>Ga0209344_10002654_pt1 | contig 19384 bp, 21 predicted proteins | sample Cruoilmetagenom6_FD_187293 | JGI IMG/M metagenome (GOLD analysis project Ga0209344, IMG submission 187293) | Oil polluted marine microbial communities from Coal Oil Point, Santa Barbara, California, USA - Santa Barbara Oil Seep Sample 6 (SPAdes)... | ecosystem: Environmental > Aquatic > Marine... | reverse complement strand
TTTCTAATTGCTTCAAATATGTTCATAGCTTTGTTTTTGTTAGTTTTTCTTTACAATATCCTAAAAATTTTGGAAAGAAACCACTTTGAAAATCGAAAGATTTTAAATCTGTTTAATTTTCAGCAACTTGATTGGAGAATTTTTCTTCTGAAATTTCCGTGGCATTCGCTTGCTTGATATGCTTCAAATAATACTGGTATAATTCATCGGCATCTGCGCCAAACCAGCGTTTCACATAAATTGTCCAAAAGTGGTACTGCAAGTTCCAAACGCCTTTTTGTCTGTAAAGACGCGCAGAGGTGGTAATGCATTTTTGGATTACCACAAACTTTTTCCGTTTGTAAAGTTCGTTGATTAAAATATTGTCTTCGTAAATCGTGTAAGTTTCGTCGAAACCGCCAATTTCCTCAAAAAGTTCTTTGGTTATAAATTGGCTTTGGTCGCCACCGCGACAAGCTCTCCAACGGAATTGCGTAAGCCATCCGGCCAGCTTTAGCCACCAATGGTCGCTGTCAAATTTCATTCGGAAACAGCCTGCGGGATTTCCTTTTTTTACTTCCGACAGAATGTATCTGTCAAAATTTTTTGGCGGAAAGGAATCGGCGTGCAGAAAGTAAAGTATTTCGCCCGAAGCTGCTTGCGCGCCTCTATTCATTTGCCTCGCGCGGCCTTTGTCAGATTCTATAAACCTAACAGGTTTTAAAAACCTGTTAGGTTTAAAAGCAAGGATAATGTCTTGGGTGCCATCGCTACTGCCGCCATCAACCAAAATCAATTCAATATCATTTTCCCCCGAAAGATTTTCCGAAAGATAATTGAGTAATTCTGTAATGGTTTCGGCCTCGTTTAAAACCGGGAGGATGATGGAAAGCATTATTTGGTTTTAGGTTTCAGTTCCAAAGTAAATCGAACCGTTTCAAATATAATATTATAATAATAAGTAGGCCTGCGATTTATCGCAAGCCTAAATATACTGTTTACTGCCACTGAAAACTGGCCACTTAATTATTGTTCGTTCAATTCCCAGTTATAATTCTTGTAGCTCAAAGTCGCCCCTGGATTTATCTTCGTATTTGAATATTCATTGATGAACCCGATAACATCCTGTTTTCCATTCACTTTATAATCCTTTGCGTACCAGTCAAAAATGGAGGAAACCTTTGGGTTGCTGGCTGAAATATCATTTTTGTCGCTATTGATGAATTCCTTGGTGGCCCGATCCAATTGTTCGTTTATTTTTGCAGCGGTGTAGGCCTCATCCAAGAGTTTTGGACACGAAATGGAAGCACAATTGATAGCGAAATGGATACGTGGCTCGTTCATTTTCCGAAGGATTCCGTTTTCAATTCCACCGAGGGATAGCATTTTATCGCCCACTGCCACACGGCCTTTGGTCCAAGCACCATCAATATCTTTTATACTTTTTACGGGGTAGTTTTCCACGATCAATTTTACGGTGGCTGCGTTGTAAAGATTGATGTAATACGCCAGCAATTCCTGCACGCTCCAATCATCAGTCGGGTTTTTTTCCGAAAGCATTTGCAGATATTCATCCAGCTTGGCCTCGTCCTTTTTAAAACCTTTGTAATTTACCATTCCTTCGTTGTCCACATATTTTTTCAGCAATTTGTCCCATTGCGAATGATCTATATTCACGGCCGAATTTGCGGTGGTCGAGGTAAGTTCGTTTTTCACTTCTTTGGTAGGCTGGCCTTGGCTGCTAACGCCCGCGGCTGAAAGTAGATTGCAACTTTGCAAAAAGAAGGTGAGGAAGAATAGGGTGGCGAGATTTAATGCGGATTTCATTTTTGTATGGTTTTATTTTAAAATAGTTACGAACTATTTCGACTTTTGGTTTTTATGGGATATAACTCCTGCGAGATAAATTTTGAAGGAAAATTTTCATCGCCATCAAAGCCCAGAGCAATGTCACGGCCGTCGTGCGGAATGTGATCTGTCTTAAAAAGATAATCCCAAACACTTAGACTAATTCCGAAATTAACACCGTATTGCGCGTGTTTTGGCAAAACTTTAGCGTGATGCCAAATGTGCATTTTGGGATTGTTGAAAATATATTTTAAAAAACCATAATCCCAACCCAAATTGGCGTGGTTTAAATGCCCGATTGCGAGCGCCGAGAAATGGACAATTGCAACCGATTCCACATCAAAACCACCAATGATGGCGAGCGGTATGTAAAGAATAGATTTGTAAACCACGGGTTCCATCCAGTGGTAGCGAAGATGCGCGGCAAACCCCATCTCTTTTACCGAATGGTGCAGTTTGTGAAAATTCCACAGAAAAGGGGAGTAGTGCAGCAGGCGATGCGTGTTCCATTGCACAAAATCGGTAACGAGAAAGAATATTAAAAGCCCCAATCCGAAGGGAAGCGCATCCAAATCGAGAAGTTGGAAATCCAAAAGTTCCAATCCAACCATTCCCAAAAGATCGTTGAACAGTTCAGCCGTGGCATTTGAGAGGAAAATGAGCACGATTAAATTCAGCAGAAAAAAATTGAAAAACATATAAAAAGTGTCCAGCCAAAAGTCTTTTCGAAAAACTTTTTGGTTCTTCCGCCACGGAAAGAGCAACTCCAAAACCCAGACTATTAAAGAAACGAGTATCAATCCATAGAAATAGTTTTCCCAATGGAAATGCGTTATCTCGTTCCACAGATAGTTGAAGTAGCCGTGATACGAATCCTTGAATATCTTTAAGTATTTTTCCATTTATATTTCTGGGATAGACTTGTTGTCAGGGCTGGAATGCAATCTACAACCTTTTCATCAACTCCGTAAACAAAGTAATCATATCCGGTTCCGCTTTGGCGGCCATTGCGATTATTTCTTCAATATCCACGGGTTGCAGGTTGTCGGGATCGCATTCATCGGTTAGGATTGAAACGGCAGAAACGCGTAAGCCCAAATGATTGGCTACGATAACCTCTGGTACGGTGCTCATTCCCACGGCATCGGCACCTATTATTTTTAAATAGCGGTATTCCGCGCGGGTTTCCAATTGCGGCCCAACCACGCTGGCATAAACGCCTTTATGCAATTTTATATTTTTTTCGGAAGCTATCTGCTCCATTTTTTGGTTCATTTCAACATTGTAGGGCGCGCTCATATCCACAAAACGTTCGCCCATTTTCTCAACGCCGCGGAAGGCGAGGGGCGAGTCGCCTTGAAGATTGATATGGTCGTCAATCAACATTATTTCGCCTTTTTTGAAGTTGAGGTTTATAGCTCCCGAAGCGTTGCTCACCAGCAAATGTTTGATTCCCAAAAGGTGCATTACGCGCACGGGAAAGGTAACGTCGCGCAGCGAATAGCCTTCATAAACGTGAAATCGACCCTGCATCAACACTACTTTTTTTCCCTCCAAAGTGCCGTAAATCAATTTTCCTTTATGGAATTCCACGGTGGCGGTGGGAAAATTTGGAATGTGGTTGTAGCTTACTTCGGCTTCAATTGCCACTTTTTCAATTAATTTTCCGAGGCCCGTGCCTAAAATAATTCCAACTTCGGGTGTATCGAAACCGCGCTGTTTTAGAAAATCTGCGGCTTCCTCAATGTATTTTAAAATGCTCATTTTATAAAAAGTTTTTGTCTAAGTAAGGAGGTAAAAATTGCTGAAAAGCATCAATCTCTTTAATGTCCTCAAAATAATCCACATCATTACGCTCTTCCAATAAAACGTATTTCTTTTGCCTTAAATCGGCCAGCGTTTCTTCCAAAACCGTACTCGTGCCCCAGTTTTTATTTTGAAATATTGTAGCGTTCAGCTCCTTCATTCCCAATAAATAATAGCCCCCATCGGTGGCAGGGCCTATTACCGTTTCAGTTGTCTGTAAAACTTCAAAGGCGTTTTCAATGTCACTTTGGCCCAGTTCGAAAATATCGCTTCCCACAATGAGAACTTTTTCGTAGCCCATTTCGAATAATTCTGAAAAAGCATTTTGCATCTTTTCGCCTAAATCGGTACCGGTTTGCAGTTTTTTTCTGAAAATTTCAGGATTCCAAATATCATCGCGGTGGATATTTTCGGAATAAAACACGTATTTATCAACGTTTAAATTTTTGGTAATTGCTACGGTGTGCTTCAGCAGAAATTTATAGATTTCCAAAGCACTTTCATCGCCCACCGATTTCGCGAGCCGGGTCTTCACTTTACCAAGTTCTGGGTTTCGGGTGAAAATAATCAGTGCTTTTTTAGAGGTAGGAAAGTAGAAATCACGGGCCATTTCGTTATCGCTACTGGTTTCTTTGGAATTTAATAATGCCATTTTGTAGAGTTCTGCTGACGTGCCTTATGAAGCGCGTTAAAGTAAATTTGTTTCAATAAACAGGTTTTCCCGCGTTCAAATACTGGCTCCAATACTTGGAAAAGGCGTGTACATTTTCAGTTTCCTTTCCCGCGGAATCGAAGACGGGGTAGCCCTTGTTTTTCCACTCAAAGATACCACCGTAGAGATTTTTAACTTTCGTAAATCCTGCTTTTTTTAATTTTTTGCCTATCTTTTCGGAACGGATTCCCACCGAACAATAAACAACTACGGGAATATTCTTGTTTAGATTTTGAAGTTGTTTTTCTTCAGAAGTAAAGTCGTTATAACCCACATTTATTGCAGATTTTATATGGCTTACCGCAAATTCTTCGGGCTCGCGGGCGTCCAGAACTGTTACGGCATCGTTCATTTGAAACATTCGCAATTCTTCCACTGAAATGTACGGTACGCTGCGGGTATTGTAGGCTTCGAGCAATTCGTCCACGTTTTTTTGGGCGAAACTGCTCGTTGCCATTAGAAACAGCAGTATAAGAAGTGAAAATTGTTTCATGGAAGCATATTTACAATCAATCCTTTACTCCGCCACGGCGCCTTGGCAGCTGCTCCCGGCGCCCGCCGTACAACCATAGCAGTGCTGCGAAATAATTATTTTTCTATCGTTTAAAACATCCTCGTTGTATTCCGAAACGTGTTGAATCTTGCTTGCCACCTTCAATTCCAGCATTTGGTTGAAATCGCAATCGTACAAATACCCATCCCAACTTATCGAAATGGTATTGCGGCACATCACGTTTTTTACCGCTGCGGGATTGTACGCTTCCACCAGGGAATACATATAATCCTCATAGTTTTCCGAAGCAATCAAATAATCCAAAAATCTGGAAATCGGCAGGTTGGTAATAGCAAAAAGATTGTGGAAATGTATCCCGAAATCCTCAAGCAATGCTTTCTTAAAATCCTTTTCCATACTGGCCTGGTCGCCCGGAAGGAATGCGCCGCTGGGGTTATACACCAAATCCAGCCGCAGGGTGCTGTCCGGCATGCCGTAACCTACCGCGTTCAATTCCTGCAAAGCCTTGATGGAAAGGTCGAAAACGCCTTCGCCTCTTTGTTTGTCGGTTTTGCCACGGGTCCAGTGCGGCATGCTGCTCACCACGTGCACGTTGTGTTTCTTAAAAAATTCGGGCAGGTCGTAATATTTTTTGTTGGCGCGAATGATTGTCAAATTACTTCTAACGATAAAATCCTGAATTCCGGCTTTGCTGGCTTCTTCTACAAACCAGCGAAAATTCGGGTTCATTTCCGGGGCGCCGCCAGTTAGGTCCAAGGTGTGGGCACCGGTGTTTTTAATTATTTCCAAGCATTGCAGCATGGTTTCGCGCGTCATAATTTCCTTTCGGTCCGGACCGGCGTCCACGTGGCAGTGCTCGCAAACCTGATTGCACATATAGCCCACGTTAATTTGGAGAATCTCAAGCTTGTTGGGGCGCAACGGAAATTGGTCCGTCTGCTTTATTTTTTCTGAAAACGTAGGGAGCTCCCCGTTGGCAAAAATACCGTTGGATAGTTTTTCGAGCTGTTTATTTGCAAGGGCATATTCGCTATCGCGTTTGTGAAGTGACTGTTGCTTTTTCTTTTTTTCTTTCAGCATAAATTTTTTCTGAATATTTGTATGTTTTTTCTGTGCGCGCGATGAATGGCGTGCCTACATTTCCAATTTATTTACCTTGTTCATCATCATCACCCCGTGTACCAAGCTGGCACCGCTTTTAATAGCTGCGCCTACGTGAACGGCCTCCATCATTTCTTCTTTTGTAATGCCGCGTTGCAAGCCATCCTTTGAATAGGCATCAATGCAATAGGGGCACATTTCGGTATGGGCCACTGCAAGTGCTATGAGTGATTTTTCACGGGCAGAGAGGGCGCCCTCTTCAAAAACTTTTCCATAATATTCAAAAAATTTATCACCGAGTTCTTGGCTCCATTCTGAGATTTTTCCAAATTTTTTAAGGTCGGCTGGGTCGTAGTAATTGTTTGTGGCCATAATTGCGATTTAATAATAGTTACGGAATTTTAGTGATTGTGGTTTTTAGTGATTAAGGTAAATATAGGGAAGTAGTCTTTCAAAAAGGCAAATGTTTACGAAAGTTTTAAACTTTTAATCAAAAGAATAAACAAAGCCGCTTTCCAGATTGTACTGGGAATTCGGAATTCCCACGGCTGGGGTTTCGTCGTAAATAAAAGTATAGCTGGTTTTAAAGGCGAAATTTTTAAAGAGGTCTATGAGCAATGAGGTCTGGTTTGAAAGGCGATAATCGCCAAAATCCTTAAGTTTAGGTTGGTAGTAGGTAGTACTTACAAGGCTTATGGTTTCTGTTGGGTATAAACTAAAGGAAAGATAGGAGGTGCTCCGAAAATCACGTTGAAGTGGAGTTATACCATCGCTGAGCTCCTCTTGTTCATACATTATATGGGTTCCCAAATAGAACTTATACTTTTCTGAAGTTGTCAATTTAAAACGTGGCCCTATTCCAACCAAACCTCTAAAATCTATTTTTGAAACTTTGTTATACTGTGCTTGTGCAAAAACCTCCCAAGCTATTCGGGGATGAAATCTATAATTATATCGAAGATGGGTTATTCCCGCATTCTCAAATTTGTTGCCTTCAATATTTTTCAGTTCAATATCATTTTTTAATAGCACCAAATATTTGTTCATTTTATACTGCAGATGGGTGCTGCTGCTAAAGGCGAAATAGTCATTCACATCGCGTTTCAGTGAAAAACCGAGACTTACCGAACCCGAAAAACCTGAAGTGTCTGTAACCTTTCGGAGCGATTCGGCATTTAGGATTTGCGATTGGGCGATAAATGAAAAACTGAGAAATAAAAGCGCAAGAAAATACTTCATTCTATTGTTCAATGATGGTTTACTGGTTTTAAAAATACTGAAAAGGTTTTATAATGAAGAATTTATTGGTCTTCCAAATATTCCTTTAAGACTACGGCCTGATTGTGTTTTTCATCTTTTGCGCCATAGAGGAGGGTGAGGCGTTTTTCTTTGGCTTTTTCCAACAGTTGTTCCACCAAATCGGAATGGTCTTTTAATTCTTTTTTATATTTTTTTGAAAACCCATCAAAACGTTCTTCTTTGTGGTCGAACCATTTCCGAAGTTCTTTTGAGGGAGCAATATCCTTCATCCATTCGTCGAGTTTTGCGTCTTCCTTGCTTACACCCCGCGGCCAAACGCGGTCTACCAAAATCCTGGTACCGTCACGGTTTGCAGCTTTTTCGTATATGCGTTTTATTTGTATATCCATAGTGTTTTAAAATTCCAAATTCCAAAAAACAAATCCCATCCCGACAGCAATCGGGACCCAAATCCCGAATTAACGAATTAACGAATCTCAAATTAACAAATCCCGATTCCCAAAAGAATCATTCCCCCCAATTTGCAATTTCTTCCGCAGACCAAAGTGCGGGGAAAAATTTGCGTTGTTGGTATTTTGGGTGCAAATATTTTTTCCATTCCGAGCCTCCCGTGGCGGTCTTGCTTTCTCCCTTGCTGTTAAGGTAGTGCTGGGCAGTGTCCAAATGTACCATCGGCCAGGCCACATTATAAAAATGGTCAAACTGTTTTAGCCTATCCTTTAATTCTTCCGAAGGATTATCCATTTGGGCCACGCGTTCTTCCAAGGTTTTGCCCTTCACATTTTCTGCGAACGCCTTAAAATCTGCTTCATATTTTTCAATGAAAAGCCTTAGCGTGAGTGTCATTTTACCCGTTTTGCGATCTAGGCCGGCGTCTTTCCAGTATATATGTTTAAAATAATCGTCAAACGTCGGGTTTAGCGGCAACCTTTCCCTTCCTTCGGAATTGATTAAATTTTCAAGTCTTGTACTGTACAATTCCAAAATGCGGAATTGGGCACTCTGAAAGCCGCTGGCAGGGGTAAGGGTAGCGCGAAATGTGTTATAATCCTCGTAACTCATGCCATCTTTCATAATGTCGAAAGAAGTGATGAGCATTCGGGTATATCTTTTTAATCGGTCTAATTTTGTCAGCCAGATTTCTTCCGAAAGATTGTCGCCTTCAGAGAGTTGTTTTATTTCGTGGATCATCATTTTTAAGGTAAGTTCGGTCACCTGATGGTACATCACGAAGATTTCCTCATCCTTAAAATCGGTTCGTGTTTTTTGAAGTGAAAGCAAGGTGTCCACCTGAATATAGTCCCAATATGTTATGGGCTTTGCCTGCAGCAGCCCCTTGAGGTAGGTTTCGGGGTTTTCGCCCAAACTTTTATATTTTTCTTCTATTGCTTTAATTAGTTCTGTATTGTCCATTTTGTGCATTTTGATAAAAATCCCTTAAAAATAAAGGTTATTTTCGGTTTTTCTAAAGGATTGATGAATCAGTTTTAAAGAAAAAGCCCTGCTGCAAAATGTGCAACAGGGCTTTTTAATTATTTATGTATTCTATTAATAGAAAGTAGCACGATTGTCCTCAATATCGGCTTTCTTTTTAAGTGCGTTATAAACTGCGCTTTGAGATGCTGGAGCGGTCTTAGAACTCAATTGATTTGCATAGTTTACATATGATTCCAATTTGGGCGCTGGGTTAAATGCAGTGGTTCTTATTTTATAAACACCATTTTTACCATCAATCAAATCTGTTGACTCACCTGGTTTAGTTCCAAAAGCCGTGCCCACAACTTTTGGTTCATTATTGGCGCCAACCATAGGATTAGCCATTGTAACGCCCGTACCATTCTGAACACTCAAGCCTTGGTTTTTGGCAATATCTTCAATTGTGTTTCCAGTGATGGACTCTCGTATTTTTTGAGCTTTTTTCTCGTTTAAAAGTATAGGCTTTACTGTGGCAGTAGCTTGAGCAACGCTCATTAAGCCTTTTTCATTTTTACGGGTAAGTTGGGCAATTATATATCCTTCAGGAACACTGAAACGTTTTATGTCTCCAACTTTAGTGTCTTCATCAAACGCCCAGTTGACAATAGGACGATTGGCGCCAATACCAGGAATGTTAGAATCCATTTTTCCAAGATTGTTTACTGGCTTCACTTCAAGATTCTGTGCTTGTGCCAATTCTGTAAAATCGCCATCTTTTAAAGCCACCTCAAACTTTGATGCTTTAAAAAACACATCGTCAGTTGTTTTTTTGGAAGGTTCAATGTTCTTTACAACAGTTGCAAGCTTAACAGCTTTTTTAGGTTCAGACTGTTTTCCTACTTCTACAATGTGAAAACCAAAATCAGTTTCTACCAAACCGATAGTTCCGGTTGAATTATTAAAAATAAATTTATCGAAGGGTGGTACCATTCTACCTGGTGTAGAGCTTCCAAGATCTCCCCCGTTTTGGCTAGAGCTGTCATCTGAAAATTCCGCTGCAAGCTCTGCAAACTTGGATTTGTCTTTTTTCACAACACTCAAAAGACTATCGGCCAATTTTTGAGCTTCTTCTTTTGTTCTTGTAATAGTTTCAGGTGCACGCATTGTGCCCACGTAGCGGATCAAAATATGTTTTGACTCTGCAGAATCAGGCATTTTCTTGGTTTCTAAAACTTTAGAAAGATAGAAAGAGTTTTCTACTTTGTAAGGGCCATAAATGTCGCCATCATTCAGGTTGATGAGAGTGTCTGCAACAGTAGCCGGTAATTGACTTTTGAACATCCAACTGTCGTAATAAGGTACATCAGAATTTGCATTTACATATTCTTCGTAATCTTTTGTATTTCTAAAACCAGGAATTGTATCGTTGAATTTGGTGTCTTGGTTGAATTCTACATTGTTATTCAACAAGGCAGCTGTTTCAGTTTTAGCTTCTGCAATATCAGCTTCCGATGGTTCTTCAGAAAAGAAAACATACTGAATGTCTGCCTGTGCATCAACTTCATAATCGCTTGGGTGCGCGGCAACGTATTTTTTTATTTCATCGTCTGAAACATTTACATCCTCATCGGCAATTTTGCTATATGGGATCATTACATAACTGAAATTCAAATTGTCATTCTGAAAATGGTATTCTTGCTCACCTTCAGCAACTGTGGTACGCAAACCTCCTTTTATCATATTGAAATAAGTACGCTGAAGTACACCTTCTGCCGAGTTTTGCTCAAAATCTAACCACTGTTGATACATTGCTGGTGATGAAGCTTTGATGCTTGCAATGTATTCCTGAATTTTACCATCATCGACCTGTCCAGCTTCGTTTAGAAAAGTGGGATTGTTTGCCAAAGAAGTTTTAAGAGCATCGTCTAACTGTGCTTTTTCAACAGAAAGGCCTGCTTTTTCATACTGTTCTTCCAAAATAACACGGCGAAGTTCTCTATCCCAAACCATATTCACAGCCTGTGAAGTGTTTGAGTTTGGGCCCATGTTGCGCTGGGTGGCATCTACCTCTTCCATAAAACTTTGTCTGGAAATGTCAGTGCCATTTATGGTGGCAATTGTATCCTGAACCTTTGTGCCGCCACCTTTGGTTAATACATCACTTAAGATAAAGGCGAAAAGCGCCAATGCAATAATAAGGATAAGAAATATCCCTCGTTTTCTAATACTGTTTAAGATTGCCATTTGATGTTCGTAATTTATATTGCTTCACTTTCGCATTTGCGAATAGGAAGGGTTTGGTTGTGATTTTCTTCTAGTTCCTAATAAATAACAAGGTTCTTAAAGAATTGTTTTTTTAATTATTTAGTGGGCGAAAATACCATTTTCCTACCATTAATAAAAAAGTATATTAAAAAAAGTGAGGATTAATTTAAAATCTAATCCTCGGAAAGGTTTTTTACTTCTACGAGTTCAATTTTGGTGCTCGAAACTTCAAGAATAGTGAATATATAATCTTCAATTTCAACAGTTTCGCCTTGCTCGGGGATTTCTTCTGTGAAGTTTACTATAAGGCCTCCCAGGGTTTCGTAATTTTCGCTCTCCTCTAGATTGAGCTTATAGGTTTCATTTAGGTAATCTACTTCCAAGCGTGCCGAGAATTTGTAATGGCCATCGCCCAATTCTTCTTCAATAAGGGCAATGCTATCGTGTTCGTCTTCAATATCGCCAAATAGTTCTTCAATAATATCTTCCACCGTGATAATACCGCTGGTTCCGCCATATTCGTCAATTACTACCGCAATGCTTTTTCTCTTTTTGCTAAGAATGCCCAATACGTCTTTAACCAGCATTGTTTCGGGAACAAAAACTACTGGCATCAATACCTTTTTTATACTGGCTGGTTTTTTGAAAAGCTCAAACGAATGCACATAGCCCAAAATATCATCGATATTTTCTTTGTAGACCAATATTTTTGAAAGCCCTGTTTCTGTGAAAATTTTAGCGAGTTCTTTAGGCGTAGTGTTGATATCTACGGCTACCACTTCCGTTCTCGGGATCATGGCCTCGCGCGATTTAACTTCGGAAAAGTCAAGCGCGTTTTGAAATATCTGTATTTCCGAATCCATTTCTTCTTTGGTTTCGGCAATCTCCATCTGTTCCGAAATATAATTTCCAAGTTCCAGTTTGCTAAAAGTCAACTGTACAGTATCGCCTTCAGATTTAAAAATTAATTTCAATACTAAGTCTGAAATCCAAATAATAAATTCTGAAATAAGAGAAAAAAGGAAGTAGAAGAAATATGCGGGTACGGCAAAAATTTTAACTAAGCTGTTTGCGTAAATTTGAAAGAAAACCTTTGGCAGAAATTCTGCGGTAAGCAAAATGATAATTGTGGAAATTATGGTCTGAATAAGCAGTCCCGTGAACCCTGCAATGGGAATGTACTCCATTAAAAGATCACCCATAAAAAAACCGTAAACAACTAGGGCAATGTTGTTGCCCACAAGCATAGTTGCTATAAATTTTGAGGGGCGTTTGGTTATTTTTTTTAGAATGCCTGCCAGAAATGTGTTTTGTTTCTTTTCAATTTCAATATGAATTTTATTTGAAGAAACATAGGCAATCTCCATACCCGAAAAGAAGGCGGATAGAAGTAGCATTGTAATTATAATTAGGATGCTGTAATCCATTTAGAAATTTAAATGTTCAATTTACCGTTCAAATGCCGATGGAGCCCTGAAAGCTATTTGTTTCTTTCCTCCATTTTTTTTCGAAAATTTCTTTTGAAAAAAAACATGAATATTGCAAGAACTACAAAGAACAAAAACAGGTAGGCACGGTAGGGCTGGCTTTCCCAATTATTTATAGCTTCATAGGTAAAAAATGCTGCGATGATAAGATAGGCATATTCAAAAAAACGGTAAACTTTATTTAACATCTTCGGTTTTGGTTTTGTCCACTAATTGTACTCCTTGGTTTTTTCTGGATAGAAAGGTAGTGAAATCTTCACTGCTGTCAAACCCAACGGCTCCATCATTATAGGAACCGTCCTTAAATTTTATTTGATAGGGCTGGTCTGTAAAGACCCATTTATTTTTTTGATCCCAATAAAGCTGGTTGGCTTTTAAAACTACACTGTCTGAGGTAATAACCACTACATTGCTTCGTAGGTCGACCAATCCGGTTTCATCAAACTGTATGGCATAGTCTGCGGTTACAGTGTTTTTTTTACCGTCTTCATCCCAAAAATGGACTTCAATTCCGTTAGGAAATTCTTTATAGGGAAATTCAAGGTTTGAATAATCCAGTAATTTTTTGGCTAACAGGTTGGTCACCAATTTCCCTGAGTCTGTGTATTTAAAATTGATGTCTTTACCTTCGGCAATGGGAGCGCCATCAGAAAGCCCCATTTTTTTTACATTTTGGTAATTGCTTTCACATGCAAAAAGCGTGATGGCCAATACCAGGACCATCACGCTTTTAAACATATTTATAGTGGTATACATTCTTATAAGTTAGGAACTCTTACGCTTCCGCCAACCCAACAGTTAAAGGTAACTGTTTTTCCAGCCATATTGTTATCGAATATATCTGTTTTAGAAGGAGCTCTTTGTCTGTAAGAACTTGCTGCTGCTTTTGCATTACCTGCAATGGTTCCATCTACACGGGCTGCTTTATCCATCATATCTGCTGCAAGCCAGTACATAGCTCTTTTTTCAAATACCGTGGTGCCACAGTTGTTTGCGCTATCGGCATACATAGTGCCAATTTTGTAATAAGCCATACCAGCAGATGGTTTTACTTCAAGCATTTTGTTGTAGTAATTTCTTGCCGTGCCATAGCTACCTTTTTTGCGGTAGTTTTCACCAATACTATAGTAAATAGATGCTTTCTTGCTTTTATCTGTTTGTAAATCGGCAGCTTGGTTAAAGTATTCCAGCGCAGTGCTAGCTTTGCCATCTTTTTCGGCAAGTTTTCCTAAATAATAGGCAGATTCTGCGGAAGGCTCCAAATTGTGCAATTCCTGGACGAGTTTAAAGAACAAAGGATCATCACAATCTTTAGCACTTAAACGGCCAGCTGCATTTTTAAGCCAGTTTACATCAGTCTTCTTATTTTCAAAATCTTTATTGTACAGTGGAATTAGGTTATCGCAATCTGCCAATTGGCCTAACTTTCCATTTACACTTCCTTCAACAGTTGCATATACCCCAAGATTGTTTTCATAAACATCTTTTGCGCGTCGCTCTTTATCGGTAAGTGCTGTTCCAGCTTCTTCTTTATCCATTAAAGGAGTAAGCTTAGACGCAAGACTGTTCTTTTCAGTATCAATTTTATCGATTACAACATCGTAAAGATTAAAAATATCCTGAAGATCTTTTTGACCCTCGTTGTGTAAATCTACAGCCAATGAGAAATAAGCGTATAGGCTTTTTCCACTTGTGAAATTTTCTGGGTCTTTTTTAAATGCTTCGTCAAATGCCTTAAACTGCTCAGCTTTTGAGCCTATGTTATTGTCATACTTAATTTGAGCAATTGTTGAAAGCACATCACCTTCTTTGGTTTGATCAGGAAAGTTTTGTAATCTCAGTTCCCAAGCTTGGATAAGATCATTCACTTTGCTTTTGTCGCCTTTTTCTTCAACAAAATATTCAAACATTTTTACTCCATACTGATAGATGGCAATATGGTATCCTGGGCATTCCTTAATTAGTTTTTCGTAATGTGGAAGTGCGGCTTCGTAATTTTTTATTTTAGCGGGTTCTGTAAAATAAGAAAGGGATATTGCACAATCATCGGGAGCTTGAGCAAAAGAATTTCCAGAAAAGGAAAGCAGAAGGATGGTAAATAGTAAAATAAATTTTGTTTTCATGGTATTAGAATTATTGGTATTAATCATATAATCTTTTTTCGAACCAACGGTCATTTAGTGAGAAACTCAAGAATGTATTAAAAAAGTTTTCCTGTATCAATCCAAAGTCAGTGGTTCCGCGTCGGCCGATTTCAAAACCTACATTTGCGTTTGAGAATAGTCGGCCTACGGGCAAACCTAACCCAAAAGATATGCCAAACTCGTTTATGTCTTGTCCATTCACATTTAAGCCTGTTTGTTCATATCTAGCTCCCGCGCGGTAAACGACTCTTTTAAAGTAATTTCCAAAAGAATTATAATTTGGAATATAATATCCTCCCAATCGAAATTTAGAAGCATTTTCATAGGTAATGTTGTCAATGGTGAACGACCTATTTGTAAAATTACTTGTTTTTTGATTGGTATATTCCGCACCTAATGCCCAATGTTTTGGCACACCAATGGCAGCTCCGATTGTAAATTGGGAAGGAAAGGTAAAATCTGTATCTGAAACGGTAATTTCTCTTTCATCAACCGTAAAAATACCAGCAGGAACAATAGATACCGTGCCAATTCTTCTGTAATTTTCTGAAGTAAAACTGGTTCCTGGTGTAAATGTTACAGAACCTGTAAATTCCAATTTTTCGGTAACCATTCTTTTATACATTGCCCCAAAATTGAAGCTAAATCCCAAAATGTCCGATCTGTTATAGGTACGAGTGCCATATTGAAGACTATCCTTTTGGGTGATGGCCGTATTTTCTATTTTCCCAAAATTGTAATTTGCATCTATACCTAAGCTCAATTCGGGTGTCACTTGATAGCCGAGTGAAATATAAGCTCTGTTTAAGCCGCCGCTGCCTTCATATTGTGTAAGGCCATCTGGTAATTCGGAATAGAAATCATAGCCCACTGAAGTATAAGGAATAACTCCAAAACCCATTCCAAATTTTCCCATAGGAATTCCCATAGCAATATAATCTAGAGTGGTTGTGGAAACATTTTGGCTGTCTGTTTCATTTTTTTGTGTCGAAGCTTTATGGCTTCCACCTACAGAAAAGTTAACCAATCGCAAACTTGAATATGAGGCTGGATTTTGAAGATTAAGGTGGATGCTGTCCGAGAAAACCCCCAGACCTCCCATAGTTCTGTTTTCAACCGTTCCACGGAATTTTAAGGTACCAATACCATAATAGGAATATGGAGATGTGGTTCCTTCCTGGGCCACTGTTACACCTGCAATAAGTATAAATAAACCGACTATTATTTGTCTAAACATCAATGTTTGTTATATTCTAAAATATGGTTCAAGCCCTCCAATAAAAAATTTGAGTTGGCAAAGATGTCATTTTTTATGGTATCTCGCAAAAATTGTGCGTCTCCTCCTGTTAAAATAACTGTTAAATTCTCGTAATTATTTTTATAAGCTTCAATAAAGCCATCTATTTCGTACAAAACCCCGTTCACAACTCCAGCATGTATAGATGTTGCGGTGCTATTTCCGGTTACTGCTTTTGGATTGTTTGCTTCCAATAACGGCAATTTATCGGTAAACGTATGCAATGATTTATAGCGCATAGACAGGCCAGGGGAAATTGCGCCTCCCAAATATTCGTTGTCAGAGTTCAAAAAATCGTAGGTAATACACGTGCCGGCATCAATCACCAAAACATTAGTGTCTGGATATGTATGGGCTGCTGCACTTACTAATGCAATGCGGTCTATGCCCAAAGTTTGGGGGGTGCCATATTTATTCTTAAATGGAACCTTGGTTTCATGATCTAGCAAGAGAACATTGCAGAGCTGCTCCAGTTTTGAAAGTTGGTGATCAGAAAGATTGGCAACCGAGGAAACAATACTATTGGTTATGGAGTTGGAATTTTCTGAAAATTCGGCAAGCGTGGGTAAAAAATCTGTCTTTACGCAGGTTTTTTTGTGTTTGAGAATTCCAGAATCAAACACAGCGAGCTTTACAAGTGTGTTCCCAACATCAATTACGAGGTTCATTTTTTTTAATAAGGCAATAAAAATACAATTACGTTAACGAAGTAATTGTTAAGGCTCTATTAAATTGAGCAAAGATTATCTGTTTATTTTTTTAATTATTGTTTTGCAAAAACGAAAATAGCTTTATATTTGCCGTCTCAATAATGGTGCCTTAGCTCAGTTGGTAGAGCAACGGACTGAAAATCCGTGTGTCCCTAGTTCGATTCTTGGAGGCACCACATTTAATCCCCGAACGGTTTCTGTTTGGGGATTTTTGTTTTATAACCTTTTATTAAGGAGCTGTTTTGAGAATCATCTCATCAAAAGGAATTACCGTTTTAAACCCCTTTTTTCTGAAATAATCCATATCAGAAACATCGCCCGTAACCAAAACAAAATCGCCGCCCCAAGCGCCCAGACTTTTAATAGTTCGGGGATAATCACTAAAAAGTTGTGATTTAATCGTTGGAAGATTTATAATTTCTGAAATAGCTTCCTCGTGTGCATCCATCAATTTTTCAAAATCTGAAAGCGAATCACAAGCCAACAGCTTATTGCTGATGTCTGAAATTCTTTGAATGTCTTTTTCTTTCACCGAAGCATTTCTGTAGTGGGCAATACCTTCTTTACTATCCTGCTTTTTGTTCAAATGCACAAAAAATAAGGAATCGGTAAAGTTCCACGGCAGCTTTATTTTTTTGAACTGTGATTTTCCGTGTTTTAATTCATATAAAATAGGAGCGTCACTTCGCGCGGCGGCAATATCGTACCCGCTTCCGCCAAAGCTGTTGGCGAGCAAAGCGAAACCATCCACTTCTGCCCATTGTGCAATGTTGCTTATCAAGGTTGATGAGGTGCCCATGCCCCAATCCCGTGGAAAGTCTAACTTTGTCTCTACTAAAATTCCATCACACTTTAGCAGAAAATCTGGATTCAGCTTTTTGGCCTCAATAAGTATTTTTGAAAGTGTTTTTGAAAGTTCATTGTGCTGGTTTTTACCTTCAAGAGTTTTTAAGTCGAAGAAATCCTCAAACCAAACCAATCCTTTTTCATCGAAGCTTTTCCAGTGAATTCCTTCTTTTTCTGAAACGGAAACTTCCAAAGACTGCCCATATTTTGTGGGAATGGCCAAAGCTGTTGCGCCGTCCAGCACCACGTACTCGCCGGTGAGCAATAATTTTCCGTTGCTATGGAATTTCTGCATAACTACATTCTAAGGTTTTCCAAAAAAGAAACAACTGCGCTATGTGAAACTGCATTCTCTTTAAAATAATTTAAAGCCTCATTTTTTTCTTCTTTTGTAGCGTGCAATTGGTTCAAAATATTCATCAAGTGCATTTTCATATGGCCTTTCTGAATTCCGGTAGTAACTAATGAGCGCACAGCAGCAAAGTTTTGAGCAAGCCCGGCAACGGCCATAATCTTCATCAACTCCTTGGCATTTGGTTTCTGGAGGATTTCAAAAGCTAGTTTTGTCAATGGGTGGAGTGATGTCAACCCTCCCACCGTTCCAATGGCCAATGGCAATTCAATCCAAAAAGTGAAAACATCATCCTCAATTTTTGCGTGCGTCAAACTGCCGTAATAGCTGTTTCGGGCGGCATAGGCATGAACCCCGGCTTCCACCGCGCGGAAGTCATTTCCCGTTGCCAAAACAACCGCGTCAACCCCGTTCATAATGCCTTTATTATGGGTCACTGCGCGGCGGCTTTCGGTTTTTGCGATGTCAATGGCACGGACAAATTTCTCAGCAAACTGCTTTCCGTCGTAATGTTTGGTAGTCAATTCCTCTACTTTACAGCTCACCTCGGCCCGCACCAAACATTCGGGAACGTAGTTTGAAAGGATACTCATCACCACTTCGGGATAGGTTTCCTTTTGCTGAAAAGGTTCAAAATGCTTCGCTTCCTCCTCAAACCTATGTGCCATTTGCTCTAAACAACTGTTTATAAAATTGGCGCCCATGGCATCCAGCGTTTCAAAAGTGGCGTGAATGTAAAAATAGCCATCGAGAATATGCGATTTATCTAATAAAGAAAGCTCCAAAAGTCCGCCGCCACGGGCTTTCATGTTTTTTTCGATAGATTGGACGCTCTCGCGAAGTTTCGGTTTTACTGCTTCAAAAAATGCGTCGATACTTTTTCCACTTCCGTAGAAATTGAAATGGATTTGACCATTTTTTTCCGTGGAAAACACTTCCGCCTTAAATCCGCCGCGTTCAAGCCAAAATTTTGCGGCATTGCTGGCAGCTGCAACCACCGAGCTTTCTTCGGTAACCATCGGCAATGCGAAGAGTTTTCCGTTGATTAAAAAGTTGGGCGCAATGCCAAAAGGCAAGTAATAGTTGGAGAGTGTGTTTTCTATAAAATCGTCGTGAAGCTGCTGTAGTTGGGCGTCTTCATTCCAATATTTTTTTAGGATTTGCACGGCATCAGGATTGTTTTGCAGGTAATTTTCTGCAAGCCAATCAATCTTTTCCTGCTTGGTTTTTTTTGAAAATCCAGAAACGGGTTGGTTCATTTACGTAAATATCATTTGGTTGCAAAGATAGTGAAGCCCCCTAGCCCCCGAAGGGGTAATTCCTAAAAAAATTGTTTTATTGACGATTATTGGCATTAAAAAAGGTTTTTAAGAACTAAAATCTGTTCTCAAAAACCTTTTTATTCAACTTAAAACGAAAATCAATCTATTTTAAGTTTCTTTAATTTGGGCGTCCTTGGTTGGTTTTGGGCGCACGTTAAACTTTTTTCGTTTCGGCCGTAATTTGCCGAAACTGCCAATGCTAATCTTGCCCCGTTTTGTTTTTTTGTCACCTTTGCCCATTACTTCTTATTTTGTTGTTTTTTGATGGTTTTCTCATCTATGTCAAACTCATTGGTTTGCTTATTTGTCTTTCCCGTTGGATTTG
>Ga0209344_10002652_pt1 | contig 19390 bp, 11 predicted proteins | sample Cruoilmetagenom6_FD_187293 | JGI IMG/M metagenome (GOLD analysis project Ga0209344, IMG submission 187293) | Oil polluted marine microbial communities from Coal Oil Point, Santa Barbara, California, USA - Santa Barbara Oil Seep Sample 6 (SPAdes)... | ecosystem: Environmental > Aquatic > Marine... | reverse complement strand
AGCTATCAGACAAATAAATAGATAAATATTATAATTAACCTATTAAAATAATATTATACCTAAACTTTTTTGTCAAAGAAAAATAAAAGTGTTAAGATAAAAGTGTTAAAAATAAACTTCATTTAAGCACAATAATATAAACAAAAAATATGTATAAACCAGTTTTTTTAGTAATTTTGGATGGGTGGGGAATTAGTCCTAATAAAGAAGGAAACGCCATCAGAAAAGCTGTATTGCCTACGATAGATAAATTGAATAGAAACTATCCGCTACTTTCATTGCAAGCTTCTGGAATATCCGTTGGAATTCCTTGGGGAGAACCAGGCAATAGTGAAGTCGGACACACTACGTTGGGAAGCGGTAAAATAATCTATCAAAATCTTCCAAGAATAACTTTGGCTATACAAAACAAAAGTTTTTTTACAAATAAAGTTACTTTTTCCGCAATGGAAAACGCTAGTAAAAATAATAAAGCTCTTCATCTTATGGGTCTTGTTGGAGATGGTTCTGTCCATTCTCATGTTGACCATTTGTACGCCTTTCTAGAAATGGCTATCGCTCAAAAATTAAAAAAAGTATACATACATATATTCACTGACGGAAGAGATTCTCCTCCCAATTCTGGCGTAGCTACAGTAGAAAAACTCCAAGAAAGATTGCCACACACAGGAGTTGGCAAGATAGCTACCATTTGTGGCAGGAATTGGGCTATGGATAGAAATAATAATTGGGATAGAATTGGGAAAGCCTATCGAATGTTAGTTGATAGTGAAGGAAAAAAAAATACTGACCCTATTAAATATCTAAAAGAGTCTTACAAAAAAAATATAACTGATGAATATATAGAACCAGGAATTATCATTGGAGATGATGGACAACCAGTTGGTTCTGTAAAAGATGGGGATTCCATAATTTTCTTTAATTTTAGAAGAGATAGAGCTCGCCAATTAACAGAGGCTTTTGTTATTCCAGAATTCAAAAAAATAAAGAAAAAGAAAAATCCAAAAGTTCATTTTACAACATTAACAGAATATGAAAAAGATTTACCTGTCTCAATAATTTTTGCTCCAGAAAAAGCTACTCATGGTCTAGGGGAAATACTTAGTAAACATAATAAAAATCAACTTCGCATAGCCGAAACAGAAAAATACGCCCATGTTACTTATTTTTTTAACGGAGGAAAAGAAAACGCTTGGTCAGGAGAGGACCGAATTTTAGTTCCTTCTCCATCTGTATCTAAATATGACGAAGAACCTGAAATGAGTGCTGCTGAAATAACTCAAAAAGCTATTGAAGGTATCGAATTAAATAAATACGATTTTGTCTTAATGAATTATGCAAATCCTGATATGGTTGGTCATACTGGAAATATAGAAGCAGCTATCCAAGCTGTTCAATCCGTAGACAAAAGTCTTTCTATTTTAATTCCAAAAGTTTTAGAAACTGGTGGATGCTTGCTAATTACTGCTGACCATGGGAATGTTGAAGAAATGAAAGACCCATACACGGGACAATTGATGACTTCACATTCTACTAATCCAGTACCTCTTTGGTTTATCACTGGAACTAATCACCGCAAACGAACAGAAGCTGATATAACAAACAGTCAAAACAATATCCACGGACTTCTTAGTGATATAGCTCCTACCATATTAGAAATTATGAACATCAAAAAAGCACCCGAAATGAATGGTGAAAGTTTACTCCCTGAATTACAATAATTTTAGTACCGTAGATATCTACGGTACTGTTTTTCGATCACCTGCCCAAAATGTTGCACTTACCGTTGCGAGCGGGCGATCGTGAATAAAAGTACGATTTTTAAAATTTCAAGAAATCCCTCCACTATCGTATAAAGGTTGTGTAGTTATATAATGGGACTATTCCCAACCGATACTTTTTGGCATTTTTCAAAAAAGAAAACCTTTGTTTAAGCCAAAAAAATTTAAAAAACTGCTTTTTTCGGTATTTGGGAATAGTTCCATAATAATAAAAAACTAATTACTATCATTCACTAGAGAGTAGTAGTGATTTATGAGTTACTCATTAAGTTAAACTAAACATTCCATAAGAGTAAATGTATCTTGAAAAATATTACAATTTTCAAATAACTTAAAAGTAGAATTGTTTAATCTTTCTGTTTCTAGCCAAATATCTATTTGCTTTTCAAAATTATCATTTATATTTATTTATAATTCTATAGTATTTGTGATGAAAAGTATACTTTTCAAGACAACATTAATTGAAATGATTGAAAAAGGGTGAATAGTTATATTTACACAATCATCTCTTCTTTTAAATCAGTTATAATATCTTTTACTATTTTATCATAATCATCTATTTTTTCGTTTAAAAACTTCTCGATATCTTCTGCTTTTTTACCACTTTTAAGCATTTTCTCAAAAGTTTTTCGATCTTTACTATCCAGCCTATCCACAGTTTCAATGAAAATCTTTTTAAGAATAACTTCGCCCATTTTAACTAAAATATCATCCTGTTTTTTTTGAGAAAGTTTTTCTAACCCTAAATCTTTCATTATTTCTTCTTTAATTTTATCTTTTGTTTTTTTACTCATATAATTATTTTAAACTTAAATTTTTATTAGTTCGCAAACTACTTAATAATTTCTGGTATCTGATTTTTAATTTGTAATAACATTCCTTTTTTATACGCCAACTCTGTCATTCTAATTATCCAACTATCCACAGTTTCATCTGGTCTAGCATACAATTCTAATTGGTTTGAAACACTCCTGTAAAACTTCGCAAAATTTTCATTCTGCCCTCCAATAGCAAAATGATTTTTAATTTCATTCCATAAATTAATATTTCCATCAAATAATATTTTTTTAAGCTCACCCGCTTCACTATTAATTATCTTCGCAAGATTTTCTACATACTGCTCTTCAGTCATTCCATTTGAAACAATTTCAGTCTTATTCCCAGTACTCTCTTCAGCTGAAACTCCATCGACTGGTTGCAGATTTTCTACATTTTCTACTGTTATTTGAGGAGATTTTTGATCATTTAATATATCTTTATTTGATGTGTCTTCAACTGAAACTTCCTCAACTGGAGTCTCATTAAATGGAAATGGGGACGAACTTTCCTCTACCTTAATATTTGTTTTCGCACTCATTTCACCGAGTTCTAGTGGATCGTTTAATTGTTCTATTCTTATATCAGCAGTATCAGAAAGATTAATTACTATATTTGAACCTGCTGAAACTTTATTTATATTATAATCGCCCATCTTTTCAGCAAATTCTCCAGCAATTCCAATTGCTCTCTTTTCTGCCCAATCTTCTACACTAGCAAATTTTCCGCTTTCAGCATCCCAACCCATTCCACCCGCAGTTAACATACCTTTATTTTCTTTTTCCATAAAGAAATTTTTCAGCGTATCTTTAATACTACTTCCCTTTTTTATAGTTAAAGAACCCATACCGTCCTCATCCAACTCAATTCCTGAAAAAGATTGCTGAACTACACTATCAACATTCTTTTCAACTTCTTCTTCAATATCAACCTCACTTTTTATAGTCATTCCGCCAACTTTTTCGTTAAGAGCTTTACCCATAAATTGCTCCTTACCATTTTTTACACTTTCTTCCCAATTTTTTTCGACATCAATTTCTCCTGAATGAGCTTTTATATATTCATTATACGCATCCTCACCATATAGTGAATCAAATTCTTTATAAGCATCAGCATCTATTAAGCCATTTTTTTCAAATTCTGTTCTTGCCTCAACAAATGATTTACTAACTCCCATAGTTTCACCAATTTCTTTAGAACCCATTGAATCTGGCTGACCTTCTCTTCCATCAATTTTATCATCACTAATTTCGCTAGCCTCAATATCATTTACATCGCTAGAATCATATAATCTAATAGTAGGTTCTATTTTAGTTTTTGAATCAATAATTTCCTGATTCACAGAATCACTAAGATTAGATGAAAATTTAGATAAAACTTTTGAAAAACCTTCCGTTGTTATCTCTGCTACCCCAAAACCAGCCACATAAAAAAATGTATTTCTTCCAATTGCTTTTTTGAAAGCATTCAGCCATCTTTTTTTATTAGCAATTTCACTTTCTTTATTTTCAACTTTATTCAAAGATTGCTTTGCCTCTTCACCAAAAATAGATCTCATACTTTCAATCAATCCTTTATCGCTCTTTTCAACTAATTCTTTTAATTTTTCTTGAATATTTTTCTCAATTTCTTCTTTTTTATTTTTTTCAAAATCCTCATCCAGTTTTTTCTTATTTTCTAAAGACATTGAAGCAGTTGAGTTTGCCAACATAATAGATCTAATAGCCCAATAAGGAGCTCCTGCAGTTTTAAATATATGAGAAAGACCTACTGCAAAAGCCATTCCACCACCAAGTCCGCCACCCATTTGTAAAACTTTTGAATCAATTTTTTGAGAAATTATTTTAGATGCTTTACGCGATAGAAAAGTAGCTGTTTTTTTATATCCTTCTAAATATCTTTTAACACCACTTCCGATAAATTGTTTCGTCCATTCTAACTCGTGATTATTTTTAAATCTTGTTGCTAATTTTCCTTCCTCCAAATTTAAGGTTTCACTAACTTTAAGATAACGCAACATAATTTCTTGTTCTTCTTTGTCATTTATTCCTTCTATCTCTACAATGGTGTCTACATATTTCTGAGTAGCTACCTCGTACTCTTCTTTATATATATTCAAATCAGATTCCGCACTTCCAAATTTAAAATTTTTCTTAAAAAACCCAGAAATCTTTTTACTCACTTTGTTCATTTCATAATTTTTCTGTAAATACAAACTTCTTTTTTCTTTCATTTCTTTTCCTAAACTTTCCAACAATTCTTTCTCATTCTCTTTAATATCTTTTAGCTGCTCTTCTTTTTCCAATTTTTCTTTCTTTTCTTTTGAATACTTAATCATTTTATCATAATATTCATCACGATATTTTTTATCCTTATCCTTATCCTTATCCTTATTTGGTAAACGCTTTTTATCTCTTTTCTTTTCTTCATTTTTCCACTCCTTTTCTAACTCACCATAATCAATAGTAGGAATACCTTTACTATTATGCTTGCCAACCTTTTCCTTAGATCCTTTTTGTTCTTGAGATTTTTTAACCAACTCATCAAAATCACCACTAAATTCCTTTGCTCCTTCGTCCCAATTTTCCTGATCAATTGGATCCAATTTTATGTTTTTATTTTTCTCCGTCATAAATTAAAATTTATCTTTAATTTTACTCACAATTAACTCAGCCACCTCTTCCTCTCTATCAGCAAAAAGTGTATATTTCTTAAAATTATCCATCAAGAATTTTATAGTTTGGATTTCTAAAACTTGAGAGATTCTTCCTTTTGGAAAATTTTCCCAATTAAATTCACCTTTCTGTTTTTCAGCAAATTTGAACGCTATATTTTCAGCACCTTCTATAATCTTTTTTTCTTTTTCGCTGAACTTTGCGTTGTGCATATCCTCCTGTGATACATCTTTTAGTTCCTTCAATGGCAAATCTTCAGGATTGTCTACAGCACTATATTCTTTATTTTTTTTTCTCTTCTTAACTTTTTTCGTAGTAGATGTATCTATAGATGTATCTATTTTTTCATATCCGTCATTCAATATCTCATGAAATTCTTTTATAGTTATTATTTTTTCTTTTCCATTATCTTCTCCGTCATCCAGTATAACTTTTACCTCATCATCTAATTTCGTTTCTCCAATAATAATTTCAACTAATCGAAAACTACTTATAGGAAATCCATTTTTATGTTTTGTATAATCAACATCTTTTCCATATTTTCTTTCAAAAAATTTTCTTCTTTTTCTCTGATTATTTGTTTCTTTTTTTTCCCCACCTTTCTCAACATTTTTCCCACTTTTTAATTTATCTGCTGACCATTCCAACAAAAGATCTTGCTCTATTCTGATGTGGAAATCTCTCAATTTATCGTGAAACTCTTTGCTGTTTTCTTTTGATTTTAATAATTTATCAGCATCTTCTTTATAACGACTCATTACTTGAAAAAATTTTCTTCTATTTTTTTCATTATCAGGATTATCTTCCAAGTCATTTTTTAAAAATTCATTAAATTTATTTTTAAGTTTACCCAGAATTGTTATTAAAGATTTTTTATATCTTTCTATATTTTCTGTTAAATCTTCTTTGTTTGTACCTATCGCTTTTTCCATTTTTTCAAAATCTTTTTCATTTCTTTCTCCCAAATCTTCAGCTTTTTTGTTCTTAATTCCTTCAACTTCTTCCAATTCATCAGATTCTTGATCTTCCTTTTTAATTCTTCTAAGTTCAAGCAACTCGTCGTAGCCACTCTCAACTATTTTTTCTAATATACTCGAAACAGTCCCTGCTTTTTTAGCATAATCTTTGACTGCTTCCATTACCATAATATCTCTTATATCTCCACCTCTATCTTCTAAGTCTTTTTTTATTATTTCTAATAAATCTATCTTATATTTCCCTATCCTCTTCTCATTGCCTGATTTTGATAAATACTCTTTAAAAAATTGGTGATTGAAAATATTATCTAATATTATTTCTACATCTCCCATTGTTTCTGATATTTCTATTTTCCCATTCTCAAGATTAGTTGGTTCTTTATTTTTCCCAACTGATTTTGAATTATTTAAGGCATTAGGCTCTTGACCTTTTTTCATTTTATCCATAATCAAAAATATAAAAGTTAATTTCTACAAATTTTTTTTAAAGTATACCATAATTTTGTCAAATCAACAAAAAGTGTTACTATAGATATACGAAAAAGTAACTAAACACATCGCATTAACAATTCACACAAATGTCATTAATGACATTGACTACTAAAAAAACAGTCACAAAATAAAAATAAAAGACATGAAAAATAAAATAAATATATTATATACGCTAGGACTGTTAATTATTATTCTACTTGCTTTTTGGGTCCGAGTTCATAATATTGAAAATGCTCCAAGCGGAGTTTACCCAGATGAAGCTGTCAACGGAATAGATGCTTTAAAATCTTTTAAAAGTGGCGAATATAAATGGTTCTACCCAGATAACAATGGTCGTGAAGGATTATTTATCAACCTAATTGCTTTTTCTTATTCCATATTTGGAGTAACCATTATGGGATTGAAATTTCCTTCGATAATTTTTGGAACGCTTTCTGTTCTAGGAACATATTTAATAACTAAAGAATTATTTCGCAGTCGCCGAGCAGGAATCTTGGCAGCCTTTTTTATCGCTTTTTCCTTTTGGTCAATCAATTTTTCTCGAATTGCTTTCCGAGCCATTATGCTTCCTACCATTTTATCTTTTTCATTTTATTTTTTGTTTCGAGGAATTCGAACCTTTCGTGGATTTTCTATCAAAAAAGAAGTTCTCAGAAATTATTTATATTTCGCTCTAGCTGGATTTATTTTCGGAATAGGTCTACACACTTACATAGCTTTTCGCATTGCCCCAGGAATTTTAGCAATTCTATTCTTAGCTCTCTGGATTACCAAAAAACATTTTTTACGCAACTATTGGTCACAAGGAATAGTTTTTATAATCTTTGCCTTTCTTTCTATGGCTCCACTTCTTTTGACCTTTAACGCTCATCCAGAGTATCTTGTCTCTCGGTCAGGTGATATTTCAATTCTCTCTCCAGAAGTAAACAAAGGGAATCTTATTGGCACTTTTTCTAAAAGTTTAGGACTTAGTTTAGTAAAATATAATTTCTGGGGAGACCAAAATTGGAGACATAACTATCCACCTTACCCAATTTTAAATCCAATTTTAGGATTTTCTTTTATGGCTGGGCTTATTTATATAATAATAAAATGGTTTCATCTTTTATTTCTCCGTTTTAAAAATGGTATTCGTGACAGAAAATTCTACATTTACAGTTTTATTTTAGCTTGGTTTTTTGCAATGCTCGCTCCAGAATTTATGACTGCCGAAGGTTTGCCTCATTCTCTCAGAGCCATTGGGACTTTACCTACCACCTACATAATTGCAATAATTCCGTTTCTTTGGTTTCTTGGCAAAAAAGATAAATTCGATTACGGATTTAAATTTGTAACAATTTCTTTAATTATTATATCAATGATATTTGTTAGTATCTCCAATACGGTTAAATATCACAAATTTTGGGCAAATAATAAAAAACAATATATTTCTTTTGAGGGAAACTTAATTCAAATATCTAATTATTTAAAAACGCTACCCACAAACTCTAAAAAAATAGTTATCGCTAGAAATATGCAAATAATCCCTATCAAATTATTCACTTATGATATGCCTAATACTTATCGTATTCATCCTGACGCATTAGATAATATTCCTAAAATTTTTCCAAATAGTAGTAATAATATATTCATACTCACCGAAAAAGAAGATTGGGTAGCAGAAAAAATTATAAGTTTTTATCCAAATTTGCAACTCAGAAAATATGAAGGAAAATTCGGAGAAGATTTCTGGGTGGTTCGCTAAAAAACTATTTATACAATACGACTATTCACTCCTTTTTTAATTCTTTCGGTCAATAATCATCTCGGAATCCAATCACTTCGCTCTTGGTAAAATTCTGTCTTCCGAGATGACATGTTGTAAGCTCAGTAAATTATTATTTAATTTAAACAATATTGCTTCCCTGTTGAAAATAATTTTAAATATATTAGCCCTAACTTAAAATTTAAAACTAAAAACAAATAATAATTAAATTTAAAAAATATATGCAAAAGTATTTACAAAAAAAATACAAAATGATAATTTTCCTTATCTCTGTTGTATTTGTAACTATATCATTGATTAACGCTAACAATGACGCGGCCACCTTTGATGAAATAGCACACATCCCTGCTGGTTATTCTTATTTAACTCAACACGAAATTCGTCTTAATCCAGAACATCCTCCCCTAATCAAAAATATTTCTGCTCTCCCTCTACTCTTTATGGATTTAAGTTTCGACACTACTCAACCATTTTGGACTGGAAACTTGCCAAAAAAATGGGATGAAGGACAATGGACTGCTGGAAGACATCTTCTGTGGGAAGCTGGAAATAATCCTGACAAAATTATTTTTTGGTCAAGAGTTCCAATTGTTTTGCTCTCCCTTTTGTTAGGTCTTTTTATTTTTAAATGGACCAAAGAATTAGCTGGAATAACCGCTGGACTTTTTGCTCTTACTCTATATTTTTTCGACCCAAATATTTTAGGACACAATCATTTCGTGACTACCGATATCGGAGTGATGGTTTTTCTAACTTTTTCTTTTTATTATTTTATAAAATTTATAAAAAAACCTTCGTGGAAGAATGCCACTTTAGGAGGATTTTTCTGGGGCTTGCTTCATTTGGCAAAATTCTCCTCAATTATTACTCTGCCTATCTTTGGATTAGTTCTCATTGCTTATCCATTATTAAAAAAATTGAAAGCAGATAAAAATCGAACTGTTGAATGGTTTACTTATCTAAAAAGAGGCTCTGTCGCATTTTTAATTTCCTTTGCTATGATTTGGGTTTCCTACACAATCAATACTTTCAATGCTACTCAAGAAGTAATGTCCGAAGCAATTGATTTCAATTTCTCACCTGAAGATAAAAATCCTAAAAATATTTATACTAATGAAATTCTACACTCATTAAATGGAAATATAATCACTCGCCCTTTAGTAGAATATGGAATAGGAATGGGCTATGTGTTTAGGCGTGTGGCTGGAGGAAACGGAGCTTATTTTATGGGAGAAGTTTCCGACAACGCTTTCCTCTCATATTTTCCCACCGTTTTTCTCCTTAAAGAAACCATTCCATTTTTACTTCTAATCTTATTGACATCCATATTTACGATTTATCAAATAATATCTTCACTTAAATTTGGCTACAAAAATTTTGTTAGAGAAACTTTTAACGATTTACTCGGTTGGCTCAGAACTGGAGTTACTCAGTATACCCTTTTTGGATTTATCATTTTTTACTCTTATCTAAGTGTTACTGGAAATTTAAATATTGGATTACGCCACCTCTTCCCCATTTTCCCATTCATATATATTTTGGTAGCCAAAAAGGTTCACGACTTTTTTAAAGAAACTCATAATCATAAACTTGTTCTTTCTAAATATTTATTTTCCGCTTTATTGATTTGGTTAATATTTGAACCAATCGCAAATTATCCTTATTATATGTCTTACTTTAACCAATTCGCTGGTGGTCCTAAGAATGGCTACAACTATGTTACCGATTCTAACGCAGATTGGGGGCAGGACTTGAAAAGACTTGAGAATTTCTTAGACCAGCATCCTGAAATAGATAAAATTCGAGTAGACTATTTTGGTGGTGGAAATCCAAAATATTATCTTGGAAACAAATATATTCAATGGTGGGATAGCAAAAGACCGATTGAAAAAGGTTGGTATGCTGTTTCAACTAACTTTCTTCAAGGAAGTATTTATGATACTCGCTTAAAAGATGATGGCACACCTAGAAGAGCTAACGATGAATCTTGGCGTTGGACACTAGATTATACTCCAAAATATCAAGTAGGTACTTCTATCTTTATTTATTATGTAGAATAATAATCCCTAGGTTAAGATCCAAATTACCTTATCTCAAAAATTTACCAATACATGGTACCGTAGATATCTACGGTACTGTTATTTTTTAGCCACCCGCCCGAAAATTCACACGAAACTACGATCGTAGTTTCGTGTGAATTTTTTAAACCTACAAAATTAAATTAACTTGAACATCCCACCCCTATGGAATGCTTCTTTTTTTTCTTTATTTTATTCCCCACTTCTTATTTTGTATACAAAATCACACAAGAAATTGATTTAACGAACAATTGATTAAAAAACTTGAGTACTATTTAAAAAAATACTCAAAATCTTTTTATGTATCTTATAAGATACACTTTTTTTTATTTATCTTCTGCTTTATTTGCTCCGTCCGCCTCACTTTCCCTATTTATTTCATCCGTCTCTTTTTTGCTAGCTCCATCGCCTCTCATTCTATAAAAAACTTTATTTTCAGATCGTAAATCCATATATTCTAAATTATTAGCCTCTTTTAAACTTATCTGCTTATTCAATACTGTCTTTAAAATTCTAGCTGATTTTTCTATTGAAAAACTACTACTCAAATAAATGTCCCACCCTTTATCCGTTTGCACAATTACTTCCTCTGCAATAAGTGATTTAGATCTGTATTCATTGGTTATTTCTAAATTAGCACCATTTCTTAACTCATCAGCAATGCTAAAAATAAATTTTACAAATTCAGGTCTTAAAACTTGATTGTCTTCGCTGACCATTTTGCCACTTTCATCAATTAATTTTACTAAATTATTTTGCTTAACTTTTTCTGATTCAAAATTCACACTCGCATAAGCGAATCCATTCTTATCAACAAAAAAACAATTGCCCTGAGAGCACAGGATCAAAATTAATTTTCTTTCTTTTATATTGATATCTATTTTATTAGGAAAACTTTTTTTAGTTTCAATATTTTCTATTTTTTTAAATCTTTTTTTTAACTCTTCATTGAATCCTTTGGTCATAATAAAAAGAATATTATTTTTAGGAATTATTCCAAGATATTTTCCACTAATTATTTTTTTTGTATTTAATTCCACTTTCTCATATTCCAAAGTTTCCAACCCAAAAATTTCAATCTCCGTTATTTCTAAAAAATCAGAAAAGACAAAAGAATAAATAGCTACTCCGAAAAATAATAAAAATAATATTCTGTACAAAATATTATAATTAATTTTTATTCTTTTTGTTATCTTTTTTTTCTGGGGTCTAGCCCAATGCCTTTTATTTTTCATAAAATTATAATATTTTATACTATTTTTCGATTGTGAGATAGCATTATAACAGCAACTACTCACTTCTCTCTAATTATTCTAGCCAATGCCATCTCGGGAAAGTTAGAAATTCTTAGCGAAGTACGAGCTTTAGAATTTCTTACTATCCGTGATCCAGAATTTTACAGATATATATTCTGGATCACGGATAGACGAATTTTATCCAATCGCTTCGTTCTTGGTAAAATTCTGTCTTCCGAGATGACATCTGTACAAATTTTTAGTGTAATGTATATGCTTACTAAATATATAACTAATAAAAAAACTTACAATTTTAAAAATAAATTCTCTAAAATTAGTCGTCCATTAAAACTTGGATTTTTTATTTTTTCTAAAACCTCATCAATCCTTTTTATCGCTTTATAGTATTGTTTAGTTTTTAACTCGTTTTTTTGCCCCCTAAAAAATTGAACTCTCAAAAACCAAATCCAAAATTCTAAAATTTTAACAGTCCTTGGAATATTTTTAGAATATTTTTCAGCTAATTCTAATTTTTTAACTAAATTCATTGAACTTAACTCTCCAAGGTCTTTTATAAAAGATTTTTTTTCTTCTAGGTTCTCATTATTTTTTATCATTTCTTCTACTTCACCTGGTCTACCCATGGAAAATATAGATACTTTTTCCAAATCCTTTTCAATAATTCTCCCCTGAAATCCTTTTCGAATTTCATTCAAAGCTACTAAATTAAAATTTACATTTTGACATCTAGATTTTATAGTATCCAAAATCGCTCCGCCTTTATGAGTTACCAAAACAATAACAGCCGTTCCATTCGGTTCCTCTAATGTTTTTAAAAGAGAATTTTGTGAAGCAGTATTCATACCGTGAGCATTATTTATTATTAACACTTTGAATTTACCACTCAACGGATATAAAGAAAGGTTTTTTTGTGCATTTCTAACACTTTTTACTTCAATATTTTTAATTTTTATAACTCCTTTTTTCTCAATAATTTCTGGTTCTAAAATTTCCACATCTGGATTTTTTATTTCTTCAGAAATTTTTTTTTGTTCTATTTTTTCCATTCCTTTATTTAAAGAATCTGCAAATAATTTAGCTATAGAAAATTTTCCGACACTTTCTGGACCAACAAAAAAATAAGTCTGCGAAGTATTTTTAGACTGCAAAATATTTTCTAAAAATTTAATTTGTTTTTTATGACCAACTAGCATGTAGTATGTATTAAGTATTAAGTATTAAGTATTAAGTATTAAGTATCATGTAGATACATAGTACTTAATAATTTTCATTTAAAATTCTAAAAAAATATACTAAATTACAAAATTCATTAAACTAATTTTTTATAAATAGTCGATTTGTTTGAAGAGCCGTAAGTTTTCTTAGAAAAAATTATTAAGATTGTTTTAAACTGGGAGAATTTTTTCTTAGAAAACTTAGGCGATGAGACGAGACTGTTTATAAAAAAATAATTTAATGAACAAAACTCAATATTCCATGAAAAAATTTTATGTTTTTGAAAAAATGCGTATACTATTTTTATTTATTAGACTTCTGCAAAGAAAAGTCTAAAACTTTAATTCAAATTCTCAGCAATAATTCTTTTAATATTTTTTATGAATTTATTCTCTGTAAATTTTTCTGCTCCTTGTTTTATTGTATCTGAATTATATTTTTTTTCATTTTCCATAAATCTTCTCACTCCGTCAGAAAAAACTTCTGGAGTTTGAGCATCAAAAAACTCTCCCGTTACGCCTTCCTCAACTATTTCTTTAGCTCCACCTTTTCGAATAGCAATCACTGGCACACCAAAACTCATTGCTTCTGCCATCGTAATACCAAAATCGTCCACCGTCGGAAAAATTAAAGCTCTCGCATTCTGATAATATTTTCTTAAATCTTCATCACTCTTCCAACCTAATATTTTTATATTTTTATCAGAAATTTTTCTCAAATATTTTTTCTGTTCTCCTTCGCCAATAACAATTAACGGAAGCTTTATTTTATTGAAAGCTTCCACCACTAAATCTACTTTTTTATAAGCTGAAAGTCTGGAAACAACTAAGAAATATTTATTTTTATGATCGCCTTGTTTTGATAATACAGCTGGCGGGTAAACAACTTCGCTTTCTCTTCTGTAATATTTTTTAATTCTACTTCTCGTATACTCTGAATTAGCAATTAACATATCAGGTCTTTGAGCTGATTGATAATCCCATATTCTCAAATAATTTAAAAATAATCTTTTGCAAAATCCGTTCTTCTTTTTTATATCTTCAAAATATTTCTCACTATAATCCCATGCAAACCGCATTGGAGAATGTAAATAAGCAATATGTGTTGTATTTAATCGAGTAATTATTCCCTTACTCCACGCACCAGAAGAAGAAATCACTAAGTCAAATTCTCTTAAATCAAATGTTTCTGGAACTGTTGGCATAAATGGAACTAAACATCTTTTTCTATTTTTTAAAAATTTAGGAAATTTTTGAAGAAAGGAGGTTCTTATTTCTTTATCTTGAAATTTATCTCGCATTTTTTCTTTATCATAAAGTAAGGTGTAGATGGGTGCTTCAGGAAACATTTTGCAAAAAGACTCTAAAACTTTTTCTGCTCCTCCATATTGAGTCAAAAAATCATGAACAAGCACAACTTTAGCATTTTTTCTTAAGCTATTCTTATTTTCTTGGCTACCCTTGATATCTTGACTTTTTTTCATATTTATGCTACTATAGTTTAAAGTTCCTTATAGAAAATATCATTCCAAATTAACTAGAGAAGTTTAACAAATTCATTATAGCATTTCTTTGACTAATTTGGGATGATATATATTAGACCTCTCTGGAAACCCTTCCTACTACAATTCTTGATTTTCTGTTACGACTTCGTCAAGTTTCATAAAATGTCTTTCACCGTACTTACAGTACGCTATCAAAACATTTTACTCACTTTTCTTGTCTCACTAGAAAATCAAAAATCTCGTAACGGAAGAGGTTTCCAGAGAGGTCTAATATTTTTTCAAAAAAAAAGGAGAAAAAGATGGAAGAAAGAAAAAATATCGAATACGACGAAACTAACAATAAAAAAACCTCGGCTCTGACAAAAATTTTATTTGTAATTTTATTTTTAGTTACGGTTTTCCCCAACTCGCTTTTCGAATTATTCGGTCAGACTCGTTGTTTGACCGTTGCAAAATTTGTGGGCGAAAATATTCTTACTCCAATTGTTGGAGTTGGAATGATATTTCTTATCTTATATTTTCTTTATTATTATTTTTGGTACATTCCAAGAAAGATAATAAAATATTTTCGTTTTTTTTAACCCAAAACCTCCTGCCGAGGAAACTCATAGCCGTGCAATTTATTTCACAAATGAGTTTTCTCGGTTTTTTTATTTTCAAATAAATTTCTATAAAAAAGTAACTGTTTACCAATCTCCGACTCTTTCTGTCAATGTCATCTCGGAAAATATATTTTTAATCACGAGTTTGCGAGTGATAGAAAAATAACTTATCCGTGATCTAGATTATTACTTTTTCTGGATCACGGATAAGCGAATATCTATAGTTCGTAAACTAACTTAGATATTCTGCTTTCCGAGATGACAAACTGTAAATTTAGTAGATAAAGATAAGTGATTACAAAAAAGTACTTACTTAAGTAAGTACTTTTACACCACTATACTAATCAATCGTCCTTTCACAAAAATAACTTTTTTGATTTCTTTATTATTTATAAATTTCTGCACTTTTTCACTTGCCAATGCTTTTTCTTTGGTTTCTTCTTCAGAAATATCTATTGATACTTGAATTTTATCTCTAACCTTTCCGTTGATTTGTACAACCATTTCGATGGTTTTGTCTTTGATCATTTTTGAATCATATTCCGGCCATTTTTCTAGGAAAATAGATTTTTCATTTCCCATTTGCGTCCAAAGTTCCTCAGTAATATGCGGAGCAAACGGAGACAGCAATATCAAAAATTTTTTCATAGCCACTTTTGGCAACACATTATGTTTCACACACTCATTTACAAAAATCATCATCTGTGAAATTGCCGTGTTAAAACTCAAACTTTCAATATCTTCAGTTACTTTTTTAATGGTCTTGTGAAATAATGGCGGAATTTCTTTTGGTACAGTTCCACATCGTCCCGCTCCACAAATAACTAATTCTTTTTCCTGAAACACTCGCCAAGTTTTTTCCAAAAACTTATACACACCTTTAGCGCCCTCTTGCTTGAAAGCAATTTCATCCTCCAATGGTCCGGCAAATATCATATACATTCTCGTTGCATCAGCCCCGAATATTTCCACCATATCATTTGGATTTATCACATTTCCTTTAGACTTGCTCATTTTCACTCCATCTTTATCCAACACCATTCCTTGATGACGAAGTTTCAAAAACGGTTCATTAAACTCAAATAAACCTATCCTTTTCATCGCTTTAACAAAAAACCTTGCATACAAAAGATGCATATAGGTATGTTCCGCTCCGCCGATATACAAATCCACTGGCAACCACTTTTTCAATTTTTCTTTTGAACAAAATTCCTTTTCGTTCTCCGTATCGGGATAACGCAAAAAATACCAGCTGGAATCCACAAAATTATCCATCGTATCCACCTCGGGAGTCCAATCCTTGCCAAAAAGTTTTTCAGTTCGCTCTTTGAGTTCTTTTGATTTTGCCAATGGTGCCGTTCCCGTTGGCACAAAATCAACATCTTCAGGAAGCAACCACGGCAAATTTTTCTCACCAACAAACTTCGCCTCTCCTTTCGGTGAATAGACAATCGGAATCGGACAGCCCCAATATCTTTGTCGAGAAATTGACCAGTCCCGCAAGCGATAATTTGAAGTCATTTCTCCACCAACAAATTCGGTAATCGCCTTTTTCGCCTCCTCACTTTTCATCCCATCAAATTTTTCTGAATTAACCAAATAACCATTATCAACAAAGATCTTGCCTTTTAGATAGCCCATATCAATCTTATCTTTAGATAAATCACGATTTTTCAATTGAGATTCCTTAACACTTATTAAGAATCTCTTACTAAGAGTTTTACATTTAACATGTCCAATACTTTTTTCTTTATCTCCAAAATCATCATCATTCAAACCAAATGCACCAACATAAAGACCAATATCAATTTCAATCTTGTCTTCATTCTCAAAAATTGTATTGGTTAAACTGCCAGAAATTTGTTTTTCTCTGATCTTTTTAAAACCAACCTTTTTAAAAACCTCTACTATTTTTTTATAATCCTCTTTGTTCTTTGTTATTAAATCCAAATCATCATGGGCTCTATAAATTATTTTAGCATAAAATGCACAGGCTAATCCTCCCAACACCCAAAACTTAATATTTTCTTTATCGGCTTCTTTTTTTATTTTTCCCAATACGTTTAATACTTTTTTTGTAATTTTATAATCATCAATCTTTGAAATAATCACTTGCTCAATATCCAAATCATATTTTTTTGCAAACTCAAAATCCCGTTCATCATGTGCTGGCACTGCCATAATCGCTCCTGTTCCATAGCCAGCCAAAACATAGTCCGCCACAAAAACAGGGATCTCTTCACCATTAGCTGGATTGATTGCCTTGACTCCCTTTAATTCTACGCCTGTTTTTTCTTTATTTTCCACCCGCTCAAGTTCCGTCTTGTTTTGTGCCTGCTTAATATATTTCTGAACCTCATTATAATTTGAGATTTGAGATTTGAAATTAAAGATTAAATCATGCTCAGGAGCTAAAACCATATATGTACAACCAAACAAAGTATCAGGTCTTGTGGTAAATACTTCTAGCGAAGTCGCAGAATCATGCTGAACTGACGCAGAACACGCAGAAAAAGAATCGGTTTTTTTATTTCTGACAGTATCATAAACCATTCTTTTTATTTCTAGCTCAGATGGTGAAAAATTAACTAATAAAGCTAGTCTGTAATCACTTCCCTTTAAATATGTCCAAGCTTGATTTAATTGCTGTTTTCCAATTTTTGGCAAAGCCTTTAATTCAATTATAACTTTGTCATTAATTACAAAATCTGGTTGATATGTACCAATTTTTTCACCTTCATAATTTACATCAATTCTTTTCTCTGATTCAAAAAATATCCCTCGTTTTTTAAATTCTATTTCCAAAGCCTTGTGATAAACACTTTCTTTATGCCCTCCACCTATTTGTTTTTTCACATTAAATATTGCACCACGAATTTTATAAGTCAACTCTTTATATAAAAAATTATCTTTTTTCTTATTTTCTGCATAATTCTGCGTTCGTTCTGCGTCATTCCGCGAAAAGTGTTGCCTATTATTTACCTCACCATCGTTATCATCGGCACCACCGATAGAAATAATACTAAATCTAATCTTACTACCAACACTTTTACCTATCCACGCTCTTTGATTCTTTTTTGTATGTTCTGGCCAGTCGACTGTGTCGAGGTCGTCAATCAATTCTTCGGCAAAATCTGTAATTTTAAAAAACCACCCGGGGATTTTTTTTTGTTCAATTTCTGTTTTGCATCGTTCGCATTTTCCATTTTCCACCTGCTCATTGGCAATCCCAGTGTTGCAAGACGGACACCAGTTTATCGTATCTGTCTTTTGTTGCACCAACCCATTTTCAAAAAACTTGCCAAACAAAAATTGTGTCCATTTATAGTATGACGGATCTGAAGTATAGACCAAATGGTTTAAATCATGACCAAACCCAAGCATCTTCATCTGCTTAACATAGTTTTTTGAATTTGTTTTAGTTGTTTTTTTGGGATGAACTCCAGTTTTAATAGCATAGTTTTCCGCCGGCAAACCGAAAGAATCAAAACCTTGCGGATGCAGAACATCAAAGCCCTGCAATTTCTTGTAACGATAAATTATGTCCGAAGCGGTATATGATTCCGTATGTCCCATATGCAAACCGTCACCGGAGGGATAAGGAAACATATCCAAAATATAATACTTCGGCTTGTCTACCAAAATCGCTGATCCTCGCTGACTAGACGCAGAATCACGCTGACCATCCACATTTTTCTGCATTTTTTCTGCATTGATCTGCGTTCCGTCTGCGTTAATCTGCGACCGCAAAGCGGTATGCCAAGTATTCTGCCACTTTTTTTCTATTTTCTGCGGACTATATTTTTTCATAAGACTTGAATGTTTGCAAATATTTATTAAAATCTAAAATCCATTTGGCTTGCTCCGGATAAAATAAAAATCTTTCCACATCCCTGCTGGCTTGTTTTAGATCCAATTTTGAAATAACTTCTTCCATTTTTTCAATTAATTCTTTTTCATTTTTAATCTTAAATCCCTTTTCTTGTAAGATTTTATAATTCGGTTCAATATTTTTCTGTGCTAAAAACCAAATCAGATCATAAAAATCCCGCCCTTTTTGATACGGTCGTAAGAATAACGCCAATAATTTTTGTGCAAAAAGAGTTTCCAATGTATTCACAATTACATTAAAATTTTTTCCATACGCCGAAATAATTTCAGATTTATATTTTATATTTTTAAGCGGACTTGAATCTACTTTAAATTTAATCTTTAATTTTTGATTATCC
>Ga0209344_10002651_pt1 | contig 19391 bp, 10 predicted proteins | sample Cruoilmetagenom6_FD_187293 | JGI IMG/M metagenome (GOLD analysis project Ga0209344, IMG submission 187293) | Oil polluted marine microbial communities from Coal Oil Point, Santa Barbara, California, USA - Santa Barbara Oil Seep Sample 6 (SPAdes)... | ecosystem: Environmental > Aquatic > Marine... | reverse complement strand
GACGACACCGGTCCAAAAGGATGTCACCGTCTTTCAGGAGTTTGTCGGCTCGACCGAGGCATACAAGTCGGTCAACATCCGCGCACGGGTGCAGGGTTTTCTCGATTCCATGGACTTCGAGCCGAGTTCCTTTGTTCGCGATGGCCAGCTGCTCTTCGTCATCGAGCCCGAGCCCTATGAGGCGCAGCGCGACCGCGCGGCCGCCGGGCTCAAGGCGGCCGAGGCCGGGCTGGCCCGCGCCGAGTCCGATCTCGACCGGCTCGAGCAGGCGGTGAGGACGAACGCGGTCTCGCAGCAGGAGGTCACACGGGCGCGAGCCGAACGCGATCAGGCTTCGGCCGGCATGCTCCAGGCCCAGGCTGAATTGACCAACGCCGAGATCCAGCTCGAATACACCACCATCGAAACACCCATCGACGGCCTTGTCAGCCGGAACTTCGTCGACCTCGGGAATCTGGTCGGCGCCGGTGAATCGACGTTGCTGACAACGGTGCGTCAGATCAACCCCATCTACGCCTACTTCGAGGTCTCCGAGCGGTTCATCGCCCAGGCGCTCGAACAGCGCGGCGGCCACAAGGATCCGGGCACCACCGAGCAGATGACGGCCACCCTCCTGCTCGATGAGACCGGGCTCGAGATCGAGGGAATGATCGACTCGCTCGAGAACACGGTCGATGCCGCCACAGGAACGATCCGAATCCGCGGAGTCTTCCCGAACGACGACGCCAAGGTCTTCCCGGGGATGTTCGTTCGAGTCCGGCTGCCTGGCGAAAGCTATCCCAACGCGCTGCTTGTCGAAGAAACCGCACTCGGGACCGATCTCGGCGGCCGCTATCTGATGATCGTCGGTGACGGCGACGTCGTCGAGCGGCGCTATATCGAGCCCGGTCAGCTCCAGGACGACAACACCCGTCTGATTCTGTCGGGGCTCGAACCCGGCGAGAGGTATATCAGCAAGGGTCTCCAGCGCGCCCGGCCGGGGATGCCGGTGACACCGAAGACCGCCGGTTCCGGTTCGTGAGCTAGCTGATGTTCAGCAAATTCTTTATCTATCGCCCCATCTTCGCGTCGGTGATCTCCATTGTCATCGTGCTGATCGGGGTCCTGTCGATCCCTCTTCTGCCGGTGGAGAGCATGCCGGACATCACACCGCCATCGGTCTCGGTGACCACGAGCTTCCCGGGCGCCTCCGCCGCGGTGGTGGCCGAGACCGTTGCCGCCCCGCTCGAGGAGAAGATCAACGGCGTCGAGGACATGATCTACATGTCATCGAAGTCATCGGCGGATGGGAGCTGCGCCATCACCGTGACCTTCGAGGTCGGCACCGATGTCGACATGGCCACGGTGCTCGTCCAGAACCGGGTCAACGAGGCGTTGCCGATGCTCCCCGAGGAGACCAAGCGACAGGGTGTCAAGGTCGAGAAAAAGGCCACCAACATCACTCTCATGGTCAACATGGTCTCGCCCGACGGCACCTTCGACGAGCTCTATATCTCCAACTACGCCACCACCCGGATCAAGGATGTGCTCGCCCGGATCAACGGGGTCTCCAAGGTCGAGATCATGGGCGCCAAGGACTTCGGGATGCGGATCTGGATGGATCCGCTCAAGCTCCGCGCGCGCGGGCTCACGACCATGGATCTCCTCGGCGCACTGCAGGAGCAGAACGTCCAGGTGGCCGCCGGTCAGATCGGCGGCCAACCGGCGCCTCCGGATCAGCCATTCGAGTACGCCATCAACACCCTCGGCCGACTCCAGACCGTGGAGCAGTTCGAGGACATCATCGTCAAACGTGGCGAAGAGGGTCAGTTGGTCAAGATCAAGGACGTGGCCCGGGTCGAGCTCGGCGCCCAGAGCTACAAGTGGTTCGCCCTGCTCGACGGTGCGCCGTCCATCGCCATCGCCGTCTACCCGGCGCCCGGCGCCAACGCCTTGCAGATCGCCAACGGCATCAGGAACACACTAGATGACCCAGAACGCGGTCTTGCCAAAGACTTCCCGGAGGGTCTCGAGTACCGGATCATCTACGACACCACCGAGTACATCACCCAGTCGGTCAAAGAGGTGATCTCGACACTCATCGTCGCCATCCTCCTTGTCGTCTTTACGGTCTTCGTCTTCCTCCAGGATGTCCGCACCACCCTGGTGCCGGCCATCACCATCCCGGTCTCGCTGCTCGGCACCTTCGGGGTGATGCTCGCCATGGGTCTGTCGATCAACGGCCTGACCTTGTTCGGCCTCATCCTGGTCATCGGGATCGTGGTTGATGACGCCATCGTGGTGGTGGAGAACACAATCCGGATCATCGACACCGAAGGCCTGGATTCGAAGGCGGCCACCGCCAAGTCCATGTTGGAGATCTCCGGCCCGGTCGTCGCGACCACCCTGGTGCTGCTCGCGGTCTTTGTCCCCACCATCGTCATGCCCGGGATCACCGGCCGGCTCTACCGGCCGTTCGCCATCACCATCTCGGTGGCGACCCTCTTTTCTTCATTGAACGCGCTGACGCTGAGTCCGGCGCTCTGCGGCATGCTGCTGCGACCGTCCAAGGAAAGGAAGAAGGGCTTTTTCGGTCTCTTCAACCGGATCATGGATTCGTCGACGACAAAGTACACCGCGCTCGTCACCGGGCTGCTTCGAAAAGCGGCCTTTACGGCGTTGGTCTTCGTCGGCCTGCTCGTGGCCACCTGGTTCGGGTTCACCAGTCTCCCCACCGGATTCGTTCCCTCCGAGGACGAGGGCTGGTTCATGATCGCGGCGCAGCTGCCCGACGCCTCCTCTCTGGGTCGATCGGCCCAGGTGCTCGATCAGGTCGCCGAAATCATCGAGGGCGAGGACTCCATCCGCGGCGCCATCTACATCGGTGGCTACAACGTTCTCGACACCGTTGTTTCGCCCAACGCGGGGGCGGTCTGGGTTGTTCTCAAACACTGGGACGACCGACCCGACGCCGAGGATCAGATCCAGGCCGTGGTCGACCGACTCAACCCGCAGCTCCGGGAGATCGAGGATGCGATGGTCTTCGCCGTGCGTCCGCCGCCGATCCAGGGCCTCGGCGCCACCGGCGGGTTCCAGATGGAACTCCAGGATGTCGGAGGCGTCGGCCCCGAGATCCTCCAGCTCGTCGCCGGCGACATCATCGAACAAGGACGCGCTCACCCGGTGCTGACCGGGATGAACACCACGTTCCGCGCCGGGGTTCCCGAGCTCTTTTTGGAAGTCGACCGCGAAAAGGCCAAACGCCTCGATGTGCCGTTGGACGTGATCTTCGGAACCCTCCAGGCCAACCTCGGCTCCGCCTACGCCAACGACTTCAACCTCTTCGGTCGGACGTGGAAGGTCTACGTTCAGGCGGATGAGCAGTTCCGTATCGAACGATCCGATATCACCAAACTCGAGGTCCGGAGCAACAGCGGCAGGATGATCCCGCTGTCGACGCTTCTGCACGTGACGGATACCGTCGGTTCGAGCACCGTGAGCCGCTACAACCTCTACAGCTCGGCCTCGGTCACCGGTGATGCGGCCGCCGGCTACAGCTCGGGTCAGTCGATCGAGACCATGCAGGAGATCGCGGGCACGACCCTGCCTCCCGGGATGAGCTTCGACTGGACGGGGGTGACCTTCCAGCAGATCGCCGCCGGTGGCGCCGCCGGTTTTATCTTCGCTCTGGCAATTGTCTTCGTCTATCTCTTCCTGGCCGCCCAGTATGAGAGCTGGACGCTCCCGCTCAGTGTCATTTTTACGGTCCCCATCGCGGTGCTCGGGGCAGCCGTGGCCACACTGCTCCGTGGGATGGATAACAACGTCTACATGCAGATCGGTCTCGTGCTCTTGATCGGGCTCGCGTCCAAGAGCGCGATCCTTATCGTCGAGTTCGCCAACCAGCTCAACCAGGAGGGCAAGACGGCTTTCGAGGCGGCAACGGCCGCGTCGACACTGCGGTTCCGGGCCATCCTGATGACGGCTTTCAGCTTTATCCTGGGTGTCATCCCGCTGGTCATTGCCACCGGCGCCGGCGCCGCGAGCCGGGTCTCCCTGGGAACCGCGGTCTTTGGCGGGATGCTGCTGGCCACCATCGGCGGGCTCATCATCACCCCGTATCTCTACTACATGGTGGCCCGTCTCACCGAGAAGAAGAGCGATGTGCAGCCGTCCGATGAACCACCATCCGAGACACAGCCGATCGAAATCGGCGCCGAGGGTTGAGGGAGGAGCCATGAAGCACACACAACCGCTGTTTCTGATTGCCCTCGCCGGTCTCGTCGCCCTGGGTGGGTGCACGGTTGGTCCTGACTATGAAGAGCCCGAGCTGCCCAATGTTCCCGACGCGTGGCACACTGCCGTCACCGAAGGTGTTCTCGAAGGTGAAGCGCCGATCCAGACCTGGTGGGACGTCTTTGATGACCCCACGCTGACCTCGCTCATCGAACGTGCCGGAACATCCAATCTAACGCTCCGCGAGGCGGTGTGGAGGGTCGAGGAGTCGCGGGCACTCCGTGGCATCGTCGCCGGTGCGCGAGTGCCGGAGGTCGCGTTGGATGGAGATGCGACTCGAAACGACCAGTCCAAGAACGGAGCCCTCGGTGGGGTGGTGCCGGACGAGCTCTTCGAGCCGCAGAACCTCTTCAACCTCGGAGTCGGCGCGAGCTGGGAGCTCGATGTCTGGGGCCGAATCCGCCGTCAGGTCGAGGCCGCCGATGCGGAGGTCGAGGCCTCGGTGGAGGACTACCGCGATGTCCTGGTGACCCTTTACGCCGAGGTCGCGACAAACTATGTCAATACCCGTGCCTTACAGGAGAGGCTGCGGCTCGCTCACGACAACGTTGAAGGTCAGGAGAACACCCTTAAGCTGACCACGGACCGATTCGATTCCGGTCTCGTCTCGGCCCTCGATGTGGCCCAGGCCGAGAGCAATCTGGCCAACACCCGATCGTTGATCCCGAGCCTCGAACAGCAGTTGGCGTTGGCGCTCAACAGACTCGCTGTGCTTTTGGCCATGAACCCCGGCGCCCTCGACGAGGAGCTCTCGAACACGGTTCCAATCCCTGTCGAGCCCAACGCCGTCACCACGAATCTGCCGGCGGATCTGCTGCGCCAGCGACCCGATATCCGCACGGCCGAACGCCGACTGGCGGCGCAGACCGCACGCGTCGGGGTGGCCACCGCCGAGCTCTATCCGAAGTTCTCGCTCACCGGATTTCTCGGTCTCCAGGCAACCTCGGCCGGTGATCTCTTCAGCTCCGACAGCGTCAACTGGTCGGTCGGTCTGCCCGTCCGCTGGAATCTCTTTGCCGGTGGAGCCATCCGATCCCAGATCGACGCCGAGAAGGCCCGGACCGAACAGCTGCTGATCAACTACGAGCGCGCGGTCCTCTTCGCTCTCGAGGAGGTCGAGGACGCCATGGTGTCCTACGACAAAGAGGTCGCGCGTCGAGCCCACCTCACGACTTCGGTGGACGCCACCCAGCGTTCCCTCGATCTGGTTCTGACCCAGTACCGGGCCGGTCTCACCGACTTCCAGAATGTGCTGGACACCGAGCGCTCGCTCCTCGTTCGCCAGGACGATCTCGCCGCGAGCGAAGGTCTGGTGATCAAGAACCTCGTCGATCTCTACCGCGCCCTCGGCGGCGGCTGGGACCCGGAAACCGCCGAACCACCGCCAACACCACCTTCGTCCTTCGATAAGGACCAGGACGTGACGGTGGAAGAGCCGGAGGAGGACGCGCGGTAGGCTCGCTCTTATCGCGTTTCCGGAGCGAATGATGTGCGCTCTGTGTCTCTGTGGTGCAAGCGAACACCCGTCGGAACCTCAGTTCTGTTAGCCTGAGAAACCGCGGAGCCGGAATTCCGCGCAGGAGGAACCCACATGAGAAGACTCGCCGTCGCGTTGACCATCGTCGCGCTCGTACTGCCCGTGTGTCTGTTCGCCGAAGAGACCGAGAGCGTGATGAGCGCCAAGACCTTCAAGGGTCTGGAGCTTCGCAACATCGGACCGGCACTCATGTCCGGCCGGATCGCCGACATCGCGATCCACCCCGCCGACCCCAGTGTCTGGTATGTCGCGGTCGGCTCGGGCGGAGTCTGGAAGACGGTCAATGCGGGCACCACGTGGAAACCCGTCTTCGATGGTGAGAGCGTCTACTCCACCGGCTGCATCGCCATCGATCCCGCCAACCCCGAGGTGATCTGGCTCGGCACCGGTGAAAACGTCGGCGGCCGTCACGTGGGCTTTGGCGACGGAATCTACCGAAGCGCAGATGGTGGCGGTAGCTGGGAGGTGATGGGGCTCGAAGACACCCAGCACCTGTCCAAGATCATCATCCACCCCGAGGATTCTGAGATCCTCTTTGTCGCCTCCCAGGGACCCCTCTGGTCACCGGGAGGCGAACGGGGCCTTTTCAAAACCACCGACGGTGGCGCAACCTGGAAGAACACTCTCTCAGCCGGTGAGTGGACCGGTGTCACCGATGTGGTGATGGACCCGAGAGACCCCGATGTGCTGTATGCGGCCACCTGGCAGCACCACCGCACCGTGGCGGCCCTCATCGATGGTGGTCCCGAAAGCGGGATCCACCAGAGCACCGATGGCGGCGACACCTGGACCCGCCTCGCTACCGGTCTGCCCAAGGGCAACATGGGCAAGATCGGTCTCGCCATTTCGCCCCAGAAACCCGATGTGCTCTATGCGGCCATCGAACTCGACAATTCGAAAGGCGGTGTCTGGCGCTCGACCAACCGCGGTGCGACCTGGGAGAAACGTTCCGACGCCGTGGCCGGCGCCACCGGCCCCCACTATTACCAGGAGCTGGTGGCGAGCCCGCACGCCTTCGACCGGATCTATCTCATGGATGTGCGCGTTCAGGTCTCGGATGACGGCGGGACGACCTTCCGACGCCTCAAGGAGAAGTCCAAGCACTCGGACAACCACGCGTTGGTCTTCCGCGCCGACGATCCGGACTGGATGCTCATGGGCACCGACGGCGGGCTCTATGAGAGCTTTGATCTGGCCGCGAGTTGGCGCTATATCGCCAACCTACCCGTGACCCAGTTCTACAAGCTCGCGCTCGATGACTCCGAACCGTTCTACAACGTCTATGGCGGCACCCAGGACAACAACACCCAAGGCGGACCGGTGCGTACCGCAAGCGTCAACGGGATCCGCAACGCCGACTGGTTCATCACCCTCTTTGCCGATGGCCACCAGCCGGCGGTGGAGCCGGGGAACCCGAATATCGTCTACTCCGAGTGGCAGGAGGGCAATCTGACACGGACCGATCGCGCCACCGGCGGGATCGTCTACATCCAGCCCCAGCCCGAACCGGGCGATCCACCGGAGCGCTTCAACTGGGACGCCCCCATCCTGATCAGCCCGCACGCGCCGACTCGGATCTACTACGGTTCCCAGCGGGTCTGGCGGTCGGACGACCGCGGAGACAGCTGGGCCCCGGTGAGCGCCGATCTGACCAAGGACGAGGATCGAATGCTGCTGCCGGTGATGGACCGGCAGTGGAGCTCCACCGCGCCGTGGGACTTCGGGGCCATGTCGGTCTACAACACGATCACCTCACTGGCCGAGTCACCGGCGGAAGAAGGCGTGCTCTGGGCGGGGACCGATGACGGGCTCATCCAGGTCAGTTCCGATGGCGGCGACAACTGGCAGGCCATCGCAGTTGGTGATCTGCCCGGTGTTCCCGACACCGCATTCGTCAACAATATCGTCGCCGATCTCTTCGACGCCGACACCGCATATGTCGCCCTCGACAACCACAAGTTCGGCGACTTCTCGCCCTATTTGGTCAAGACCACAGACCGAGGCAAGAGCTGGCGTTCCATGAGCGGTGATCTCCCCGACCGGCACCTCGTGTGGCGGCTTGTGCAGGACCACGTGGACTCCGATCTCTTCTTCCTCGCCACCGAGTTCGGGATCTTCTTCTCCATCGACGGCGGCGGGCAATGGATCAAGCTGGAGGGCGGAGCGCCCACCATTTCATTCCGCGATCTCGCCATCCAACGCCGTGAGAACGACCTTGTCGGCGCTTCCTTCGGCCGCGGGTTCTTTGTTCTCGACGACTACACCCCGCTGCGAGAGGTGTCGGAGGAGACCATGGCCGCAGAGGCCCACCTCTTCGGTGTCAAGGACGCTCTGTGGTACACCCAGCGCCGGACCCTCGGTCAGGGTGGCCAGGCGGCCCAAGGCGGCGCCTACTACACTGCCGAGAACCCTCCCTTCGGCGCGGTCTTCACCTACCATCTGGCCGAAGGGCTGACGACCCTCGAGAAGGCGCGCCGCAAAGCGGAGGGCGAGCTCGAGAAGGAGTGGAAAGATACCCCGTATGTCGGTTATGAGGCCCTCGAGGCCGAGCGCCGGCAACCTGAGCCCGAAATCCTGCTGACCATCCGCGACGCCGATGGCGAGATTGTCCGCACCATCACCGGCCCGACCAAGAAGGGCTTCCACAGGGTCGCCTGGGATCTCCGTCACCCCACCACCAAGGCCGTCGAGCTCATCAAGAGTGAACCAAACCCGTGGGAGCGTGGCGGCGGTGGTCATAAGGCGCCTCCGGGGAGCTACACCGTCACCCTTTCCAAGCGGGTGGATGGCGAGGCCGCTGTGCTCGCCGGTCCGCTGCCGTTCGAGGTCGTTCGGGTCTTCCCGGGTTCGCTCGAAGGGACCGCTCCCGACGAGGCGGCCGAGTACATGGCCCAGGTGGCCGAACTCCGGCGCGTCGTGACAGCTGCCGACGAGGCCCTCAAAAACGCCTTTGGTCGGGTCGAACGACTCTCCGACGCCCTCGGTCGATCCTCCATCGATCCCGGGACCCTGGACACCGAGCTCGAGGTGCTCAAACAGCGGCTCTATGACGTCGATGTCAGGCTCGTGGGCAACCGGTCGGCCGCATCGTTCAATCTCCCGCAGACGCCAAGTGTCTCCCGCCGTTTGCGGGTCGCCGGCTTCAACGACGGTCAGTCGGATTACGGCCCAACGCAGCACCATCGCCGCCAGCTCGAGATTGCCGAAACCGAGTTTGCCGCGATCCTCCCCGAACTCAAGGTTCTGCTCGAGGTCGATCTGCCCTCGCTAGAGGCGGAGATGGAGGCCGCCGGCGTGCCCTGGTCTCCCGGACGACCGCTTCCGACGGTGAACTGACCGGCTTCTCGCCGACAGGCGTCGAAGGTAGGAAAACAACGGGGGAGGGCCTGAGCCCTCCCCCGAACTGTGAATAACTGTCCTCTGCGGATCACTCCGAGATGCTGATGGTCACCTTGCTGATGTAGCCGGTGAAATCCGAGTCTTCAACATCCTCAAAGACCAGATCAGCCGACTGGGTAGCCTCATCCAGACCGACGTCTGCGGTTTCATCTGCCGAATACACCGCCGGCTGCGTTTTCTCGACCCTGCCTTCGGCGACTTTTTCCCCATCCACGTACAGCGTCGCCATGCCGCCCTTGCCGTTCCCACCACCATCGTAGTCAAACTGGAGTTTGATGACGGCACTGTCGCTGGTGATCGCCGTGGGCGATGCAATCGTATAGCGATCCAGGCCGAACCAGTTGTAGGTATAGGCCGGCTTGCCGCCGTCCATGTACAGCGCCCAGCCGCCGAACTTGCCGCCCTGGGTCAGGATGACACCGCGGTCATTCCCTTTCAGTTCAACATTCGCCACGATGGTCTTGGAACGATTCTTCTCGTTGATAAAGGTGTTCTCGAGAATGCCGGTCATCCCGTCGGCGAGTGTGAGGCTGGTCCGGTCACCCATCAGATCCGGGCGGCCAGCCAGAGCCGCATTAAAGCGTTCGTACAGGCGATCGTCCAACGGATAGACGTGGTTGGCGATGGCTTCTTTCTCGAACAGGTCCTGCATCTCCTTCAGTTTCGCGGGATTCTGAGCCGCGAGATCATGAGTCAGGCTGAAGTCTTCTGCGGTGTTGTAAAGCTCCCACACATCGTTCTGCAACGTGTTCTCCACAGCGTCACGCCATGGTGCACGGTGGACAGCACGAGCCAGCCAGCCGTCATCGTAGATTGCGCGGTTCCCGAACATCTCGAAATACTGCGTGGTATGGCGGTCCGGTGCAGTGGCATCCTCTGCGGCATACAACATGCTCACGCCGGACAACGGTATCTGCGGCACGCCGTTCACGGATTTCGGCTGTGGCAGACCAGTGGCCTCGAGCACGGTTGCCGCCACATCGTTGACGTGATGGAACTGGCTGCGGATTTCACCCTGGGCCTGGATTCCATTGGGCCAGTGCATCACCATGCCGTTGCGGGTCCCGCCGAAATCGGCGGCCACCTGCTTGGTCCACGTAAACGGTGCATCCGTAGCCACCGCCCAGGCCGCCGAGAAATGCGGGAACGAATTGGGGCCACCCCAGTCGTCGGCACGTTCCAGCATGCTCTCGGTCGTTTCGGCATCAAAGATGCCGTTCAAATGGATCAACTCGTTGTAGGTGCCGGTCAGGCCGCCTTCACCACTGGAACCGTTGTCGCCCATGATGTAGATGAACAGGGTGTTGTCGAGCACACCAACTTCATCGATGGCGTCTACCAGCCGGCCGACCTGACGGTCGGTATGTTCCGTGAAGCCTGCAAAGGCCTCCATCTGCAGCGCATAGAGTTCACGTTCCTGGTCGCTCAAAGACTCCCATTCCATGATGTCATCAGGCATGGGGGCAAGTTTGGCGTTCGCGGGGATGATGCCCATGGCTTTCTGGCGTTCAAAGGTCGCCTCGCGATAGGCCAGCCAACCGTCGTCGAACTGATCTTTATACTTCTGGATAAACTCTTTCGGTGCGTGATGCGGCGCGTGAACTGCACCGGTCGCGAAATAGATCATGAACGGTTTTTCCGGCGTCATGGCTTGCTGGAACTTGACCCATTCAACGGCCTCATTGGTCATGTCGGTGGTGAAGTGATAGTCGGGGTCATCTTTCTTGGCCACCGTGGTCACACCATCAAAAATAACCGGATCCCACTGGTTGGTTTCGCCGCCGATAAAGCCGTAGAACTTGTCGAAGCCCGAGTTGGTCGGCCAGCGGAAATATGGCCCGGAGACCGACACTTCCCAGGTCGGCGTTTCATGCCACTTACCGAAAGCTGCTGTGCTGTAGCCGTTCTGGCGCAGGGTCTCGGCAACATACTTGGCATTGTCCGGTCGTTCACCCTGGTTGCCGTAGAAGCCGGTGGCGACTTCCATCACCGAACCCACGTTCACTTCATGGTGATTTCGCCCGGAAAGTAGGGCAGCACGCGTCGGGGAACACAGCGCTGTGGTGTGGAAATGATTGAAGCGCAGGCCTTCGTCGGCAAGACGGCTGAACGTAGGTGTTTCGATACCGCCGCCAAAAGTCTCGGTTGCACCGAAACCGATGTCGTCGATCAGCACAATCACCACGTTAGGGGCACCCTCAGGCGCTTTGACTTCAAACCGCTCAGGCTTGGTCGCATCGCGGGCGTCCATCACGGTAACAACCGTGGGCGGCGGCGGCTGAATCGGCAGCACCGTTCGATCCATTTTGTTTGGGTCCGCTGGCGATCCCCCGGTCGCGATATTTGAGTCGCTGCAACCCATAATAATTGTTACGGCCATCACGGTAAGCAAGAGTTTTGTTTTCACTTTGAATATCTCCTCTGTGCGTTTTCGGTCTTCAGAAACAGGTTGTGGTTGTTCTCTCGGGTCAGCATACCTTCTTCCGATCGTTCAGTCGCGACCGGTGGAGCTTGGTTTGGATGATCAGCGTCCCACTTCGCGAACGCCCTGACTCGACCTTTGGTTCCAGGAGGGATTGGGTCTTTGCCATTCGGTGAAGAGTGCGACGCCTTCGTGTTCACGCCGAGATCCGCCGGGCTCTCTGGTCAGAGAAGGTCGGTCACCCGTCCCTTGAACGCAGTCACCTGCTCAGCGAGCCCGCCGAGTTCGCGCTGCTCGGTCTCGAGCCGGTCTGATTCGGTCCGGACAAAGCGGGTGTAGGGCGCGATGGTGTTGGCGAGCTTGGTTCGGCTGCGGCCGGCCTCGGTTTCGAACTGTGCCTTGAGTGCCGTGATGATTTCGAGCCGAAGCGCGGCGATCTTCTCCTTGAGCTCCGCTTTGGCCTTGCGCCGACGGTGCGGCAGGATGAAGAGCCCGAGGGAGAAGAGCAGACCCGCGGCGAGCAGACCCGTCACATCGGCGGCGGTGGATGATGCGGCCAGCGCCACAGTGGCTCCGAGCCCCACCGCGCCGACCCCCGCGAGAGCGGTGCCGGTCACGGCCTTGGAGACATCGTCGGCCATGCGGCGTGCTTCGGCGGCGCGGTCATAGCTCGCAAGCCCATCCGAAGCCGCCCGCCCGACGGTGGCAAGCAGCCGCCCGCGGTCGGCTTCGAATCGCCCGCCGACTTCGCCGACCATCCGATCGGCGTGGGCCGCGGCGCGCCGGTTGACGTGGTTGACCACCGACTGCCACTGCTGGAGATCCGACTCCACGAGCCAGTCGATGAGCGACTCGACCTTAGCCTCGACCTGCTTCGGCGCATCGGCCACGACCTCGGCCTCGAACCGGTTGCGGAGAGCCTCCTTGTCGAAAAGACTCGTCAATCGGCTGATACGGACGGTCTCTTCAAAGAACTCGAGACCCCGCTTCTCCATCTCCAGCAACACATTCTCGATGTCGGACAGCCTCAGACCGAACTCGCGGTCGACATCATCGGCCCAGGTCGTGCTCTGACTCTCGATGTCGGCGATGGTCGTCAGGTCGTCACCAAGCAGGGAGAGCCGGCTCTCCACCGCCTCGAGACCGACGCCCAGGAGTCGCGCCGCCACCCCGAGGGGGTTGCCCAGCTTGAGTCTGATCCGCTCGTCGTCGTCGAGGGTGGACTTCAACCACGCTTCGATCTCGGGCAACCCGCTGTCGGCGAGGGCCCCGTCGTCCTCGGCCGCCTGCGCCTGACGAGCCTTCAGTGCCGAGACGGCGAAGACCTGCGGCGTCGAACCCAGCAGCTGCATCCCGTTGGATCGGACCCAATTGAGAACCTCGGAGATGTCACCCTGCGTCTTGAGGATGTCGATCTTGTTGACTGCGACGACGACCTTCTTGCCCCACTCGCGGATCTGCTCGAGAAAGACCCTTTCCGACTCCGAGAATGGCCGATCGGCCGAGGTCACAAAGAGAACGAGATCGGCGCGCGGCACATAGTCGGTGGTCAGGGCCTCGTGGCTGCGGTCGAGGGCGTTTGTTCCGGGGGTGTCGACCAAAGATAACTGGCGAAGGATCTCCACCGGAGCGGTCAGTCTCTCGGAGACCGCGTCGATGGTCTCTCGTTCCTCGGTCTCGCCCCACGACAGGAGGTGGATCTTGGCGGTGGTCGGGGTGACGCCCTCGGTCAGGAGTTCGCGACCGAGCAGGGCGTTGATCAGCGCCGACTTGCCCGCGTTGAACTCACCGACGACGACGAGCAGGAAGAGCTCGTCGAGCTGGCGCAGGCTCTCGGCGAGGGCCCCGCGTTCGTCAGCCGCCACATCGTTGCGTTCGAGCGCTGCCGAAACCTCGGTGAGAAGCTCGCGCTCCGAGCGCAGGAGATCCTGTTGGTCGGGGGTCAGGATGGTGTCAAGCATGACAAGAGTTTAGCGCGCCTGCGGCGCACTAAACTCGAATTATGAATTATGAATTCTCAATTTTGAATTTCATCGCAACAGGCTGACAGGGCAAGGAGAGAATCCCTGCGATGTCATTCAAAATTTATAATTGAGAATTCAAAACTAATATCCGGCGGCTATTCCGTCCTTCCGCGACTCGGTGGCGCCGGCGTAGACCCCGGTCTCGGGGTTGCGGCGGATGGCCTGGTAGCCGCCGAAGGCCACCGGGGTGATCTCCTGGATGCGGTGGCCGCGGCGCATGAGCTCGCGCTTGATCTCGGCCGACACACCCGACTCGAAGTGGACCACGCCGCCGTTGCCCATGACGGTGCCCGTGGGCGCTGACGATCCGGTGTGGCGGAAGCGGGCTGCGTCACCCGCTTCCTGGAGATCCATGTTGAAGTCGACGAGATTGATTACGATCTGGATGTGACCCTGGGGCTGCATATCGCCGCCCATGACTCCGAAGGGCGTGTCTGGGACGCCGTTCTCTCCCATGAAGGCCGGGATGATGGTGTGGAACGGTCGTTTGCCGGGCTCCAGAAAATTGGGGTGACCCTCCTCGAGGGTGAAGAGCGCGCCGCGGTCCTGGATCCCGAAACCGAGCTCGGGCACGACATAGCCCGAGCCGAAACCGGTGTAGTTGCTCTGGATGAGCGAAACCATCTGTCCGGTGGAGTCGGCGACGACCAGAAACGTCGTGTCACCGTGATCGAGACCCGGGTTCCCGGGGTCGATGCTCTTCGCAGCGCGAGTCATATCGAGGAGCTCGGCACGTTCGGCGGCGTAGTCCTTGCTGATCAGCTCGGCGACCGGTAGTTCGTTAAACGCCATGTCGGCGTAGAAGCGGGCGCGGTCCTCATAGGCGATCTTCTTGCTTTCGATGAGCAGGTGCCAGAAATCGGGGTTGTCGCGACCCATGGCGGCGAGGTCATACCGTTCCAGAAGATTGAGGATCTGCAAAGCGGCGATGCCCTGACCGTTGGGCGGCAGCTCCCAGACGGTGTGTCCCCGGTAGGTGGTCGAGACCGGCTCGACCCACTCGCTGGTGTGGTTCGAGAGATCCTTCAAGGAGAAGAAACCGCCGACCTTCTCGGAGTAGGCGACGAGCGCTCGTGCGGTCTCTCCTCCATAGAAGGCGTCGCGACCACCTTTCGCCATGCGTTGAAGGGTGTCGGCCAAGGCCGGGTTTGCGAAGAGTTCACCCTCTGCCGGAATCTCCCCACCTGGTATGAAGACCTCGGCGAAGCCGTGCATATCCTTGAACTTCGCGGCGCCGCTGGCCCAGGCGGCTGCAATGACCCGCGGAACTGGGGCGCCGGCCCGGGCAGCCTTGATCGTGGGCTCCATGAGACGACCCATGGGCAGTCGGCCGAATTTGGCGTGCAGCTCGAACCATCCATCGACGCACCCCGGAACCGTCCATGAGTAGGGCGAGTAGACGGGGATCGCGCCGTCGGGTTCGGCCGGGACCTTGTCCGCGGTCAGGGCGGCGGGGGCGCGGCCCGAGCCGTTGAGCCCGTGCAAGGTCTCGGTTTCGGGGTCCCAGACCATGGCGAAGAGATCGCCGCCGAGCCCACACGACACGGGTTCCATGAAGGCGAGCGCGGCGTTGACTGCGATGGCGGCATCGACGGCGCTGCCGCCGTCCTTGAGTACTTCGAGACCGATCTGAACCGCCAGCGGATGGGCCGCAGCCACCATTCCATGTTCGGCATGGACCACCGAGCGGGTGGCGAAGGAGTGCCCGATGGGGCGGTCAGCCGACGTGCTCATCCCTGACACCATCATCACTGCCGTCAACAGAATCGCACAACGTCGCATGGGTGCCTCCAGTCATCGCAGTCAATGGTACGACGGCAGAGCCGGAGTCGGCGGCGCTCGCTGCAGCTACACCCCTTCGAGAACGTGGTCGTCGTACTCGATCTCGAAGCGCAGCTTGTGCTTCGCCTCCTCCTGCGCGAGGCTCTTGAACACGCGCTGGAAGGTGGCATCCGAGGTCATCTCGGCAAGCTTGGTATAGAGGATGAATGCCGCCTTCTCGGCCTTCATGGCAAAGAGGAGGGCTTCCTGGTAGGTCATGTTGGGCGCGGTCTCGGGCTCCTGAAGGGTCTCGGTGATGCCCAGATTCGCCACCTTCTCCTCGGAGACTGTCGGGATGTCTCCGGCCTTGATCTGAAGCAGCCGGGCCTTGTGTCCCTCTTCTTCCTTTGCGAAATGGAGGAAGGCCTCCTTCATGCCGGGACGTTCCACGCTGTCCGCGAGTTCGTTGTAAAGCGCCGCCGCCTTTTCTTCGTTGGCGATCGCGTAGTCGAGAATTTGATCGATGGTCGTCAGTTCCACGTTGTCCTCCTTCGATACGGCTCCGCGAGGGGCGAAACCCCTAGCGCCGATCGACGCCAAACCTCACTTTATAACGTCTCCTTCAATGAGGGCAAGGGACGAACTGCATGTTGAGAACCCGAGAGCGTTCCGTGTTCAGACACCGTCTCAGATCGCCGTGGGCCTGGGGGGACCCCTGGTACCATCTCGGCAATGACACGCACCGATCTCGTCAGCATCGCCCGGAACCTGCGATCGGCCGTCGACGACCTCGAGTTCGGCGAGCCCGTGGCCCATGTCTACAATCCTCTCGACTACGCCTGGGATCTCCACGAGGCCTATCTGCGGCGATACGGTGACAGGCCCAAGGAGGTCTTCCTTCTGGGCATGAACCCGGGGCCCTGGGGTATGGCTCAGACCGGGGTTCCGTTTGGTGAGATCGCCGCTGTGCGGGACTGGCTCGAGATCTGCGGTGAGGTGGGTCGACCGGTCGATGAACACCCGAAACGGTTGGTTGAGGGTTTCTCGTGCAAACGTAGCGAAGTTTCCGGCCGAAGGCTGTGGGGCTGGGCGGCGGATCGATTCAAGACTCCCGAACGCTTTTTCGCCACCTTCTTTGTAGGGAACTACTGTCCGTTGCAGTTTCTTGAGGTCAGCGGTCGGAATCTGACCCCGGAGAAGCTCAATGCCGCCGAGAGACGGCGCCTTTTCGAGATCTGTGACGAAGCCCTTCGGGCTGCCATCCGAGTCCTTCAGCCCCGCTTGGTGGTCGGCGTGGGAGCCTTCGCCGAAAAACGGGCGCGTCTCGTCCTGGGGGAGGACGGCCCCAGAATAGGCCGCATCCTCCACCCGAGCCCGGCATCTCCGGCCGCAAACCGCGGCTGGGCCGAAGCCGCCACAACGCAGCTTCGAGAGATGGACATTCAGTTTCCTGAGTGATCGTGGCGGTCAGAGGGAAGGGGTCGACGGAAAGGGAAAGGAAAACGGCAACAGACGCGAGTAGGGACGGTTGCGGTATGCTCGGTGAGACGAGGAAGACATGCACTGGACCTATTCCTGCCCGCACTGCTCCGCCACCCTGAATCCCAAGGACACCATCGTCCTACGTGCCGAGCATGCCGGCCGCCGGTTCCTGGTTGGATTCCACCCTCAACCCGGCAACTACGAGGTCGATGTGCCCGAGGGCGAGAGCCTGGAGCCCGGCACCACCTGGAAGTTCAGCTGCCCGGTCTGTGACCGCAGCCTGGTTTCGGATCTCTCGGACGAGCTCTGCGCCATCGACATGCGGCTTCACGACGAACGCCATCGGGTCTACTTTTCCCGGGTCGTCGGCGAAGAGGCCACCTTTGTCGTCAGCGCCGAAGGACTGCTCACCGATCACGGTGTTCACACCGATAAATATCTCGAGCATCTGGTTCACCGCAAATATATGCGGTGAGGTCCTGAGGTCTTGAGGTCTTGAGGTCTTGGGGTCTTGGGGTCTTGGGGTCTTGAGGTCTTGGGGTCTTGGGGTCTTGAGGTCTTGGGGTCTTGGGGTCCTGGGGTCCTGAGGTCTTGGGGTCCTGAAGGATTGAGTTCGTCGGAATCTGAGGTGCGATCGCCTATGCTCGGCTCATGAAGATCGCGGTTCTGACATCGGGCGGGGTGGATTCCTCGGTCGCACTGGCGCGACTGGCGGAAAACGGAGGCCATGAACTCCGGGCCTACTACCTCAAGATCTGGCTCGAGGACGAGCTCGCCTTCTTGGGCTCGTGTCCCTGGGAGGAGGATCTCGAGTTTGTCCGGGGGATCTGTGACACCTTCGACGTACCCCTGGAGATCGCACCCCTCCAGCAGGACTACTACTCCCGGGTGGTGAACGTGACCGTGGCCGAACTCGAGGCGGGACGAACACCCAGTCCCGACGTCCTGTGCAACCGGCTCATCAAGTTTGGCGCCTTCGTGGATCGTTTCGGCGACGATGCCGAGTTCATCGCCAGTGGCCATCACGCTCGGGTCGACCACTCCGGACCCCTCTCCCGTCTGCTCAAAGGCGTGGATCCCATCAAGGATCAGACCTACTTCCTGTCCCAGATGAACCAGAGCCAGATCGCGAGATGTCTGTTTCCCATCGGTGGGATGACCAAGGCCGAGGTTCGCGCCGAGGCGCGTCGGTTCGATCTTCCCAACAGCGACCGACCCGACTCCCAGGGGATCTGTTTTCTCGGGCGGGTGCCGTACGACGCGTTTGTCGAGCACCACCTCGGCGAGCAGCCGGGTGTCATCCGGGACATCACAACCGGAACCGAACTCGGTCGACACCGCGGTTTCTGGTTCCACACCATCGGTCAACGCAAGGGTCTCGGTCTCGGAAACGGACCCTGGTACGTCGTCGGGAAGGATCACGCCAGCAACGAACTCCAGGTGGCCCACGCCGAGGTGCTCGAGAACCACCACCGGGACCACTTCAGCGTCGCCGCTCCCCATTGGATCACTTCACCTCCGACAAAGGACCGTTTGGAGCTTCGCGTTCGGCATGCGCCGGAACTGGTCGGGTGCAGTGTCAGCACGTTCGACGACGGTGGCATCGAGGTCAGGATGGATGAGTCCGAGTCCGGGATCGCTCCGGGTCAGTACGCCGTTTTCTACGACGGTGACGAGTGCCTGGGGGGTGGGGTGATCGGGTAGCGTTCACTCCAGCCATCGCATTGCAGCCCCCAGATCACAGAGATAGATACGGATTTCGTCGCATACATCGCAGCTATCGCAATTCAGAGGGGGCGCCGCCTTTCCTTTAGGGTGTCAGACTTCGTGGAAATGCGCCCCCTGCCGGAAGGTGACTGAAGGTGGGGTAGGGTGCTCGTTTCTTGGCTTCCCGGAGCACCGGCCTTCTGGTCCACCTGCGGCGGCCCAGCGTCGCACCATCGGCGTGGTCGCGCGGAGGATGATTGAAGAAATACGACCACGCCGATGGCACGCCGACGGCCTGCTTCGTTACGTGGACAGCCGCACCGGAACGCTCTACCGCGAGGGTTGCCCGGTATGACATTGTGCGGAGCGCGGTGAGCCGCCGGGAGGTTGGTGCCGGCACAATGTCAAACCCTGCACGCCCCGGTGGAGGCCATATTCCAGCGCGCTCAGGGGCGGCCCAGGCACATCCGGTAAGCGGTGTTTCCAAAGCGTATTGGGGCCAACATCGTATGAGGGGGCACTCGCGGGGAGCCCGACGAGGTCGCCATATCGACGTCGCGCTGAAATTCGCGAACCGTCCGCCGCCGCTGCCGCTGCCGCTTTCAAGACCCCAAGACCCCAGGACCTCAAGACCCCAAGACTCAAGACCCCAAGACCTCAAGACCCCAGGACCTCAAGACTCAGGACCTCAAGACCCCAAGACCCCAGGACCTCAAGACTCAGGACCTCAAGACCCCAAGACCCCAAGACCCCAAGACCCCAGGACCCCAAGACCTCAGGACCT
>Ga0209344_10002650_pt1 | contig 19397 bp, 14 predicted proteins | sample Cruoilmetagenom6_FD_187293 | JGI IMG/M metagenome (GOLD analysis project Ga0209344, IMG submission 187293) | Oil polluted marine microbial communities from Coal Oil Point, Santa Barbara, California, USA - Santa Barbara Oil Seep Sample 6 (SPAdes)... | ecosystem: Environmental > Aquatic > Marine... | reverse complement strand
GCTATAGAGGTAACGTTTACCGATGCTACCTATACGGGCGATTTTAACTGGGAAGTTTTAAATACCGATGGAACAGCTACTATACGTACAGATGATGCCGATACTTTTACAGGAACAGGAACAACAGCTTCTATTCCGGTAGCCGCAGGTAGTTATATTTTAAGAGCTTCACAAGTTGGAACTCCTGAATGTATTCAAGAAAGGTCATTTACGATTACATCACCTAGTGCAGCTATAACTTTAGCGGCAATAGCAACAACAGATGTAGGTTGTAGCAATGATATGGGAACTGCCAATATTACACCTAACGGTGGTGAAGCGCCTTTCAATATGGTATTAACACACGTTAGTTCAACAACAACTTATACCGCAAATCAAGTAAACAGTAATTTATTTAGAGGTTTAAGTGATGGTCAGTATACTATAGAAGTTACGGATAGTTTAGGTTGTACAGAAACCTTTACCAATGCGTTTACGTTGACTCCGCCTGAACCAATTGTAGCGAATATTCAATCTATACAAGGTTTGGAATGTGAGGGTGATACAGATGGAATTATTACAGCTGGGTTTACACCTAGATCAGTATCTACAAATTATAGATACATTCTTAAAACGTATGACGGAAATGGTACGGGTGCCACTCTTTTACAGACATCCAGTACCCAAACCTCCCCTACATTTAGTAATTTAAGGTCTGGTTATTACAGTATTACAATTTTAGATGATTTAAATTGTTCAGACGAAACTGCTATTGTAGAAATTGTAGAGCCTGTTGAAGTTAGAGGTCAATTAGTTACCGCGCAAAGAGCAACATGCTTAAATGATGCTGAACTATTATTAACCGCATCTGGCGGTACTGGACCATATATGTGGAATACAGATGGTACTTCGACATTCAATGCGATGAACGAAACTAATGGACCAAACACCCACTTGTTTACAGGTGTTCTACCAGATACCCATCAATATTATATTCAAGATAGTTTTGGTTGTATATCAGTATTAAGTAATAGTGTTACAATAAACGCGATCGTTCCCTTAGAAGTTACTGCAGACAACTATAATCCTACAATTAGTTGTTATGGTGATAATTCGGGAGTAATAAATGTTGAAGCTCAAGGCGGATTAGGAAATTATCAATATGCACTATTTACTAATGCAGGTTTAACCAACGAAATTCGTCCAAATCAAGCAACCGGTTTGTTTACCGATTTACTGGCAGGACCATATTATGTAAGGGTACAAAGCGATGATTGTGAAGAAACCTCTCAATTGATTATGATTACAGAGCCAGATGAATTAGTTATCGACACAGCCAATACTACTATTAACGACGTTACATGTAATGGGCAAGGTGATGGTAGCATAACAGTGAATATGATCGGTGGTTCTGGTACTTATCAATATGCGATATCACCAAATTTAGATCGCTTTAGCGATGACAATACTTTCGGCGAATTGGCGCCTGGTGATTATATCGTTATCGCCCAAGATTCCAATGGATGTTTTGAATTGATTGAAGCAACTATTACCGAACCAGAAGTTCTTGAGGTGACCATAGCGAGCACTCCTGAAATTTGTGTTGGTGAAGAAGATGGTACAATTGATTTGACCATAATTGGTGGTACTGCACCATACAGTACTCGTTTAGAAAGCGAAACCGACTTTGTTCAAGATAGATTGAGCTTTACCAGTTTGGCAGCTGGAGATTATATAATCTTTATTGAAGATGCACAAGGTTGTGACGAAACAATTATTGTAACTATAGACCCAGGTGTTGACCTTAGTGCAATAGTTGAGCCAGTATACGGTTGTAATGGTAATTTTCCAAGTAATTATGTCAATATCGTTCTAAATGACCCAAGTATAGAAGATAATGTGTTATTTGGTTTAGATACTATGGATCCATTAGAGATGCAATTGAATCCTATTTTCAGAGAGTTAACTCCTGGTACACATTATATCAGTATTTCACATGCAAATGGATGTTTAACCACGTATGATGTTGAAATATTGGCATTTGAGCCTCTAGAAATAACTGTAGAAGAAAGTAACATCAATCAGATTACCGCTACCGTTACAGGAGGTAGAGAAAATTATACGTTCTACATAGGTGACAGGGATATGGGCTCTGAAAATATATTCTACATTACCGAAACGAATACGTATGATATAACCGTAGTCGATGAGAACGGATGTGAATCTACGGCAAGTATATTCATAGAGTTCATTGATATTGAACTCCCTAATTTCTTTACACCAAATGGTGATGGAGAAAACGATCTATGGATGCCGGATAATATTGAAATATATCCTGAAATCTTTATATCGATCTATGACAGATATGGTCGTACAGTCTACACTTTTAAAGATAATGAAGACGGTTGGGATGGCTTTTATCAAAACACCGAATTACCGACAGGAGATTATTGGTTCATTATTAAACTGAATGGAGAAGCTGATACAAGAGAGTTCGTAGGTAACTTCACACTTTACAGATAAATAAATTAGTAGAGGCAGTTAATTTAGCTACCTCTACTTTTTTTCGAAATAACCACTTAAAACTGGTGTTTTTCAACTATTAATTATGATTATAAGGTTGTTCAAGTTTCTTTGATTTCTAGCACTCCAAACATACAATGAGACAAAAGTTAATTTTATTAATAATATTTATGATGGTTTCCGCAGCTGGATTTTCCCTGTTGAGCGACCTTCACTATTTACCTCCATTAAAACAAGGAGAAAACAATCTAGCTGTTTCACAACAGTATATTTATTTATCAAACCCAAAGACTATGGTGTTTACGGTTAATGTATATAAAGGATCTTCGGTTAATATACTAAAATAACTATATAGAAGACAGTACTACAACAGATAATTCTAGGTAATAGCAATAATGAAATTACAATGGTAACCGATAATAATACGAAAATTGTATTATCTAAAGTTGGCTTACATTTTGAATCTTCTGAAAGTGAAAAATATTATGTTAATTATAAAGGTCGTTCAGGTTCGCAAGTTACCTCGCTAACAAGTTAAGGTAGACAGACAATAGGTACACATAGTTTTAACTAATATTTTGGATATTATGGCAACCCACGGTAGAACAACCGTTACACCTTCAGGATATAACCCAAATTACGAATTTAGGTTAGGAAGTGGTCGAGACGGAATAACAGCTGATTCTTACACTATAAATTTAGATTGCCAACGAATCTTATGTTTTGAAGCTTAAACCGCTGAAACTACAACTAATATGGATAGTTCGATGGGTGCAGATATAACATCAAACAACCCGATCGTAATTAGTAATTGTGGTCTTACTATTGCTATAAGAAACGTATCCACCAAAAGAGATACTGCAATTGTCCAACGCGTTCCAAAAGATAAAATTGGTAAAGAGTATGTTTTATTAAAGGGAATGGTACTACAGAAACAAAATTTCCCATTACTATAAGTATACAAAAAAATACGAACATTTACTTAAACGGTAATACGACACCAATTGCAACAAAAAACAACGGAAATTACTTTGAAGTTTCATCCACAAACTATTCCATTGCTATTCCTGGAGCAAATATATTTGTCATCACTTTAAAAAGTGCTTATGCGTATCAATGCATGGTCGGTACATCTGAAATTCACATCCTAGGAATGAACTTTTGTGCTCTTTTAAATTGTTTATCACCGAATACTGTTGAAATAGGAATCACGCCAAAGCTTCTTGCTAAAATAATCTTAAAAGTGATCTGATTACTATCAGATGAATAACCTTAATAGTTATAGGGTTCTAAAAGCTTTTGTAACATTTTACTAAGTTTTTCGTCAAGTATACATAACCAATCAAAAAACACTTGACGTGAGTATTATCCTAACAGTCAACCATCTTACTAAAAAATTCGGGTATCTTACTGCTGTAAAAGATTTATCGTTTACTATAGAAAAAGGTAATGTCTATGGTATTTTAGGCCCTAACGGCAGTGGCAAATCAACTACCTTGGGCATCGTGTTAAATGTAGTCAATAAAACCAGCGGTAAATTTGCATGGTTTGGTGGCGGCACTTCTACCCACGAAGCCTTAAAGAAAGTTGGAGCAATTATAGAGCGTCCAAATTTCTATCCGTATATGACGGCTCTACAAAATTTAAAATTGGTTTGTAAAATAAAAGAAATACCTGAAAATAAAATAGAAGAAAAGTTAGAATTAGTTGGGCTCCTAAATAGAAAGAACAGTAAATTCAAAACCTTTTCCCTTGGTATGAAACAGCGACTAGCTATTGCTTCTGCCCTATTGAACGACCCCGAAATATTAATTTTAGATGAACCTACCAATGGTCTAGATCCACAAGGAATTCATCAAATTAGGGAAATCATAAAAACTATTGCCGCAAAGGGAACTACCATTTTATTGGCATCACATTTATTGGATGAAGTAGAAAAAGTATGCTCTCACGTCGTCATTTTAAGAAAAGGAGAAAAACTATACTCTGGCAGGGTAGATAGTTTACAAGCCAGTTTCGGATTCTTCGAATTAAAATCTGCCGACCTAGAAAAACTTACTTCTTACCTAAGCACTAACGAACATTTTGGAGACATCAAACAAGAAAACGGCTTGATCACTGCAATCCTCACATCAGAATTAGATGCTCAAACTTTAAACAAACTACTTTTTGACAATGGAATCATTGTATCTCATTTGGTAAAAAGAAAAGAAAGCTTAGAAGAGCAATTCTTAGCACTAACCAAAAATGTAAACACCTAACAAACCAACAAGATGATACGATTACTTCAAATAGAATTTATAAAATTATGGAATAACCGTGCTAGTAAGGTGTTAATCATATCCTACTTCGCTTTGTTGACTTCTATTGCACTGGTAGCGGCTATAAAATTTGACATAGGTCCCATCAAGTTTCATTTGGCAGATCAAGGTATTTTCAACTTTCCATATATCTGGCATTTTAACACCTTCATCACCGCCTTTTTCAAGCTATTTTTGGCGATAGTCATTGTTTCAATGATGTCAAATGAATATAGTAACAAGACAATCAAACAAAATTTAATAGACGGACTATCAAAAAAGGAATTTATACTTTCTAAGTTTTTGACCGTTATTTCATTTGCTTTAGTATCAACTATTTTCGTGTTTATTGTTTCATTGATTTTAGGGCTATTTTACTCAGATTTCAATGAAGCATCTATCATTTTGACCGATTTAGAGTTTTTATTTGCATTTTTCGTGAAGCTAACTGGTTTCTTTTCCTTCTGTCTTTTCTTAGGTGTTTTAGTAAAACGTTCGGCATTTGCACTAGGTTTTTTAATTCTATGGCAGGTTTTTGAAGGTATATTTAGAGGTATCATACGATGGAAATTGTTTGATGGTGAATCCACCGATACTGTTATGGGCTTTTTCCCTTTACAATCAATGTTCAATCTTATTAAAGAACCATTTTCAAGATTAGGAGCGGTACAATCCGTTGCAAATCAAATGGGAGAAAAACTAGCTTTAGACTATTATATACATTGGTATGAAGTTGTTATTGTTATGGCATGGGTCGCAATATTCATCTATGGCTCATACGCAATATTGAAAAAGCGCGACCTTTAATATTTCCGTAAAAAATACTTAGACCTTTTTAACAAGACAATCTAAGCCTAAATTTTCATTTTGTAGTATATTATATTATTTACAAACATGCTATGAAATAAAATTGGAACATTAAGATTACCAAAAAACTGATCTCACCGGTATTTTTCATAATATATATTCTTTAGTTTCAAAACAACGGCAAAAGAATATCCCATATTAACAAAACCTGCAAATAGATCTGAATTCACACCTGTGGATTCCTCTATCAATTTGGAAGTTTAGTAATCAATAAACTCCAATACTAAAGATTGGGGCATAAATTTCAATGATAATCTGATTCCTTAATCAGACTAATTGTTTTAAGCCTACTTTCTAAATAAACAAGAAATTATTGGATATTTTTTGCTAAAACGATAGCCACAACTAATCTTCTTATCGAGTCCATTTAAATCGTGCTTCTTTTGTAATTTTATAGCATGAAATTCAAAGTAGTATCAGAGTTCAAACCAACTGGAGATCAGCCAACTGCCATAAAAGAATTGGTAAAAGGCATAAATGGAAAGGAAAGATTTCAGACTTTGTTGGGTGTTACCGGCTCCGGAAAAACATTTACGGTAGCCAATGTTATTGAAAAAGTCCAAAAACCCACGCTGTTGTTAGCACATAACAAAACCCTGGCTGCTCAACTATATTCAGAGTTTAAACAGTTTTTTCCAAATAATGCAGTAGAGTATTTTGTTTCGTACTACGACTACTACCAACCAGAAGCATATATACCTACAAGCGGAGTATATATAGAAAAAGATCTCTCCATAAACGAGGATATTGAAAAACTACGACTAAGTGCAACGTCATCTTTACTTTCGGGTAGAAGAGATGTTATCGTTATTGCGTCGGTATCTTGTTTATACGGTATTGGTAACCCAATTGAATTTCAAAAAAATGTTATTTCAATAAAAAAAGACCAAGTAATAGCTAGAACAAAATTAATGCATCAACTAGTACAGTCACTATATTCTAGGACTATGGCAGATTTTAAAAATGGTAATTTCAGGGTGAAAGGAGATGTTGTAGATGTTTTCCCTAGTTATACAGATCACGCCTTTAGGATACACTTTTTTGGTGATGAAATAGAGGAAATAGAAGCGTTCGACCCTTTCAACAATAACGTAATAGAGGTGTATGAGAATCTGAACATATACCCTGCTAACATGTTCGTAACATCTAAAGACGTTTTGCAGAACGCTATACACAACATACAAGATGACTTGGTTAAACAAATAGATTACTTTAAAGATATTGCGAAACCTCTTGAAGCCAAGCGTTTAGAAGAACGTACAAACTTCGATTTAGAAATGATACGTGAACTTGGGTATTGCTCTGGTATTGAGAACTATTCTAGGTACTTAGATGGTCGCCTACCTGGCACTCGCCCCTTTTGCCTGTTAGATTATTTTCCAGATGACTATTTAATGGTAATTGATGAAAGTCATGTTACTATACCACAAGTACATGCCATGTATGGGGGAGACCGCTCTAGAAAAGTAAATTTAGTAGAATACGGTTTTAGATTACCGGCGGCGATGGATAACAGACCTTTAAAATTTGAAGAGTTTGAAGCATTACAAAATCAGGTTTTATTTGTTAGTGCCACTCCTGCAGATTATGAATTGGAATTAAGTCAAGGGGTTTATGTAGAGCAGGTAATTAGACCTACAGGACTTCTAGATCCTATCATCGAGGTAAGACCTAGCTTAAATCAGATTGATGATTTAGTAGAAGAAATTCAAGTTAGGGTAGAAAAAGATGAACGGACTTTAGTTACCACGTTGACCAAAAGAATGGCAGAGGAGTTGGCAAAATATTTGGACAGAATTAATATTAGATGTAGATATATTCATAGCGACGTTGACACATTAGAACGTGTGGAAATCATGCAAGATTTACGAAAAGGAATCTTTGATGTGCTTATCGGAGTTAATTTATTGCGTGAAGGTTTAGACTTACCAGAGGTTTCTTTAGTGGTTATTTTAGATGCAGATAAAGAAGGATTTTTACGTAGTAACAGATCACTTACGCAGACTGTCGGTAGAGCTGCTAGAAACCTAAATGGAAAAGCAATTATGTACGCAGATAAGATAACGGACAGTATGCAAAAAACAATCGACGAAACAGCTTACCGAAGAGAAAAACAGGTTAAATATAATGCTGATAATAACGTAACCCCAAAAGCCCTTAACAAAAGTTTGGACAACGTACTTTCTAAAAATTCCGTATCTACATATCACTTCATAAAAGAGGAATTAAGAGCTGCAGAACCGGACATGGATTACCTAACAAAAGAGCAAATTGGAAATCTGATTAGAGACAAAAGAAAAGCTATGGAAAAAGCTGCAAAAGAACTTGATTTTATGCAAGCAGCTAAGTTAAGAGATGAAATAAAATTGCTTCAAAATCAAAAATAAGTATACTTTAAAGCTATTTGATGAAAAATTAAAATTACCACTTCACATAAAACAATATAAATAATTGGATTATAGTTTTTTATATAAAATTTTTAGATGAAACTAAATTACAAAATTATTATATATAATGAGGATTTTAAGCTGATTGAAACATAAATTCACTCTCTTTTATATCTAATCATCAAATAGTACGAAAATTGATTTTCGACATTCATCAAGCCTATCAAAATTTAAAATTTCAATACCAGTATTACGAATTTACGTTATTTTCTTGAACAATAAAATCACAAACTTTACTCGGTGAAATTGGGTTAAATCAACTTAGCTAAAATTTTATATTCTTACCAAAATACCTTTTGTTTTTTTCAGAATCTACTATTTACCTCTATTACATTTTATAAGAAATATTTAAAAATCTTTACTCCAAAAATTGATTTTAAACAGTAAAAAAATGTCTTAAAGTCATATCTTTTTTTAGTTTCAAAAAAAGATTAAATGAGTTAATCATTTAGCTATATAAAACAACTTTTAGACTAAAACTTCACACTCTATTCAAACTTAAAATCAAACTAAATAAAATACAAGAAAGCAAGTAAAAAAAGTGCTTTGATCTCTCAAAGCACTTGACTGAACAACTCAAACCAACCTAAAAAACTTACTTTAATTCAATCATTCTTTTTGGTTTCGGTAAAGCCTCTTCTTTTTTCGGAAGATTAAATTTTAAAATCCCACTTTCATATGTTGCCTCAATTTTATCTGTTGCAACTGTTTCTGGCAACGTAAATGCTCTCTTAAATGATGAAATACCAAACTCTCTTCTAGTATAATTTTCTTTTACTTCTTCATCCACTTTTTCAATCTCAGATGAGATAGTTAAAACAGCATCTTCAATTTCGATTTTAAAATCATCCTTCACCCTACCCGGAACAAAAAGTTCTAATTCAAAATCCTTTTCATTTTCCTTTATGTTCGCTGCAGGAGCTACATTTCTCATATTTTCTGTCCCACCAAACCAATCTGGTCTAAATATTTCATTCATTAAAGCCGGGAACAATACCTCATTTCTTTTTGATAAACTCATAATCTTATTATTTAAATAAATTAATTTAATAGTCGAATTTTATAAAACAAATTATATACCACTCAAATTAACATGTCACTTTGTCTTATTTAACAACTAAAAACATGTCGTTATGTCAAAAACATATGAATAACGTCTGTAATAATTCTGAATAAGTCCTTTTACAGTCGTCATTATGACTAGTTTTATTAGCACAACCATTACAAATGAATAGAATTACTAACTTATTTTATCAATTAAGAACCAAAATTGCATTTTTCCCATCTATAATTTCTATTGCAGGATTACTATTAGCTTTTATTTTGATTTATCTGGAGTCTATAGGCGTTTCCTCATTTCTTATGGAGATTTCTCCTGCTTTGGTGATAGATGATACAGATACTGCTAAAACCATTCTTAGTACGCTTATCGGAGGTTTAATTTCGCTAACCGTATTTAGTTTCTCAATGGTTATGGTTTTACTTAACCAGGCTTCAAGTAACTTCTCACCTAGAGTTTTGCCAGGTATCATATCAGATGAAAAGCATCAGGTAGTATTAGGCTTATATATTGCCACCATTCTTTACAATATATTTATATCAATATCTATAGAACCGACAGAAAACGAATACCAAACTCCAGGTTTTTCAGTATTAATCGGTATTATTCTTACCGTACTCTGTTTAGCAGCATTCATCTATTTTATTCATCATATTTCACAAGCCATACAGGTAGGAAATATACTAACCAAAATACACGCTAGAACGAAATATGAAATCAAGACTATAGTTAGAAAACAGAAGAAAGCATTAATTGATTTTACTATAAACGAACACTGGGAAAAATATGAAATCACCAAATCTGGCTACTTCTACGGCTATCTCACAGACGACCTTCTAGAAATCTGCAAAAAAAATTCTATTAGAATTACAATACAACTACACAAAGGTCAATTCATTTTAGATGGAACAATTGGCTTAATAACAGAAAAGCCTTTAGATACTGAATTGAAAGAAAGAATAATGAACACTTTACTTTTTAGTGATGAAGAGCTAGTAGGCGAAAATTATATTTATGGATTTAGACAAATATCTGAAATTGGCATAAAAGCGATGTCTCCAGGTATAAACGATCCTGGTACTGCTCTAAACACTATAGATTACCTCACGTCTCTATTTCTCGATTTAATGCATAAAGCAGATTATGAATATGTAACCGATAAAGAAGGAACTATTTGGGCTCGTATTAAATGTTCTAAATTCTCAGAGGTATTATTTAATGTTATGGCTACTTACCGATTATACTGCAAGCATGATATCACTGTAATGCGTAAATTAATGCACATGCTTAAGACATTGAATCTTCATGTAATAAATTCTGATCAATCGACAGATATAGAGCAAGAGATAAGTCAATTAAGAATAGACGCGCGTACACATATTGAAAACAAAAGAGACCTCGAAAAGTTAGAAGCAAAATTTATCTCCTGGTCTTAATTATAATGTGCTTTAAAAATAGAAATTAATACCTCTGGCGGCACAATTTTATTAGGGTACCTATGTATAATAAATAACACATGTTGAATTACCCCGGGGAATAAACCCATCATAAGACCAAAATCATAAATTATCCTCCCTTCATAATCCTCTTGGTCGTCATCTACATTAATAAGCAAAATCTGCCTATGAAATTGTAAAAGACGAGCAGACTAAGATTTTGATATCACATACCCAACATTGGTATTATAGAGGCTGTCAAAAGGTTTTACTAACTTGTAATTGCTACACAACTGAAAATGAAAAATCATATTCCGATTCCTTAATCTTATTATTAATCTTAGCAAACGAAATCATTTCTGATAAAATACTTAACTTCTCTTTACTATTAGGCATTTTACCACTTAAAAATCTGATATTCAGTATCTTTTAAACATATCAAACCATTCTCTATTTCATTAATAGAAATATCATAACATTTTTATGATGTTTGGAATTAACAGACTTATTTGACAAGATATTTTTTAATAATACGTTCTCCTTCAGAATAATCATTGCAGAAATGTAAATCATATAAAAAATCTCTAATGGTATCTTGTGGTAAACCCATATGCAAACCTTGTTTGTATGAAGCTCTTATCCACTTAAAATAGCTTTTACGTTGCTTTTTATTGCGCAGAGCCATCTTATAAAATCGTATCACTTTACTTGTTAAATTATTAGGAATGATGAATATTTCCTTCTCTTTAATGTACTCATCGATTACATCTTGATTTAATCCCAAATGAGTACCAATTGAGCATATGAACTCATATTCAGTTTGCGCTAAGGCACTATTAACCATTGAGGACTGAATCATGCCTGAGATAATTTTTAACTTCTCAATTTCATTTCCCATATTCTCAGAATTGTAAATTCTTTGTATCATTTACTTACAATATTATCTTTCAAAACTATAAAATCTGACCTTCTGTTAACCAAATGATCTTGATCTGAACATTTAACTCCGTTACTACAATTATTAATTAACTTGGTCTCACCATAACCAAATGCACTTAGAATTCGATTTTGAGATATCCCCTTGCTTATTAAATATGTTCTTGTAGATTTTGCCCTATCATCTGAAAGGCGAAGATTATAGCTATCTGTTCCTCGTGAATCTGTATGAGATTCTATTTTAATTCTTATATCTGGAAATTGCTGCATTGCGAATAATACTTTATTCAACTCTATTTCTGCACGAGATGTAATGGCCGATTTATCATAGTCAAAATAAATGGGATCTACTTTTATCTTTTCTACTTCACCATCATTCTCCACAATCATATCATAAGGTGTCAAGAAAACCAAATTATCAAATGAAGGTTCTTGTGGATTCTTTGAAGTCGGTACTAACACCGTTTTCTTAGAAAATCTCTCTTTAAAAAACACCAATCTATTCTCCCTATTACACGGCAAATTAATTTCATAATTACCGTTCTCATCTGTTAAAAGAATTTCACGTAATCCGTCTTTTGGATTCTTAACCTCAATATTTGCAAAGGGTACAGGCTCTTTTGTTATTTCATTTAATACTTGCCCAGAATATGTTAAACAGTCTACTGGTGCCATTTTTTCGAATGAATAAATATCATCGTCACCAACACCACCCATTCTATTGGACGCAAAGTAACCGTTGCCATATTGCTCTTCCATAATCAATGAAAAATCATCCATATTGCTATTAAACGGCTGCCCCATATTTACTGGTAATGAATACTCGTCCATACCTAGAATTTTAGATTTAAAAATATCTAACCCACCAAGTCCGTAATGACCATCAGAAGAAAAATACAATACATCATTTACTACATAAGGGAACATTTCTCTACCTTTTGTATTGACAGCAGGACCCAAATTCATTGGTTCAGAAACCACATTACCATCTCTAGACAAGGCAACAACATAAATATCTGAACCTCCAAAACCACCTGGCATATTAGAGGTGAAATATAAATACCTAGCGTTTGAGCTTAAAGCCGGATGACCACATGAGTATTCCTTATCATTAATAGAGAGCGCTACAATATCATTGACTTCACCATTATACAAATTGCCTTTTACAATTTGCATGTTGGACAACCCATCTTTATTCGCTTCTAAATTTCCTTTTTTGAAGTAATTACGGGTGATATAAATACGCTCCTTATCCTTCAATAGCGCTACAGAAGCATCATGAAAATCTGACAATCTATTAACTGCAAATTTTTCTGGGATATAATTAACATCTATCGGTACGGTTACGAAAAGATCTAAATATGGTTGATTGTTCCATGGATAAATTTTTCCCCCAGCTTTAATAGAATCTCGCGTACTGGAGAATATAATTTTTCCGTCGCGATAAAAAGCAGGAGAGAAATCTGATTTTGGACTATTAAAGCCAAGCGTATCCATTCGATATTTTGAAGCAGTCAATAATATGCTATCTAGATTTTTTTGTTGTGCCAATATCATTTGCAAACGGTCTTGATCCTTATAGTATGAAAACAGAACCTTATCTGCCCTTTCTCTATCTAAATCCGCTTTAAGGCACTGCACTAATTTGATTATATTATTCTCACCAACTTCATTGCCCTTCAAAAGATATAGTTTAGAATACCATTTCTCTGCATTAGTATAGTCACCAATATTAAAATAGCTATCTGCCAAATTCTGAATAATATAGATATCTGGTTTCTTATTTCTTGCCACTATATTTGTATATAAGGCAATTGCTTTATCATATTTGAAATTTTCAAAATATTCGTCTGCACGAGTTTCCTTAGTCTGAGAATGAGACATACAAACCGCACCTAGTACTACCAATGCAAATAGTAATTTTATTTTCATAGTTATATTTTTAGAAGAATCTTGGAGATAAGGCTCTCTTTTTCAAGCCCTCTAGATTGTAGGTTAATATTATTTCATGAGAACCACTATTATAATCACCCAGATCGGTAGTAGTATAATCATACGCATAACCTAAAAAGAACTTATCGGTTATATGAAAGCCAGCCAAAGCACTTACCGCATCATCGTACCTGTAAGCCAAACCAAGACTTAACCGCTCTCGAAGTAAAAAGTTTGCTGATACATCTACAGATACTGGCGAACCTGCCACATGTTTAGTAAGTACAGTCGGTTTAAATTTTACCGATTCGTTAATATCAAAAACATAACCACCAATAAAGTAATATTGACTTTTGCGTTCCGTAATAACATCGTCATCGCTGTCATATAATTGAGAATTCAATAAATTGCTACTAGAAACACCCAAATACCATTTTGTACCATAATAAAAAACCCCGGCACCAACCATTGGTCTTAGATTATTTATGTTTTCTTGAAAAATAGGATCTAGACCGTTGGCATAACTACCTTTTGAATAATCTACATTAAGTATATCTAAACCTGCATTTAAACCGAGTGACAATGTTGTCTCACGACCCGTTTTAATATGATATGCAAAATTAGCATTTACTTCAAAATCATTGGTAGCTCCTAAATTATCGTTTAGAATAGTAAGCCCCAAACCAATTCTATCTTTTACCAAACCATGGGCAGAAAAACTTTGAGTTTCTGGCGAACCATCTATACCCACCCATTGTGATCTATACAAAAGACTTGCAGCCAATGTACCTTGCGTACCAGTATAACCGGCATTTAAGGTTTGCGTATTATACATATACTGCGTGTATTGTGCTCTTTGTTGACTATAACCTACCAATGTCAAGAAAACAAAAGCTAGTGTTGAAAGAATTTTTATAATTGGTATATTATTATTCATATTGATATTTATTTGGAAATGTGAATGAATTAAAGTTTTGATTTTATCTAGCTAGGTGTAACCAACCAACCAAATCTCTATTCAACTCAGGTATATTTATAACATAGTAATAGGTACCGGCAGGTAGATGGTCTCCTTTACTCAGAACACCTCCTACATTCGCAATCCCATCCCAGTTATTCTGATAGTTCTGTGTTTCAAAAACTAAGTTTCCATTTCTATTGTAAACACGTGTTGTATTCGAATAACCAGTAATACATTCTACTTCGAAGAAATCATTGAACCCATCAGAGTTTGGAGAAAACTGATTATAAACTTCTAGACAAAATTCTTCACCTAGAACCTCATCGCAACGCATTGTCTCTATTTCTGTAAGTAATTCTTTATTTGGTGCACATGAATCCGTACTCAAATAAGCGACTTCTATAGCTGTATCTTGTAAATTATTCCAAGTAATGGTCACAAAATCATCTGTTGTAGTACCTCCATCCGTAATGACACCACCAGTTACTGTCCATACATAATTAGTTTGATTACTTTCAGTAAAATAAGAGTAAGACTCAGTATTTATACAAGCGGCTTCTATTTGACCGATCAAAGTAATCGGTGAACCTTCAATAACGGTTGCCGCCACTTCTAACCTACTATCACTTTCACAACCATTTTCTAGTCGTGCGATATAATAGTTACCCGTTGTAATTGGATCTGTTGGGTTTAACATATTACCATCTACTGCGCTATCATAGAATACAACTTCGCTTTGGTCTACCTCCAAATCGCCAATAACAGGACTTTCAGATGCGCAAAAACTTTGTGCATCTTCAGAAGTTGTTGGTGCACCAACCTCAATCACTTGAACAGTAATAGCTACACGGGCAAAAATATCAATTGGTAAGTTTAATAATCCTGTGAAATAAACACTGCCATCAACCAACGGAACATTACTATCTAATAGATTACCCCCAACTAAAGCATCAAAGAAAACACCATCATCCAAATCTAGTTGTAAATCTAAAATTGTAGGTTCATCGGATGCGCAGAATACTTGGATTAAATCTCCAATGGGTAGATTGGGGATCGGTAATGGAAGTTGTTCGGTTACGGCACATACTCCTGAACTCATTATCAGTTCTACAATATTATCAGCATCAGAAAGTACATCTAACCCAGCTATATCAATAGCATATTCTAAATTAGAATCTAGCGTACCAACATAATTATTACCATTTAATCTTAATGTTAACAGATCACCTTCACTAACATCGCCCGAAACTGAACCTGTCAAGGAAATACTAGAATTAGTATTATTTACGTCGATAATATCTTGAACAGTAATTACTGTATCTAAAGTAGCATCAATATCGAAATTAGAATCTAACACTGTTACGTTTACCTCTTTTAAATCCCCATCAGCATTTGTACAATCTACAACCCCCTGTTGTAATCTTACAAAATAGTCATAAGGTGAGCCAGCTTCATTCAATCCGGTAATAGTTAAAGTACCGGTGTCTGATATAGTGTAGATAATATCTCCATCAACCATATTATTGATAATTTGATTGGTAGCATCAACATCAAAAAACCATTCATAAGTACCATTGATATTACTTGTTGGCACCAAAACAACGTCATTAGAACTACATACGGGTTCTTCATCTCCAGATACATCTATATCTGCAGCTGTAGGTATATTTAAAACATTGACCGTAATGGTTGCCCTAATTGATTCTTGCGAGCAACCGGGTAAGGCAACACCTATATAAAAATTTGTAGTAGCATTTAAAACACCTGTATTAAAAGGAGTACCAGAATTTAAATTTGCCAGTAAATTACCGCCAACTAGGTCATCATAAAATCTTAATTCTAGTCCGGCTTCATTTTCAATTGTAGCTAGTAAATCTATACTAGTACCCGCGCAAATTGTGATTTCCTCTGAATTAAGTATAACTGAGTTTGAGTTTGAAAGATTTAATAACTCTGAAAAAGAAACAATGGTATCTAATATAATATTAGCCTCAACGCCCAAATCATCGCTATTTACATTCACCTCTTTTAAATCACCAGATTGGTTTTCACATTGACCATTAGTAGTCGTTAATTTTGCATAAACAGTATAAGGTGAGAATTCATCTTGAAGTCCAGAAATAGTTAGTTCTCCATTCGGATCAACATTATAAACTACTCCATCAACATTTAGATTATTTGTTATTTCATTAGTTCCGTTCGCATCAAAATACCAATTAAAATTACCTGGAATCGCGCTTATTGGTTTATATATAATGCCACCAGATACACATAAACCATTATTTTGCTTTTCAACAGCTATATCGCTCTCAGTAGGTAAAGAACTAACTGAAACTGTCGCTACAGCTCTTGGTGACTCATCTGTACAGCCAATTTTGCGAGAAGAAACATAAAATGTAGTAGAAGTCGATAATGCATTTGTAGTATAACTTTCTCCAGAATCCAATACCGCTAAAAGGTTTCCTCCTGTTTCTGAATCATACCATAACAACTCTTCGGTACTAGGGTCTCCTGTTGTTGCCATTATCATAGCAGATGAGCCAGCACAAACGGTAAGATTCTCAGAATTAAAATCTATTTCTGGTATAACAGGAGCACTGAATACATCGAAAATATTGATGTTCTGGTCTAAATCAACTCCTAATAATGAACTTAATTCAATAGAAATTCTATCGACTGAAGCTCCAGGATTTATAGGTATTGTTACTGATCCGGTATCTGTTAACAACCCTAATAAATCTAGATCTATGAGACTATTTAAATTGTCGGTATATACGCTGGTCAATGACCCGTTATCCGCAGATATTTGAATATTGTTCAAAATACCTAATTGCAATAATGATGGATTAACACCTATGGTAACATAAAATACATTAGTTACATCGGATGGAGCATCAAAGTAAAATGTTTGACTCATAGAAGCTGCCACACTTAATATACCTAAACCCAGTTCTGAATATGTGTTTTTATCGTCATCTATTGCAAATTCAGGATTTGTAACACCTGCACCGGCTAATTGCAAAAGATCTAATGTAATACCCGTTCCATCAAAAGAAGTATAATTAGCATTTGAACATATGCTAGAACTTGTCGCAGTATACGCACCGTAAACATTCAGTTCTTTTTGGGTATTTAACCCAATTAAAGAACCCACTCTATTTTGAAGTCGGATTCTATTATAAGCTAAGTTTGGAGAAACGGTCATAAAATAATTACCCGCACTATCTGTAACAACCTTAATACCATTTGTGATAAATGAATTAGCTACACCAGAATCTCCTTGAAGTATTGTAGTAGTATTGTTTTTAACATCAATAGAGAATTCTTGATTTCCTAAAATTACACTTCCTACTACATCAGCAAGAAGCCCGCCTAAATTACCCCCCAATAAAAAAGATAGTAGATCATCTTCAGTATCTAAACGGATAAAACATGTTTGGTTTGCAGGGATTTCTATAGGAAATTCTAATTCCAAATGTCCTGAATAAGAACCAATACCTAAGGCTAACCCAGAATTTGCATTTATTATGGCACTTGACAAAAGATTTTCGTCTATAGCCTGCCCTGAATTAACTACCTGATTTTCACTTGTTATAGTACTAGCAAACTGTTGCTGCCCAAAGGTAGATTGCATACTTATTAGGAACACAATAAAAACTAAAATAAGTGAAAATTGATTTAAATATTTTTTCTTCATATTGCTATTTTGTAGTTTTTTCCTACAAATACAACGTTAATAAATTATAATATATATATATGATTATTCTTACTTTATGATGAAGTGTCAAAAAACATCGACGAAGTGATCAATAAAAACGATAAACGACATAATTCGTTACGAAAGTCTATTTAACTGTTTATTAGGCATTTACAAAATAAAACATGATAAAAAAATTTCCTTAGAAATAACACTTACGACCTAACATAAGTACTTGACATTAAGTAAACTAACAATACAAATACCTATGCATAAAGGTCTCTTTATTGATTGGCAAAAGCCATCTTAACCATTAATTAACCCGAGTTTCCTAAAAAGAAGGAGCATAATGAATTTGTAATTTTAAGTTGTGAACTCTAAAAACATCTCAAAATGCTCCAGGACAAGGTTATAGCAATATATTGTTTGGTCGACGACCTATTGAAAGAAATGAACCATAGCGAACATAACAACAGGAAGATCACCGATGGACAGGTCATTACCGTTGCCTTGGTATCGGCACTCTATTTCCGTGGCAACCAGACGTTGTCGTTGGACTATATGGGCGGCCATATCTTCGGGGATATGCTCAAAAAGAGCGGTTTCACCAAGCGCCTGCACAAGCTCAAGGAGACCCTGATGTTCATCCTGCTTCGGATCGGCAGAATATTCAAGTACATGTGCTGTGAGATGGAATATATCATCGATTCCTTTCCCGTGAAGGCCTGCCACAATATGCGCATAGGCCGCTGCAAACTCTTCAGGGACGAGAAATACAGGGGCTACAACGCATCGAAACGCGAGCATTTCTATGGAGTGAAGATTCAGTTGGTAACCACCGCCGACGGCATCCCCGTCGAGATGTACCTTGTCCGGGGTTCCGAGCACGACTCCCAGATCCTTAAAAGGATGTACCATGACCTTCCACCGGAGAGTTCTCTCTTCGGGGACAGTGGCTACACCAACTACGAACTGGAGGACATGTTCAAAGAAGCCGAACAAGTGGATCTCAGAATAAGCAGGAAATCAAACTCCAAACGCAAGGATATCCCGGCGGTAACCTTTATAAAGGAACACATGAGGAAAAGGATCGAGACATCCATAAGCCAGATCTGCGCCTTGATGCCCAGACATGTAAATGCCGTAACGGCGGACGGATTCATAATCAAACTGATTCTGTTCGTAATGGCGTTTCAATTTGAAAAAACAATATTATAATAGGAAACTCGGATTAATTACTTTTTGGCTCCAAAAACCAT
>Ga0209344_10002648_pt1 | contig 19409 bp, 17 predicted proteins | sample Cruoilmetagenom6_FD_187293 | JGI IMG/M metagenome (GOLD analysis project Ga0209344, IMG submission 187293) | Oil polluted marine microbial communities from Coal Oil Point, Santa Barbara, California, USA - Santa Barbara Oil Seep Sample 6 (SPAdes)... | ecosystem: Environmental > Aquatic > Marine... | reverse complement strand
CCTCGAGTGCTGGCATAGTCGATGAAGGCTTCATTAGCCTGGATATAGGCTAGGTTAAGCTGGTCACCTTCACGCTTGGCCACACGAAAGGCGCTTTCATTATTACCCAATAGTGCCTCATATTGTGGTTCTAAACCGCGGGAAACAAGCTGAGTAAACGCAGCTTCTATCGCATCTGCAAAGGGCTTTCCTTGCTCTGACTTGGGAATCGCTGAGAAGCTATCAAAACGCTCTTGGGCTCTCTTGAGCATTTGATCTGCTTTTTCTAAATATACTTCAGCCAGCGCCCGTTCCCCCTCGCCCAATGCGTCGAGGTGGTTAAGAAAAAACAGCTGAGTATCAGCAACATTCACTTGCGCACGGTTAAGCGCGTTCAATTGCTCAACGTTAATACGATTAAGCTCATCTATCGAACTTGCTCCTTGCGTACTAGATTGGTAGCCCAACGCCGAAACGAGGAGAATCAGGACTGTAAACAAGCCCAGAACAGCCGTTAAGCTCAACTTAACGGATATATTTTTCAATAGGTTATGCATTTTTCTCTCTTGTATATAGGATCAGTCGGCAATGAATCCAGCCGTAGGGAAGTTTTCACCCTATAACAAGCAAGCAAAGTGCGTGTTATAAGGAAGTGCCCTAAACTATCGGCAGCAGCAACCCATATTTTAGGTCGCTAAAGAATATAATTTTAAACTCTTGATCCAGATCAGTTTATTAATTGACCCCGCTGAGAGTGACGATGACTCAGGTTTTTCAACAATCAAAGACTTAACAAATCAATAGCATGCTAAATAAATATTTCCGCCATCAAGCATTAAGCTAAAAGTTTGATATTAATAATAAATACAGTTTTAAAAATGAGAAAAAATATAGTTCTGTTGTCTAAACTGTTATTCTATGCTGGTTATCCGTGGTGAGTGATCATTCGTTATCCAAGCTTAACTGCCAGTAGCCAACGTCGTGCCACTGATCGAACTTAAACCCTACTTTTTCAAAATGGGCTACTTTTTTCATACCCATTTTTTCATGCAGTGCAACGCTGGCAGGGTTGGGAAGCGTGATGCCGCCCATCACCGCATGAATCCCACCCTCTTTGAGCGTGGAAAAGAGTGTTTCGTACAGTTTTACACCCAAGCCCCTACCGTGCGCATGATTGGAAAGGTAGACGCTGACTTCGACTGAAAAGCGATAGGCGCTTCTCTCTTTCCATTTGGTAGCGTAGGCATAGCCCACCACAGCACCATCTTCCACTGCCACCAACCAAGGCAAACCTGCCACCTGGACGTTTTCAATCCGGCCTTGGATGTCTGAACCCAATACTGGCTTTTCTTCAAATGAAATAGCGGTATTTTCGATGTAGTGATTATAAATGTGCGCTATGGCTTCCGAATCACCCTTTACGGCATCTCTGATCATGGTTTATTCCATTTATATTCTGACGGTTTAGGTTCATCGAAAACGATTTTTGAATAGCTTTCGCATAGCCTATGGGCAAATTATCTGGCAATTCATCGACTGGAAACGTTTCAATCTTGCGGTGCTCGTGACTCACTACAGGGTTAAACCGTCCAATTAAGCAGCAACTATAAGTGACGATAAAAACATGTTTGTTCGGAATCACCTCAAATAGGTAGGTATCGATAAGACCCTTTGTCTCAACATCGATAGCAAGCTCTTCTTTAAACTCTCTGATCAGGCACTCGGTAGAGCTCTCTCCAATCTCAATGCGTCCACCGGGCAGTTCCCACTCATCGCGGTCATTGAGCGCCAGCACCACCGCATCAGATGGCAAGACCAAAACACCTTTTATTGATACTGGAAACATAGTGTTCTCTCCCGCTCATCCTGGTTAAGCCAAGCCACGATAAGAGCCGCCCTCTAACCACTGCACCGCGTTGCCAGAAACTCGCCATTGCCAACGGGTACGGTGCACGTGGTGAAACCGGGATCTGCCGATACCAGCGCCATAAAATCAGCCATTTCATCTGCATGAGAAGTGGCGTTATCCACCACAAGCAGTCCGCCCTTGCGTAAAACTCGCTGGATATTCGGCCACCACTGCACATAATCAGAGCGCTTTGAGTCTAAAAAGAGCAGATCGAAACAGGCATCGTGCAGGCTTTCAAGAAGTCCACCCGCCTCCCCTCGATGCTGAGTGATGACATCAGAGAGGCCTGAGCGCTCAAAATTCCTCACGGCCATCTCAAGCTTGTATTCGGAAAGCTCAACGGTGGTAACGTGCCCACCAATCCTCTGCACTGCCTGGGCCAGCCACAAGGTGGAGTACCCATTCGAGGTACCAATTTCCAGCACTCGTTGGGCATTGGTTGCTTGAACAAGTACCGATAGGAACTCCCCCGTATCGCGGGTGATATTGAGCATTCGTTTTGGGCGTTCAGAAATGGCAGCATCGTTTTGTTGGCCAAATTGCTCAAGTTCCGTTAGCAGTTCTTTAAGGGTTTCATTCACAGTTGTCTCCCGCTAGGCACAGCATTTCCATTATCAAATTTACCGGCCTTGGCTTACGCAGGCCGCTTGGCAAGCAGCGCCCAGACACCCGCTGAAGAGAGCAACGTTCCGCCAACCAAGTTAAAACGGCGCTGGGCACGACGCGATGCCAGCATCTTGCGCACCGATGTTGCGAATACAGCGTAGAGAGTGGCATTAAGCGTTGCCAACGCCACGAACGTGACGGCAAGTATCCATAGTTGCTGCCCCGCATCGGCTTTCGGGCTGACGAATTGCGGCAAAAAGGCGACGAAGAAGATAATGCCCTTCGGGTTGAGCGCAGTAACGAGATAGGTATTGGTGAAGAGCTTCCAGCGCGAAGCTGATACCGCCGGTGTTACTGGCTGCACCGACGATATACCGGCACGCAACAGCTTGATGCCCATATAGAGCAGGTATAAACCGCCGATCCACTTGATCACGGTGAACCAGAATGCCGAGGTGGCTAACACCGCTCCCAAGCCAAGCAGTGAAAAGAACAGCGCGGTTGAATCACCCAACGCCACCGCAGCGACAAGCGGAATATTGGCGCGCCTACCTTGTGCAATGGAGTAGCTAACCACGGTCAAAATCGTTGGCCCAGGAATAGCGAGCAACGCCACCGACGCAAGAGCAAAGGCGAACCAGATTTCAATAGACATGGAAAGCTACCTCACAGGTTGTTAATGCTAAGTTAGCATAAGCTCAACAATGATTGGAGTGCTCTGTGAGGCGCTTATTCCGTCAATTTAAAATACTTCGTTTTTTGCTTGCGCCTTTTCCAACTGCTGCGTTAACGCTGCGTCTAACAGCTCTAGCGCCTTAGCGCGATTTGTCCACCAGTCCGTTGACCAGACTCTAAACAGTGACCAGCCCAATCCTTCCAATACGCTCTGGCGTACCTTGTCCCGCTCACGGGCATAGGCTGAGCTGTGGTACATGGCGCCATCACACTCAATACCTGCCAAATAAACACCGGGTTTGTCCGGGTGAACAATGCCCATATCGATACGGTAGGCAGAAACGCCGATTTGCGGATGGACTATCCAGCCTTTTTCTTGCAGTCCTCTGGCAACAGCAATCTCAAACGGTGATTCAAAGTCTCCCACGGAGCCATGAACGGCAGCGCCGAGTGCTGAAGCACCGCGCTCGGCATATTCTAAAAAGTGCTTGAGGTCTGCCACGGCCCGGGCCGAGGTGCGGGAGAGATCAATACGCTCCGGGGTCAGAGTGGAGAACACCACCATTTCTGAGCGGGCGCGGGTCATGGCCACGTTCAATCGACGCTCGCCACCGTTACGGTTCAGTGGGCCGAAGTTCATGGTGACATGACCGGCCTCGTCCGGGCCGTAGGTGATACTAAACAAGATCAGATCCCGCTCGTCGCCCTGTACCGTCTCCAGGTTTTTTACGAAGACCGGCTCCAGCTCGTCGTCGGAGAATGCCCATTCGATACTTGGGTCTTCCCCGCGGGCTTTATCGAGCAGGTCTTCAATCAAGCTCTGCTGCTCGGTATTGAAGGTCACCACCCCAATGGACTGGCGGCGCACCGCTTCATCTTCCGAGGTTAGCCGCCGCACAATCTCGGCCACAATGGCTTTGGCTTCGCCTTGGTTATGACGTGCTTTACCACGGGCGTAAAACCCTTCTGGTCGCACCAGCGAAACGCCCTTGTCAGGGTGCACCGGGGCTGGAAAGGTCACCAGTGAGTTTTCGTAGTAACGGCTGTTGGAGAACGCAATCAGGCTCTCGCGGCGAGAGCGGTAATGCAGATTCAGTACCCGCTGGGGGATACTAGAGCCCATAAGCTCATCAAGAATACTCTCAAGATCGCCCTCACCGTCAACATCGCCATCCGGGTCATCATCAGAGCGGCCAAAAAAGTTCGTCGGCGGCATCTGTTTGGGATCGCCCGCCACGATGACCTGTTTGCCACGTGCCAGAGAACCGACCGCATCCCATACGGTAATCTGCGAGGCTTCATCGAAAATCACCACATCAAATAGCGCCTGCCCTGGGGAGAGGAACTGAGCGATGGAGAGCGGTGACATCATTAAACAGGGCGCCAGGGTGGTAATCGCATCGGGGATGGTTTCCATCATCTCCCGCACCGGCTTATGGCGCATTTTTTTCTGCAATTCGTGGCGCAGTACGCCCCAGGAGGAGCTTTTCTGGATACCGTCCTGATCGGGAATCTCCCCGGACAAACTCGCCGCGATGTATTGGGCCGTCAGCGCGCTGAAGCGGATATCCAGCTCGCGGAAATGTTGAATCGTGGCTTGATGCTCAGGCGATGAGAAGGTGCGCAGCACCTCATCTTCGCCAATCACCGCTGAAGACCACCAGGCACAGTAGGCCGCTTCGAAAACCTCCTCAACCTCATCCGCCGCTACGCTGCCCTGTTCAATGGCCTCCACTAGCGGGCCAAGCTGGCAATCCAACGCCTCAGAGCGGCGACGCATCCAGGCACACCACTCTTTCAGCGAAATATGATGATCGACAATCTGCTGGCAGTGAGCACTTAACGCCTCCAGGGCAGGCACTTGAGTATCCAGACGCCCATCCAGCGTTGAGCCGATCAGCGTTTCAAACTGCATTTTAAGCGCCGTAAATGCCTCAAACGTCGCTTTGAAGTCAGTGATCACGCGCCCTACGGGGGCCTCCGGCGCCAGCAGGTCGTTGGCATCATAGAGCAGCGTACGAATCTTACCCCGCAGCATCGCCAGCGACTCTGCGTCATCAGCAAGCTTGCCCACCGCGACACGGGCACGAGATCCCAATAGCTTCAAGGCGGCCATGGCCTCAGGGTCTGAGTTATACGCGTCCCAGCCCCGTAGCCCCTTCAATACGCCATCCAGGCGATCAATATGGCCGCCCGTTTCGCGCAGCTGCATCAGTACGGGGATATCGTTATCTGGGTTTGGAGTACCCTGGGCACCGCCTGCGCGCATCTGCTTGACGACGCTGCGCTTGGCGAACCAGCTTTTTGGCCACCAGGTTTTGTTGGCTGCCGTCCAGGTCGGGCCAAGCGCCGCTGCATCCAGCGTTTGCCACGCCAGCGGCGCATAACTGCAGCTCAATTTTTCCTGGGTAGCGATATAGGTTTTAAGCTGAATGACCGCTTCTTCCAACGCATCAAGCCGATCAGGCGCATCGGGTTCCAGGGCAAAAGAGGCTTGCTGGCGATAGGCATCCAGCAGCACTTGGCCACACTCCGCCACGGCGGAAAGCTTGGCCAAATTTACCGTACCCAAGCTAATCCCCAGCGCCTTCTCCAGGGCTGCTAAATCCTGGGACATTTTGTCGGCGCTGGCTTGGAGCTGGCGGGCAACAGTGACCACCTCTTCCTGCCACTGAGGCCGCCAGTCATGATGAGTGATGGCACTCAGCGGGTGATCGACAAGATTGCCAACGGCATTCGCCTGCACGCTCAACAACGCCGCCATTTCGCGTAAATGTTCTAGCTGTTTTTGGTCGTGTATCTGGCCGTTGGCCCAGCTTAGCTTTACCTTAGCGGCGAGCGCTGCATCGCGTATTTTGATACCCATCGCGTAGTGCGCCGTCAGCCCATTCCGGTGGCGCTGATGTAAGGCATTCACAACACGATTCAAACGGTCACGAAGGGTTTTCAGGCGCTCGCCCTCCGCCTTCCAGTCGCTTACCGATGCCTGGGAAGCGCTATTCCAGGAAGTACGTAGCTGATCCAGCACATCGGCTTTCTTTGCTTTGTTGGAGTGCAGCTCCAGGCAGAACTGCCCAAGGCCGATTTCCCGCAGACGACGATGTACCACTTCCAGGGCGGCAGTCTTCTCGGAGACGAAGAGTACTTTTTTGCCCTTACCCAGCATATGGGCAATCAGGTTGCCGATCGTCTGGCTTTTACCGGTTCCCGGCGGCCCGATAATGACAAAATCCTTACCCCGATCGGCGGTGGCAATCGCCGACATTTGGGACGAATCCGCGGGCAGTGGTGTCAGTAAATCTGCCGGGGTGTATTCCCGGTCAATATCCTTGGCATCCACAAAGCGAATATCGCTTTCGTAGGGTTCGCGTGGGGTGTCGAGAAGATGCTTCACCACCGGGCTCTCTTTCAGCGCCTCGGAGCGATCCATCAGGTCTTTCCACATCAGGTACTTGGCGAATGAGAAGTGCCCCAGCACTACGTCCTCCACTACCTCAAACCCAGGCACTGACTTAATAGCATGGCGTACCCGGTTCCAGATACCGACCACGTCGACGCCGCTCTCATCTTCGGGTAGAGCGCCTGCGAGGCCGTTAATGTCGATGGCAAAATCTTTCTTCAATAGCTCTAGCAGCGTGGTGTTGAAGCGCGGTTCGTCATCATTGGCAACCATTTTCACGCCGCTACGTACCGATTTTCGCTCTAGCGATACCGGTAACAGAATCAGCGGGGCACGGTAACGGCGGCTGCCTTTGTCATTCGGTTTCCACAATAAAAACCCGACCGCCAGAAACAGGGTATTGGAGCCGCCCTCTTTCAGCGATGTTTGCGCTTTGCGGTAAATTTCCACTGAGCGCTTTTCTAGCTCTTCTTGAGTGAGTTCTACCAGCACCTGCTTCTTGGCCAAAGCATCGCGGGAATAGACGTCCTTCAGATCTTCACCCGTTCGCTGGCGATGAATATCCTCATCCTGATCTTGCCCCTGAAGTCGGGGGAAAGGCGCAATAGAAATACGCGCCCCAGTGGCCAATAAATCTTCCAATGCGCTGGGGTCACCGCATACCAACGGCAGGCTACTTTTACTCGGTTTCTGGTTAAGCAATGGGTTACGCGCTGATAGATCCAGCAGCTTACGTTGCCAGCGCTCCAAACGGCCACCCGGTGAGTCTTCGAACACCTCCTGTTCCATATACACGGTTGCTGCTGGCAACTCGGGGGCGTCTTCCAAAAGCGGCTCGAAAGTGTCAGCTACATTGCTGGCTGCAGAAGCGTTTTCTGACTGAGATTTCAGGCTAATGGGGTTGATACGATGAGCCCGTGCCCGGCGAATATCCACCGCGGCGATGAACTCGTGATCCTTGTCCAACGACACTTGCTTATTGCCCGCCTCAACCGCTTTGGAAAAAGGCGGCGCAGGATGCTGGGTGGTGTAGGTGGTCTCGATCAGAATGAGTTCTTGCAGAGGAATACGCTGGCGAAGAGTTTCTGCCTCATCGACCACCACACTGGAAAGATCCTCTTTTTCCAGCCACAGCCCTACTAGCGCATGCCCTTTAGTAAGCACCACCAGTGGGTTCAACTGAGCCTGCTCCAGCGCTGCTGCGAATAGCAAGGTGGTGTCTAAGCAGGTCGCCACCTTCGCGCTTTCAATATGATTAGGGAGGCGAACTTTCTGCCCATTGCTCTCAAAGCTGGCGGGCGGCAGCGCGTAGCCTAACTGCATTTTGACAATGGCGGTGTAAATGGCCGAGGCCATTAGCCATACCTGCTCGCGGCTGTTGGACTCATAGCCATTAATCTGGTCGGGCTTGCCCGCCTTGCGCAGAATCTGACTGGCGTGGCCCAGCAACCGATCCACCGTCGGGTCGTTGGGCGTACAAAACGCCGCCAACAGCTCCGGCATATAGCCAGCCCCGCCCCACTCATTACAGGCCAACAGCTCCACCGGCACTGTATGCTCAGCCAAGGTCTCTTCACCCTGGCGAACGCTAAGGGTCACCGAGCCGCGCATTGATTCTGTTAGCCCCAACAGGAAACCACCGTCTAACTCAAGATCCCGATCTTTCAAAGCGAGCAGCCCACCCGCTGCCAACCGATCCACCGTCCAGGTCTTCTGCTTCACAAACCCAGGCGACGCCGCCAACGTCACGCTAAGATCAGAGAGAGCCTGCTCTTCATTCAGGTTCTCAATCTGCAGCTCCCGCAGTACCGCAAACGCACTTTGATGGCAGGCAAAGTTGATCTTTTCCACTAGCGTTGCGTGGATCTTGAATATGGGTGATTTCTGGTTAGGCATGGGCTCTCTTATTTAAGATTAAAGCCAGTGGCCGCTCAGGCGTGATCTATTGGGCCAACTGCGGGTGCGGTGATGGGTAACCGGCAATAAACCGACTATTACCGATTTAGTGGTCAGCTAGGTCATTAATGACAAGCCGCTTGCCCATAATACAGAGACTGTACTCCCTACCATCCATCTCGGCTATATCAGGAAGACGCCCCCACTCATGGTAACCAAGGGCCTTTAGCAGCCGCATACTCGGAGTATTATGCGCAAAGACGTAACCGACCAGAGTACGTAAACCCAGTTTTGGCGCCATATTCTCGGCAGCCAATAAAAGCCTTTTGCCTAGCAGCTTACCCTGATGCTCTGGGGCGATATAGATGCTCAGCTCAGCCGTATGTCGATACGCGGGTCTGCCATAGAAACTCTCAAAACTTACCCATGCAACGATCTCTTCGTCCTGTTCATATACCAGTAGCGGACGGCTCTCAGGTTGATGTTGCCGAAACCACTCAAGGCGCGATTCGACGCTAACCGGCTCCGTATCCGCCGTGGAGGATCTCGTTGGGATAGCTGCATTGTAGATATTCACAATTCTGGGCAGATCTAGCTCTTCCGCATGCCTAAGCTCCATTGAAGCCTCCATAAATGGATACGGGAAACACAGATTCAAGTAACACAGTGCTCGCTCTTATCTAGACATCGGCTGAGAAAGCAGAAGTAAATAAAATTTGATTATAGGTGAGGCACTACCTTTTGAACCGTTAATGCTAAGTTAGCATAAGCTCAACAATGATTGGAGTGCTCTGCTAGAAGCTAAGCGGCTCTATCTATCCCGCTTGCTTTTAACCATTACCAAAAGCCCAGCTGAACGGCGATCCAGCGTCCCGGCGCCAGGGTACCGACAAAGGCACCGACTAGCCCCAGATAGGCACCAACCATCCAACCGCGATGCTGCTCTACCCTCCCCTTGAAGATAGCCACCACTGCAACGGCAAGAGCTACTAGCACCCACAACGAAAGCAGATGAATCGGCCCAAAGTGACCTATCAGCGGCAGAACTCCGCCGCCAAACCAGAAGGAGCTCAAAGCAGAGGATGCCATGGCGAGCACCCAGGTACTGCCCATTAGTCGATGGAGCATAGTGCCCTTTGGCGAAAGCAGCAGAATAGCCCCAAGCCCCAGGGCCAGAAGAGACGCGTAGAGATGCAGGGTAAACGCCATGGAACCTCCGAGAGCTAAGTCAATCGCCTGGCAAATGCAACTTGTTGCATAAGGCTAGCCCCTGCCATTTTATTATGCAACTATGTGCATAACGTTCGAAACATACGGTTACTCATGTCCCTACGCGCCGTTTTATTAATCACCCTTCAGCGTGAGCCCGGCACTGGCTACGATATTCTTCAGCGCTTCAAAACGGGTCTCGCCCATGTTTGGCAGGCCAGCCACCAGCAGCTCTACCGCGAACTTGACCGAATGCGTGGCGATGGCCTACTGACGTGCGAGACACTGCCACAAACCGAACGCCCTGACCGCAAGGTTTACCAACTCACCGAAGCTGGGCGTCAGGCGCTGGACACCTGGCTCGCCAAGCCCTTGTCTACCAGCCCTGTGCGCCAGCCATTGTTTGCCAAGTTTTTCGCCTGGGAACGCTGGCCTGAGGAGGCCCGCCGCGAAGAGCTCACCGCCTTCCGCAAACAGCTCAAGGACCGCCTAACAACTTACGCTGCCATCGAAAGGGAGTGGTTTAGCAACCCAGAGACGTTGACGCCCGCCCAGCGTGCGCCCTGGCACACGCTGCGACTTGGCCAACGTCTTACCGAAACCTGGGTGGAATGGGTCGAGGAAGTGATAGAGGAAGATTAACTTTTGGTGAAACCAGCTTCTCGTGGAAGCTGGGGGCTTTGGTGGGGGCTGTTATCAGCAATAGAGGCTACCAGCGCTTTACAGGCTCGCTTTTAAAAGTTCAGAAAACGAGGGAGGTAGGAATTCATCGATATAGCTATCATTGAATTCGACTAACCGAGCCAACGCTTCGGGGTCAGGCAGCTTCACGTGCTGGCGGTTTCGGATCACCAGCCCCTCATCACGCAGCATCGAGAAAGTCCGGCTCACGTGTACCGGGCTCATCCCTAGCGCGTCGCTAATCAGCTCCTGCGTGAGCGGCATGAAGAAGCTATTGTCCTCAACGGCCTTGATCCGCTTGAGTCGCAGATAGATTTCGTAGAGAAAGTGCGCCAGCTGCTCGTGGGCTGAATACTTGCCGAGGTAGATCAGCCGCTCGGAGAGTTGCGCCTGCTGACGCGTTGCTGTGGCCACGATGCCGGCGGCTAGGCTTGAACGCCCAAAGAGCTCAAAAAGCTGCTGATAGGAGAATGGACAGATCACACCTTTATTAATCATTGCCGCACTGGCCAGGCGGCGGGTGAAGCCAAAATCACGAATACCGATAATATCGCCAGGAAGGTAGAACTTTAGGATCTGCTTTGAACCATTTTTCAAATTACGATAGGAGTATGCCCAGCCCTCCTTGACCACGCAGAACAGATCAGCCTCCTCGCTCTCCTGCCAGAGCACCTCGCTTGCTGACATGTATCTAGTGCTGAGTTCAAGACCCAGCAATAGCGCTTTGTCTTCCTGAGACAGCGCGCCTTGAGTACTAAGGCCCCGCATCACTTCTGTATCGATGAGAGACACTCTGTTACCCCTCAGGAAAATGGTTTTATTAGCGTTATTCTAAAACAATTACCTGCTTTACCAACCTAACATAGGTTATGAATTACCATTATTATCAAATGGTTGCATGAATCATATAAGATGATCCGGCTCAGGCAGGAATGACACACGACAACTTCGTTTCGGCAACACTGCAGGCAGTGCCATCAGGACAGCCCCGCGCCTGGCGCAAGACCTTCGGCGACAATATCTGACTATCCTGCCAAACTTCTCCTGGCAAAACGTCAACATGCACTATAAGTAAGCGGTTTTCCGCGCTATTGATAACGCAGGCACAATAAGGCCGTTATAACCGACGTTGCGTATCACTTATCAAAGCATAGGAGTTGCCAATGAAACACCATGGAAAACTTGGACAAGTTGGGCGCAAAGGATTTTCCCTAATGGCTCGGCTCGGCCGCTACGAACTAGCGATGCTGCTATGCGTCGCGGTACTTTCCGGTGGGATTTGGGGGTTCGTCGCGCTGGCCGACGAAGTTATCGAGGGGGACACCCATAGCATCGATGAGAGCCTACTGCTCGCCCTTCGCAACCCCGCAGATCTTAGCGACCCAATCGGGCCGGGATGGGTTGAGGAAATGGGTCGAGATTTTACGGCACTTGGCGGTGTCGGCGTGCTGGTACTCATCACACTAGGCGCCCTGGGCTACCTGTTACTTGCCAGACACTACCGCGCGGCTCTCTTTGCCTCAATCGCGGTGCCCGGTGGCATACTTCTCAGCACCGTGATGAAGCTAGGCTTTGACCGCCCTCGCCCGGATCTCGTGTCTCATGAAGCCATGGTCTACACCGCGAGCTTTCCCAGCGGCCACTCAATGATGTCTGCTGTGACCTACCTCACCCTGGCCGCGCTACTCATTCGCGTACAGCCCGCGCTAAGGCTAAAGGCTTACCTTTTGATACTGGCGATATTGTTGACCCTGCTGGTGGGCATAAGCCGCGTTTACCTTGGAGTTCATTGGCCGACCGATGTGCTTGCTGGCTGGACAGCCGGGGCGAGCTGGGCAGCGCTGTGTTGGATCGTGATGCAATGGATGCAGAGGCGCGGGCAGATAGAACCGGAAGAGAGCAGCTCGGGCACCGAATAACGTGGCTCAATCAGAGCTGGGCAACACAGTGGATATTGCCCAGCCACCTGAAATCCCACCATCATCGCCACACTCCCCCTTCGCATATAGGCAAAAACGATCTCCGACGCTCCGCAGCGAAGGTTGACCCTCGATTCCTGCTATTCCGGACGAACGGCAGTTTCACCCGGACGCACGGCAATTCCTGATGACCAGGCCAACTCGTATGCTTGTGACGTGCCCACGAAAGAGGGATCTACTATGGTTCGCCGCCATGACAGCTCCTCGCGTAGAAGAGCAATGGGCGCTGTCCCACCACGTTACCGTAACAAGAGAACATCCATGCAACGCTACACGACTACTCTTCTGGCTGCCGTTCCCTCCCCCCTTACGGCGGGCGCACGGCGGCCGGGGGAGCCCTTCCAAAAGGATCAAAGCCATGACCGATTTTACTCTAAAGACGCTCGGCGGCGGGACATGTAGCCTTACTGCCAAAGTGATTTCAACACTGCGCGCTGATATGACCGGCCCGCTGCTACTGCCTGGCGATGAGGGCTACGACACGGCTCGCAGCGTCTGGAATGCGATGATCGACAAGCGGCCTGCTCTGATCGCACGTTGCGCCGATGCCAACGATGTCGCCGCAGTAGTGAACTTCGCACGCCAGACCGATGCGCTTATCTCCATCAAAGGCGGCGGGCACAATATCGCGGGCAACGCGGTTACGGAGGGCGGCCTGATGATTGACCTCTCCGCGATGAACAATGTCGACGTGAACCCTACGACACGCCGCGTCCAGGTGGGCCCCGGCGCCACGCTGGCCGATCTCGATGCGGCGACCACGCCCTACGGACTGGCGGTACCCGTCGGAATCAACTCGACGACCGGCATTGCAGGCCTCACCCTCGGCGGCGGCTTTGGTTGGCTGACACGGGCGCACGGCCTCACGATCGATAGCCTGGTTGCGGCCGATGTCGTCACCGCTGATGGCGCGCGGCTGTGCGCTACAGCGGACGAGAACCCCGACCTCTTCTGGGCGCTCCGCGGTGGAGGTGGTAATTTCGGCGTCATCACTCGCTTTGAATTCCAGGCAAGGGTTGTCCGATCCAACCTGCTGTGCGGTCTACTCTTCCTGCCGCTTGAGCGGGCTCGGGAGCTCTTCGCGCTTCAGCGGGAGCTGATGGAAGGCGGCCCGGAGGCGTTGTCGACGTGGATGGTTGTGCGCAATGCGCCCCCGATGCCTTTCCTGCCTGAGGAATCGCATGGCACCGGTATCGCAATGATGGCGTTTTGCTACGCAGGCAAGCCGGAAGATGGCGAGATCTCAATCGCTCCGCTCAGAGCGATCAAAAACCCGCTCGCGCTTGTGGCTGGCATTCAGCCTTTTGCCGAGTTCCAGCAGATCTTCGATCCGCTCCTGATCCCCGGTGCACGCAACTATTGGAAGTCCCACGACTTGTTCGAACTACCCGACACCGCTATCGAAGCGCTTATCGAGGCCGTCGATCGCTTGCCCGACGCGGAAACGGAAATTTTTGTCGCTCATGTGGGCGGCGCATTGTCTCGCGTCGCACCGCATGAGACCGCCTTCGTTCAGCGCCGCCCCCATTACGTGGTCAATATTCACACTCGCTGGCAGGATCCAGCAAAGGACGACGCAGCTCGTGGCTGGGCGCGTGGCCTTTTCGAAGCACTTTCTCCTTACTCCGCAGGCGTCTACGTCAACTTCATGCCAGCCGAAGAGAGCGCCCGCGTAGCCGAAGCCTACGGTGCAAACTACGCCCGCCTCACAGCAGTCAAGGCCTGCTATGACCCCGAGAACCGGTTCCGTCTCAACCAGAACATCTTACCCAACTCTGAGGTTCAGCTGGCCGGGTGATGCTGATAATGTGCCGCTGGGGATAACCTCGGCGGCGCTATCTTCCGGAGCATTCAGCGATGCCGCGCTTTTTGCCGCCAGTGCGTCGGCGATAGGCCCGTCATCCGCTTGAAGGCACGGCTGAAAGAGGCCTCGGATTCATAGCCAATTTCGTCAGTGATCTGGGCGAGCGTTGCCGTACCTGCACTAAGCAAGCTTGCCGCTCGCTGCATCCGCCAGCTCGTGAGATAGGTCATAGGCGGTAGGCCCAAAAGCGCTGTGAATCGCTCAGCAAGAATGGTGCGCGACATACCCGCCTCGCGCGCGAGTTCAGCAACTGTCCAGTGGTGGGCGCAATCGCGGTGCAACAGCCGCAGCGCTCGGCCTACCGCTGGATCGCGCAGACCGGCGAGCCAACCATTAGCATCCGAAGGCAAGGAAGCCGCGTGCCTCCGGATTGCCTCGATGAAGATGAGCTCGCTCAGCTTGACCAGAACCCCATCGCTTCCAGCATCGGTCGCTTCCGTCTCTCGCGCAGCGGCGCCGATCAGATGGCTAAGGAATCCGTCGCCGTTGCCGTAGCCATCAGGAATATGGATAACCCGAGGTAGCGCCGAGATCAGCGGATTGAAGGGGGCCACGTCACAGCCGAGGAAGCCACAGAGGAGCCGCGTGGTACCCACTGCGCCGTCCCGGAAATCAATGTGGAACGGCAACGAGCGCCCGCGCGCGACCTCGTCGAATGCAGCGAGATTCGGCTCCGCATCAAGGCCCGGATCACTGGCAAGGACATGCGTGTCGCCGTGCGGAAATACCACCACGCTTCCTGGCCCCAGCTTGATCGGCTGACTGTCGGGATTGGTCAGTCTAGTCCAGCAGCTACCTTCGACAATGACGTGGTATTCGATCACGTGCTGCGCGGCAGACACCACTGTCTGCGCAAGCTTTTCTTTGGGCGGCGCTGCCGCCACCCAAGGGGCTGCTGCGTCGACCTCGAAGAACACCGCGCCGGAGAGACGGACGCTGCACAGCATTTCGGAAAGAAAATCGTGGTCGATCACATCCTTACCTCACTCGCACTGCAGGCCCCATCCTATTCCTAACCTTATATCATCATCCCTCAGGGCGCCCGGGATCTAATTGCCATGCAGTCGGGTCGGAGCTCCAGGGCTTACTGGATCAGTATGCCAATGTGTCAACACCCGATGGTCGCCGGGCGGTGGTGCGCAACAGATACCTACCCAAGCGCACGATCCAGACAGGCGTTGGAGATGTTGACGTTCAGGTGCCCAAGCTCAGAGACTATGGTGACTAAAGTATTCGCTTCAGCAGCACGCTTCTGCCGCCGTACTTGAAGCGGGCTCAGAGTCTGGATGAACTCATTACCTGGCTCTAATCTCCTCTGACGACTTTCAAGAGGCACTGAACGCCTTGGACGGTGAGCAGGCAAAGGGACTGTCCGCCAACACAGTGACCCGGCTCAAGGCTTTCGACAGCACGTTGAAGCGGTTCCAGAACCAGTACCCGAAGGCCATGGAAAACCTGGAGAAGGATCGGGAAGAGCTGCTGGCCTTCTACGATTTCCCCGCTATTCACTGAATTCACTTCGGAGACTAATCCGATTTGATCCACCTTCGCCGCCGTGCAGTTGAGAACCAAGCGGAGCCGCTCCTGCGACTCACGCGACGCCAATCTATCGATGGTCTTCAAGTTGCTCCTATCCGCCCAGAAACTCTGGAAGCGGATCAAGGGGTTTGACCAACTAAAGCAGGTCGTGAACAACGTCCAGTTTCGGGATGGAAAGCAGGTGGATGATCAAACTTTCAGAGAAGCCGCCTAATGGTCATACGTATCACGCCCTAGCTACCCATAGTTGTACCGCACAATGCCCCCTTTCATTAATGATTCCAGGAAGGCGGCATTGAGCTAAATACGTCTTGCAGGTTGATAGTATTACTTAATGTATTGATCTGTGGTGATTACCGTACCATAAGCAAATGCCAAGGCGGCCATGATGGTTGCGTGAACCTGAGATGCTGGCACCGTAGCGCCTTCGAACTCAAGATCCAGCGTGGCACAGGCATCATGGATAATCGTCGTTTTATAGCCAAAGTCGGACGCAGCACGGCTGGTTGCATCGATGCACATATGGCTCATGGCGCCGATAATGACGACTTCCTCAATACCTTGCTCATCCAGTAGCGCTTTCAACCCCGTCTCACGAAACGAGTTCGGAAAATTCTTAACGACTACTGTTTCCTGCTCCAACGGTGCGACCTTGGAGTGAATGGCAACCTCTGGCGTACCGGGGGTAAAGAAAGGGATCTCTGGATCAGCTGATTCATGCTGGAAATAGATAACGAGATCTTTTGCCGAACGCGCATGTTCAATGACCTTGGCGGCATTCGCCGCTGCCTTTTCAATACCTTCCAGTGGCAGCTTGCCACCGGAAAAATATTCATTCTGGATATCGACGACGATAATGGCGCGATTACTCATGGGGTTATTCCTTTTTCAGTAGTGGTTGCCAGTGCGTTGGTGCTTGGGCAGTGAAGGCAGCAAGCCAACGTGCCAGCGCTAAGACGTTGATAAGAAGAACCAGGCCGCCATCAAAGGCGACCCAAGGTATTAAAAGGAGATGACTTCGCCATCAGCGGGTATAGAGACGTGATCCTGGATCCCCACTTCTTGCACGTAATCAGACAGCTCGTCACGGCTTAACGTCATATGGTTCACGGCGCCCATATGCACCGCGATGATTGCCGCATTAGGGGCTGCCTGATGCATACGCAGCGTATCTTCCTTACCCATGATGATTGGGTCACCTTCGAAGCCAGTGACCTCTGCGGCGCCAGCATTCACTACAATCACATCAGGGTTATAACACGCAAGAGCCTGCTCAACCTCGTCACGCCAAATGGTATCGCCCACCAGGTACGTGGTTTTTTGATCAGGGGCTTCGAAGACGACGCCCATAACGTCACCGAGGGTTTCCGCCAATTCAGGCACAGCGTAGAGCGTATCAGAGCCATGCTGACCGCCCGTTTTATGCAGTGTCACTCCACCAAATTCCGCCTCACCGTCCAAAATACGCACATCGCTAAAACCCTGTGAGCGGATCAGCTCGGCGTCGGCAGCGTTCTGTGCGAATAGGGGCATGTCCTTGGGCAGCAGCTCCTGGGCGGCATCGTCCCAGTGGTCGAGGTGTGTGTGAGTAACGATGATGGCGTCGACGCCATCGATCATCTCCTCAACGGGCATGGGCAGCCCTACCAGTGGATTACGCAACTCGCTACGATAGGTATTTTCGAAGCCAGGATAAGCGCCCTGCTCGGCCAGCATCGGATCAACCAAAAAGGTGGTCTCCCCATAGGTGATTTTCATAGTTGCATTGCGAATCTGCTGCACTTGATGCGTTGACCCCTGAGCGTTTGAATTCGCAAAGGCGTTACCGGCAATGAGTCCTGTGGCGAGGACGAGAGAACTGGCTAGGGCTTTAACTAACATCTTTATACTTCCTATCAAAATGTGGGCGGGTTGATGGCAAGTAGTGTAGAGGCGTTCAAACAACAGAAACATTGGCCTGAAAGCCAATGATCGAAACTTTTGGGCCAACGTAGTAGTATTGAGTGAATAAAACTCTAGGAGCCAAGCCTTGTCTCTGCCTCGTGTCGGACTGATCCTCCACCCACGTATTAGCCCTTTCCACTTCTCAGTGCCCTACACGCTGTTCGGCATGGTGATGACCGATCGCCCACTATTCGATCTATCCATTGTGGCACCGGGTGGAGAATCACTGGAGGCCGAGCACCCTATGACGATCCGTCCCGATGGCGGTTTAGAGCTTTTGGACAACGTGGATATCGCGGTGGTGCCCGGCTGGCATGACCTGAACGAAGCCCCGCCGCCCGTGATGATTGAGGCGCTCATCCGCTGTCATGAGCGGGGTGCTCATGTGGTCGGGCTCTGTTACGGCACCTATGCTCTGGCTTACGCGGGACTGCTAGATGGCAAGCGGGCTTCAACCCACTGGCTGGCCGAGCAAGATTTCAGTCGCCGCTTCCCAAAGGTCAAGCTGGACACCAATGCACTCTATGTGGAAGAGGATCGGCTAGTAACGTCTGCGGGCACGGCTGCCGGATTGGATTGCTGCTTATTCCTGGTACGCGAATATTACGGCGCGCAGATTGCCAATAAGGTAGCCCGGGTCATGGTAGTCGCGCCGCACCGAGAAGGAGGACAGGCGCAGTTCATTGAACAACCGGTTGCCGTCTCCACCCAGGATGCCCACATTAATCGCCTGCTCGACTACCTGCGCGAACATCTGGCCTCCTCGCACGCTATCGACGAACTCGCCGCCCGAACGGCCATGAGTCGGCGAACCTTCACGCGCCATTTCCAAAAGGCCACTGGCATGACAGTGGTGGAGTGGCTGGTCAACGAGCGGTTACGGCGTGGAAGCGAGCTATTAGAAACCACCTCTTTGTCGGTAGAAACCATCGCGGAAAGGGTCGGTTTCCACACGGCAACATCGTTTCGGCAGCATTTCAAACAGCGCCATCAGGTCAGCCCCCGCGACTGGCGCAAGACCTTCGGCGACAACACCTGACTATACTGCAAAACTTCTCCTTACTCAGCATCGTGATGAAGCTCGACTTTGATCGCCCTCACCCTGGCCGCGCTACTTATTCGCGTTAAGCTTAACCCTATAGAAACAAAGAATTAGCTTGTAGTGGAGCAAAGTGCGGTCTGCCTACTTGCTAAAGATTTCATAAGGCCAGGATGAGGCCAGCTTTTACGTTTTAGCAGGGTATTAACTATATACAATGCGCGTCGACACTTTATGCGCTAACATCAGCTCACGGAAGCTGGTTTCATACAGCTTAACGGGTCAACTAATGGATTAATAGAGGCAAATAGCATGAGCAAAGGCAAAGACAGTAAAAAAGACACTAAAAAGAAACCCCTTCTAACAGCCAAAGAAAAGAAAGCTGCTAAATCATCAAAGAAAAGCGAAACCAACGTACTAGGTAACTAAGCGAGCCTAACTAACTAAGCACTACCGCTCCTGCTAAGACTAATAGCAAAATGCAGTAGTGTTAGGCATAGCTTATGATAGAACGAAGCTTCCTTACCTAACATAATTTCAAACAGTCCCTTCACACTCTTGCCTTTCACTTTTAATTGACCACTGCATAAACCACGCCAATAAAAACTGCAAAGGTAAGCGGGCATATAAATATATGCCTGGGTATATCAGAATATTGCTCAGGGTATAATGCCAGATTTATATCGGCA
>Ga0209344_10002647_pt1 | contig 19411 bp, 24 predicted proteins | sample Cruoilmetagenom6_FD_187293 | JGI IMG/M metagenome (GOLD analysis project Ga0209344, IMG submission 187293) | Oil polluted marine microbial communities from Coal Oil Point, Santa Barbara, California, USA - Santa Barbara Oil Seep Sample 6 (SPAdes)... | ecosystem: Environmental > Aquatic > Marine... | reverse complement strand
GTCATCACATCCAAAGTACCGGTTTAATCATGCCATGATTAGTCGTTATCTTCATTGTCCTGGGTCTCAGCTGCGGCATTCCAAGCTTCCAGCTCTTTGGCACGCTTCGCTTCCAGTTCCAATTCTGCTAAGATTTCGTTGTTTATTTTACCTTCAGCAATTTCTCGTAACGCCAACACAGTGGGCTTGTCATTTTCTTCTTCCACCATTGGCTCCTGGCCATTGGCGATTAATCGGGCGCGCTTTGACGCCATGATCACCAAATCAAATCGATTCGGGACTTTTTCTAAACAATCTTCTACGGTCACTCGTGCCATGTTATTACCTGTTATTTTTTGCGCAATCGCGCATTTTAATCCAATCGAGGCTAATTATCAAAATTTATTCACTAAAAGCACGTCTTATCACTTGTATATGGACGTTTTAATCGACACATCCGTGTATCTGGTAAATATTTTCATAATTGCCTAAGGGAATTAAAATGCAATCACTGTTGTAAAACTTGTTGCAGACGAATTTCACACTCATTAATTAGAACTCAGCGTCTGGTTTGGTGAGGATTTTGCTCTCGTTTGCGTTCTTCATCGGTGATAAGTGGTTCATAATTTACAATTTGGGCATCTATTTTAGCCGCCTGGTAATAATCTAAATCTTGGTCTTTGCGTAAATTTTTTAAAATTCGGACAGCTTGATAATTCTGCCCCAATAAATGCGCTCTCTTAGCCATTGCTTGAGCCGACGCAATCGGCTTCATGGCATTATAGTTAGCGATGGCTAACATATCCAGATAATGCGGATTATCAGGTTCCTGATAACTGAGTTTGCGGATATAGCTGATGGCTTGATCCAGCTTTTTTAAATCTTTAGAATGCATAAGAATCTGTGCCATTTCTTCTAAAACTAAACTGTTATCCGGATATTGGGAAACGATCTGATCAATAGAGACTTGCCCTTTTTCGGTATCGATTCGGTTGATGTTCTGAGTTTTTAAAATTTTCACTAAAACACGGGTTTCAGCATCACTTTCTATTTTTTCAAGGGTTGCCAGGGAGTTTTTAAAATCATTTTGACGGTATTGAAACAAGGCCCGACCATATAAAAATGCGGCCGTATTTTGCTTCGGCTGATTGCTTTGATTGTAATAAGCATTTAAGCCATCAAACTCATTCGCTGTCAGAACCCGTAATCGTTCTTTCACAAAATCATACATCGTGGATTCATGATAAACCTTAGGTGCAAAATTCTTACTGCGATTTTTGGCTTCGGTGACTCGATTTACAGATAATGGGTGGGTTCGTAAGTATTCTGGCAATTGATAACGCGGGTCAACCCGATTTTTGGTCATTAATTTAGCAAAAAAATCGGCCATGCCTTGTGGGTTTAAATTGGCTCTGTAAAGTGTATTAATACCCACACGATCTGCTTCATATTCATGATAGCGGGTAAAATTAATGGCCAGTTGTTGTTGCAGTCCTGTCATGGCTGAAGCGATGGCAATGGGTGCGTCACCACTGCTGCCGGTACGGGCTGCCGCAGCAGCTGCCAGTATACCCAACATTATCGGAATGGTGGTTTTTTGTTGCTTGGCAATCATACGAGAAATATGGCGCTGGCTGACATGTGCGATTTCATGGGCCAAAACCCCAGCCAATTCACTTTCTGTGTCAGTTTCCAAAAACAAGCCTGAAAAAATAACAATTAAACCACCTGGATAAGCAGACGCATTAATGACATCTGCAGGTACCACAAAAAAATCAAAACTTTGTGAGGGTTTATCAGAATGTGCTGCCAGGCGATAACCCAGATGATAAATGTATGAAGCCACCACCGGATCTGTCATAATCATTTGATAAGCATACATTTGCTGCCTAATTTCTTTTCGATAACGCGCTTCATCATCCTCTGACATCACGGAATCAGTAGGATTGCCTAAATCCGGTAATTTTACCTGCGCAAAGGCCATCGGTCGGCAAAGACTCACAAATAAATAAATAATTAATATATATCGCATAAACATCTTGTCATTATATAATTCAGACTGTTAATTTACGCTTAAATTCAATTTCTATACAGTATTATTCAATCTTATATGCGTATTTGTTTTCTCATCAACCCCACTGACAATTGGCAACAGGCGGTTAAGCATGCATACCAACTCGCCATACAAGCTCAAAGTAAGTATGATTTAAGCGGCGTATTCTTTTATGGATCATCCGTGAAGATTATTCAAGCCCCCCAATATCTAAAACAATGGCAGAACTTATCCGAATGTCCTTTGTTTCTATGTCGAACCATGATGGAAGAACACCATTTATCTGAGCAGGACACTGAATCACCATTCAATGTGGTTGGTATGGCTCCCTGGATAATGATGATGGAACAAGCAGATCGGATTGTGGAGATTATCTAATGCGCACTTTATTTAATATCCAACCGGGACAAAGCCCCGAAAGACTGAATCAGACACATTTACTGATTTTGGCTTTACTTAATTTCGATCACACAGTCCATGTCGTTTTTCATCACGGCAGTGAACAGTTTATAAAAGACGATATAGAGCTGAGTAAAAAATGGCAGGCGTTACCTTTATACGGTGCCCATGATTTTTTATTTTTTAACAGCCCTAATGATAATCTCAGTGAGATTAAATACCACAAACTATGTCAACAAGCTGATTTTATCTCATGAGCACTTTACATCAATACCGTTGGTCAGACCTAAACCATTGTCAACAAAACCTTCACTGTGTTAAGCGTGATGACAGTTTAGTTATATATGGAGAATTTACAACTCAGGATCAACATAACATGCTTCAAGAAGCGGGTTTCTTAGCTGCACGCTGCTATTGGTTGAGTAACGAAAAGTCATCCATTGCCGAGGCACAAATCATCAACCACCAAAAATGGTTGACCTTAATCACAGAGCACGATAAAACACACACATGGAAATAGCACTGGATGAACACGGTCATTTAAAACATCGAGGCGACTGGTCATCTCAAGTGGCAATGCAAATGGCGCATTTAGATGGCATTAAATTAACGACGAAACATGAAGACATCATTTTAGCTGTCCGTGACATTTATGATGAAACCGGCGATACGCCGCCCATGCGCTTATTAATTAAAGTGCTTCGACAACGACTGAATGAAGATATTGACTCGCGTTATCTATATCGATTGTTTCCACAAGGACCGGTGCGTTATGCCAGTAAATACGCCGGTTTACCCAAACCTAAACATTGCATGTAAACACACACTATGAAAAATGAAATTATTATTTACAGCAGCCAATTCTGCCCATATTGTACCGCTGCTAAGAATTTACTAAACAGTAAAAATCTGGATTTTGAGGAAATATCGGTTGATCGAGATCCTCAGCAACGGGCCATTATGATGGAAAAAAGTGGTCGTACATCGGTACCCCAGATTTTTATTAACGGCACCCATGTGGGTGGCTTTGATGACTTAAGCGCCAAAGTCCGTAATAATAAACTGGACGAATTACTGAACTGAGACTTGTGTAGAGGTCTCATACTAATAATTCATTATTGCGTGTCTGTGGTCACCAGAGTTTTCGGCCAGGATTGAATAATGGCATTCACCAAAGTGGCTAAGGGAATGGCAAAAAACACACCCCAAAACCCCCAAACACCACCAAAAAACAACACTGCCACAATAATGGCCACCGGATGTAAATTATTCACCTCAGAAAATAACCAGGGTACCAGGACATTACCATCTAATATCTGAATAACGCCATACGATAGCATGACATACGCAAAAGGCGCCGCCCAACCAAACTGGACAAAAGCCACCAGAGCAATAGGAAATGTAACAGCCACCGCTCCGATAAAGGGTACTAATACCGAAAATCCGGTTAAAGTCGCTAATAAAATGGCGTATTCTAAATCCAAAAACACAAACACAATATAGGTGATTAAACCCACCAGTAAAATTTCAAAAGCTTTACCTCGCACATAGTTTCCAATTTGTACATCCACTTCGTGCCACACAGATAAGGTTAACTTGGAATCACGAGGAATAAACTGTCGAAACCAGGTTAATATCTGTTGTTTATCCTTCAACAAAAAAAACACCAGAATTGGCATCACCACTAAAAACACAGCAATGGAAAAAGCACTGAACACCGATGACACGGTTTTTCCTAAAACCTGCTGACCTAACACCGTGACTTCAGTGGTAATTTTACTAATTATCCCCTGGACTTGATCGGGCTGTATTAAATGTGGGTAATTTTCAGGCAAGGTCCGTAAAAAATCTAAACCCGTTGAGAAATAATTCGGCAGCGCTTGCACCAATTGGGTCACCTGTGTAATCAACTTTGGCACCAACCAAACCAATAACACAAACATGGCTGCCACAAATATTAAAAAAACCACCCCCACAGCAACCACTCGGGGAACTTTAAGCTTTTCTAAACGGACAATGACACTCTCAAGTAAGTAGGCCACCACAATACTGGCTAAAAAAGGTGCCAAAGCCCGACCAAAATAGATGATAAAGACAAAGCTGACCACCAGTGCCATGGTCAGAATGACAATCTGAGGGTCAGAGAAATTTCTTTTAAACCAGCTGGTAAATACGTTCATAGTGGCAATTATATGTCAGAACGTGTTTGAACCCACAGATATAATTCTGTGAAGAAAGGGTGAAGCGGTTTTTTAAAAGGTTTTTAACCAGGTCAAGACGGCTTCTGTGTGCCGACCTTCAAAAGCACTACTGACGCGGCCAAAATCGGTGCGGCCGAAATTAAGTGGTTGTGGGGCGTAACTGGCGTAGAAATCCAACTGGCCACCTAATATACCTGTACTCATTCCAATGCGAACACTGTAATCAGCTGAAATGGCTTCAAGAATGGTGGTTAAATCACTATCCGTGGCCGGCGGTTGTTGGCGGCCGGTGTATTCGACACTAAATTCTGTGCCTTGATTAAATGCATGACTATAACCTAATGCAAATACGGTTTGATCAGCCCATTTAAATTCAGGGCTTTCCATATCATTGAGGAAACTCAAGAAAATATCCGGATACGAGCGTGATACAAAAGCGTTGATATCACTGTAATAGTTGTGTCGGGCAATCAGTTGAAAACTATTCCGTGGACTAACTTGAAAATTAACGGCCACATCTACACTGGCGGGGATATCGAAATCAGCCGGATCCGCCTGAACACCCAGTAACTGACTAAAGCCGTCCATGTCAATTTTAGATTGGTAATGGGTTTCAAAAGACAGCCATTGGGTAAACTTATGTGTCAAACCCAAATTAATGCCTAAGCCATTACTGGTTTCAGTATAACTAACCGGATACAAATCCAACTGACCGTAAGTCAAGATGGGCGAAGCCAGAAAATTCATATCTGAGTAATTTTGCTGCGCGAATAAAACTGCCAAATTAAATTGTGACTGGTCAGACAACTGAAAAGCCACACCGGGTGCAAATATACGACGACTATAAAATTCACGATCGGTAAATAAGAGCTGATCAAATTCAAATGGATTGTCCGCAAAACTGGTGGGCCGAATAAATGATTTTTCGTAATCGAAAGTGAAAAAGTATGATTTACCTTCCATTAAATCACCTAAATAATCCAACCGATCTTGTGAAAAATAATATTTGGCGCCCGCAAAACTCACCGCTTGTGAAAATTCAGCTGTGGGCGCCGAATTTAGTTCACGATAAAAGTTAGGGTAGATTCGTGCTGCAATATCACTGCGCCAATGGCCTAAATCCATGATAGTCATGGATGACTGGTTGCCCATCGGTGTTGCAAATGATGTTGGAATCATAAGCATGTAAGCAATGAATGAGGTAAAGAACAATTTCATCAATTTGACGTTTAACGCTAATTTAATATATTAATGAGGGTAATTTTTGCAAAAAAACAACATAAAGTCAATTTTGTTTGGCGTTTTTGACCTAAATAAATCAGTATTTAGGCCTAATTGTTGCATCATCGCAACAAATTGACAAAAACAGACACTTAATTAGGTATATTCTTAGGGTTTTCACGCCTGCCATCACGACACGCACACGACCTTGCAAGGAAAAGCCCGATACAATCACCTGTGGCGGGCTTATGATCAATTAGTTTAAGCGACTGATGACCGCATTGGCATAGTCAGCGGTTTTGGCATTGCCGCCCATATCACCGGTTAAACAGTCCTTAGCCGCGATGGTGTTTTGCACCGCTTTGCGGATTTTATTGGCATCTTCAACATGCCCCAAATGCTCAACCATCAATGCCGATGCTAAAATCAAGGATGTTGGGTTGGCAATTTTTTGGCCGGCAATATCCGGTGCAGAGCCGTGAACCGCCTCAAACATGGCCACATCCTGACCTATATTTGCACCCGGTGCCAAGCCCAACCCGCCCACAAGACCGGCACAAATATCAGAAATAATGTCACCGAACAAGTTTGTGGTGACAATCACATCAAATTGTTCAGGATTCATCACCAATTGCATACAGGCATTATCAACAATGAGTGTATTAAATTTAATCTCCGGGTATTCCTTGGCCACTTCTTGAGCCACTTCCAAAAACAAGCCGGAGGTTGTTTTCATGATGTTGGCTTTATGAACAGCTGTGACTTTTTTACGACCCGCCTTTTTCGCTTGATCGAACGCATAACGAACGATGTTTTCGGAGGCTTCACGGGTGACAATGATTTTTGACTCGGCGACAGTACGATCTTCATTGATGGTTTGACCTTCACTGAGATAAGCCCCTTCGGTGTTTTCACGCACCGTTAAAATATCAATATTTTCATAACGTGCCATGGTCCCCGGGAAAGTAATCACCGGTCTGACATTGGCAAATAAGTTAAAGTAACGACGCATGGCCACATTTATTGAGCTAAAACCCTTGCCAACCGGCGTTGTCAAAGGACCTTTTAAACACACCCCTGTGTCAGCAATGGCATCCAAAGTATCTTGTGGCAATAAGTCACCCTGGCTTTCCAGTGCCGCTAAACCGGCTTCTTTAAATTCATATTCAAAATCTAACTTGAGCGCATCTAAAACCGCCAAAGTGGCATCCATAATTTCCGGCCCAATGCCGTCTCCTTTAATAACAATGATTTTTTGCGTCATTTTTTATCCTTTGTTTAGTTTTTGATAGGCGGGCGATTATACCCAATCGTTTTCACTTTTCACAGGATATCGGCATTATCGAACGGTGATTTAATTCTCATCCACCAGTTGTTTAACTTGTTGCAACACCTCTTGTGCATGACCTTTCACTTTAACTTTTCGCCATGACAGCACCACATCACCCTGCCCATTAAACACAAAAGTACTGCGTTCAATCCCCATGAATTTTTTGCCGTACATATTTTTTTCTTTAATGACATCAAAAGCCCGGCACAGCACTTCTTCCGTATCAGCCACCAATTCAAACGGCATATCAAATTTCTTTTTAAAGTTTTGTTGTTTCTTTAAACTATCCGCAGAGACCCCCATGACTTCACAACCCAACGCTTTAAAATCTGAATATTGGTCACTAAAATCCTGACTTTCCTGACTACATCCCGGGGTATTGGCGCGCGGATAAAAAAACACACAGACATAATCTTTCACCATTTGTGCCAATGATGAGGTAGCGCCATTGGTCAAGTGGACGGGATGTTGCATTATCTTGTCTTCAATTTTTAGCATGGTTTCATTCATATTATTTACAAAACATTCTATAATTATGGGCTTTTAACCATGAAGTACAAGTTTTATGGGTCAAAAACCACGAACTCACTTTAAAAGCTCAGATTTATCCGGCGCCATGGTGGCTTTGGTAACCCCCATGGATGCGGATGGTGCCATCCATTGGGAGCACTATAACAGATTACTTGATTGGCATATAAGCCTTAAAACGCCGGCACTCATCATTGCCGGAACCACAGGTGAATCTGCTTTATTGAGCCCTGAAGAAACGCAGCAATTATGGACCATTGCGGCGCAACGTTGTATCAACACTGATACCCGGCTGGTTGCCGGAACCGGCGCCATTTCACCCCAACAAGTAATGCGCAATAACCACCATGCGGCTGATTGCGGTGCCGATGCGGCATTGGTGGTCACGCCCTACTATCTACGCTTAACACAAACGGCTTTAATGGACCACTTTTGGGCCATCGCTGATGACAGCCCGATATCCGTTATACTCTACAACGTACCATCAAGAACCGGTAATGATCTGCAAACTAAAACCACCCAAAGTTTGGCCAAACACCCCAATATTATCGGCATAAAAGAAGCCAAAGCCGACATGGAACGGATTAAACAATTGGCTAAAATTGACTCTTTTGCCGTTCTTTCAGGCGATGATGACAGTTTTTGCCAAGCCATGGAACTTGGTGCGGATGGTGTTATCAGTGTTGCCGCCAATGTACGACCCAAGACCTTACAACAAATCTGTCATGCGCACGCTTTGGGCGATATCAACCACGCTCGTGAGCTGAACCAATCACTTCAAGACTTATATCAGTTATTGAGCCAGGAACCTAATCCCGGACCGATTAAAGCTGTTATGAGCGCCGCAAAAATGCTATCATCCGGCATCCGTCGGCCATTACAACTGATGTCATTAAACCAAACACAACTCAAAAAACACATAGACCCCATACAACAGGAGTTTACAAATCAATGAAAATAAATCACGCACTTTTGGCTGTCAGTTTATTAATTATGGTGAGTGGCTGTAGCCGTTTCATCAAAGAAGATCCTTATATACAGGCCCAACAAACGGCACCTTTGAAAAAAGTCGATGGGCTGGATTTACCCAAAGACACTGGTCAATTGTCAATCCCGGATGTTAAAGGGAGTTATGAGCCCATCACATTAGATACTGTCAGACCGCCGGAAATGGCTTTTGCAAAACGCCGTAGTAGTGATGAAAATGTGGTGATTATCGATGCGGATGGTGTCCCAACGATTGAACTGTATAACAACAAAGACGCCTGGCAACTGATGAATGGTGACTTAGGTGGTAACTGGTATACCATTGAGGCCAATGAAGCAGATTGTCAAGTCACTTTGTATTATGACGACCCCATCAATCATACCGTCGAAGAACAGGGTTTTTTCAAAAGACTGTTCACCTTTAAAAGTAATTACATAGATCGATCAGGGCAATATGTTTTGACTTGTTTAAAATTACCTCAAAAACAACAAATTTGGGTACAAACTTTAGACTTTGATACACCTTCGGCTTTTGTGGTTGATGATTTATTCAATCATTTATTTAATGCGGCGGTATCGGAAGAGTCGTAAGCCCGGCTATTCTTCACCACGATCCAGCAAATCAATTTTATCTTCAACCTGCGCCCACTCGTCGGCATCCTCAGGGGCATCAATCATGGCAGTAATTACTGGCCATTTGGGTGATAGTTCGGCGTTGATTTCGAGAAATTGTTCTTGCCCGGCCGGTAAATCATCTTCAGGGAAGATGGCATCCACCGGACACTCAGGTTCGCACAGGGTACAATCAATACATTCTTCTGGATCAATCACTAAAAAGTTAGGGCCTTCGTGAAAACAATCCACCGGACAAACCTCTACGCAGTCGGTGTATTTACACTTAATACAGGCTTCGGTGACGACAAAAGTCATTCAAATGGCTCCTTGATTTAATCAAAAACCCAATTATACTATAAGCCACTATAACTAAACCAGCCAACTTGCTAAATCATCAGCCTGTCATATACCGCCCTGACCAACACCATTTACCGCACGGCGAAATCAATAATGCGGTCAAGAAAATCATCCATAAACTGACCAGTGCCGGCTATCAGGCTTACCTGGTGGGTGGTGCTGTTCGTGATTTATTGCTTGGTTTGCATCCCAAAGATTTTGACATTGCCACGGATGCCACACCGGAAGATGTGAAAAAAGTATTTAAAGGCCAATGTCGTTTGATTGGCCGCCGATTTCGGTTGGCACATATTTACATGGGTAGCCAGGTTTATGAAATCGCCACCTTTCGTGGTTCTGACAGCGGTGATCGGGTGCTTAAAAAAGGCCGCATTATTCGCGACAATGTTTTTGGCTCGATTGAGCAAGACGCGGTGCGCCGTGATTTTACCTGTAACGCCTTATACTATGACATTGACAAGCAAGAGGTCTTAGATTTTGTCGGCGGGGTTGATGATTTAGAACGGGGCGAACTGAAACTGATTGGCCAGGCAGATCAACGTTTTATTGAAGATCCAGTACGGATGTTGCGTGCGGTACGCTTTGAGGCTAAATTAGGATTAAAATTACCCACAGAAATGGCTCACCAAATCTCAGCACACCGTCACTTATTGCACCAAGTGCCGATAGCCAGACTGTTTGATGAAACCGTAAAAATGTTTCATTGTGGCAACATGGCTGATGCCTATCAAAAACTGATTGACCTGGATTTATTTCAAATTCTGTTCCCCATAGCCGAGGATTATCTACACAAGCCCATGTGGCACAGCCTGTTAATGCACGCCTTCAGCAACACAGATCAACGACTTAAACAAGGATTGTCTGTCACACCTGTGTTTTTAACCGCCTGCGTTTTATGGCCCGCTTGTACTGAGCTTTACGAACAACTGAGGGATCAGGGCAAACCACCGCATGACGCCCTGCACCATGCAGCCAGTCAAGTATTAAGCCAGCAACAAAAAAGCTTGATGATTCCACGAGCCATTCAAAACGGCATACGACAAATGTGGATTTTACAACTCCGCTTTAAGAAAATGTTTGGTAAAGGCGTTTATTCAACATTACACCACCCCAGATTTCGTGCCGGTTATGATTTTTTATTATTGCGCAGTGAGGCTGACCCTCAACTCAGAGAACAGGCAGATTTTTGGACTCAGGTACAAAACATGCCACCAGAAGCCATTAAAAGCTTGATCTATGGCAAGCGCAAAAAACAACGTATTAATTACCAACTATCGGGTTATGAGCAGTGATTATCGCGTTTATTTAGGTCTTGGCAGTAATCAGAATGTACCGCAGCGACAAATTACCCTCGCCATCAAATACATCAGTCAATTAACCAACACCCAAATATTAAAATTTGCGCCCCGTTACCAAACCAAAGCCTGGGGTGTCACAAACCAGCCGGATTTTATAAATACCGTACTTGTTATAAACACACAATTCAAACCACTGGCTTTACTCAAAAAATTAAAAATCATCGAATTCCGTTTAATGGGACGAACAGTCAAGCAGCGCTGGCATAGTCGTTGCATTGACATTGATATTCTTTACTATGCAAATAAGCCTTACCAACGAGCCCAAATACAATTACCACATCCTTATATGTCGCAACGTTGTTTTGTGTTGCGGCCGCTATTAGACACAGACCCGACCCAATTACCTTTAGCAGTTAAACAAGTGATTAAGCTAAGAAAAACCTGTTGCCTGCTCGGACAACAGCAAAATAATCAACTTGAGAACAACAAATCGAGTAGAATAATGGCTCAAACACCTTAAATTCGTTGTTTTTTTGCCACATCTGACCGAATTTGTTGTTTTTTTTAAACAAAAAGCAAAAAGACTGTTGCATTAGTACCAATTTTAGCGTAACATTGGTTTTAGTTTTAGAGTAAATCATTTCAAACTCCAAGACAAAACCAGGGCACAAAAGTAAAATATCGTAATTAACCCATCCACATTTGGATGGGTTTTTTTTTGCATATCTGCTAAAATCTCCTCCCATCATTAGCCCACAACACAGACTATGCACGACCCATCAATACACCGGCTGTTAACGCAGGCAGCGGCTTCACCTCATATTAAAGATTTGCAGCATTTGTGGTCACATAATCCCAATCGCCACCAGCAGCTACATTTAGAAACAGACAGTTTATATCTTGATTTGTCCAAAAACTGGATTGATGGCGATACCATTGAACTATTACAACAATTGGCAGACAGCTGTCAGCTTCAGCCAGCCATCAAAAAACTTTTCGACGGTGAGGTGGTCAACAGCACCGAACAAACAGCGGCCAGTCACACCACTTTACGCGATCCAAATCACCTTAACTATAAAACCAACCTCAAAGCCATGTTTGATTTGGCTGATCGCATAACCGCAGAAGAATTAAAAACAGCGTTCGGCAAACCTGTGAAGCAGTGGGTGAACATTGGTATTGGCGGCTCCTACCTGGGCCCCCGTCTGGTGGTGGAAGCCTTGACCGAACTGCAAAGTGAAAGCCGTATTCCGGTTTATTTTGCCGCCAGCGTGGATGATTCGCTTATCACTCAGCTATTTCAAACCATTGATATTGAACACAGCTTATTTTGTATCAGCTCAAAGAGCTTTGGCACCGTAGAAACCTTGATGAATGCCCGAGCCATAGAACAAAAATTAAAATCACACCCCGGCTATCAACCCCAACCGGGGCAATCCTCTTTAATGGCCATCACTGCCAACACCGAAAAAGCCCGGCAGCTTGGTATTCCAGATGACATGATTCTATCTTTCGATGACAGCATCGGAGGCCGATTTTCTTTGTGGTCCACCATTGGCTTTCCCATTGTTATGGCCGCCGGAAAACAGGTCTTTACAGACTTACTGGCCGGTGCGCACCAAATGGATCAGCATTTCCAACAAGCACCATTCAAAAAGAACTTACCGGTTATGATGGCGCTGCTGGCCATTTGGTATCGTAATTACATGCAATTATCTGCTTACGGCTGTTTACCCTATGATGCCCGCTTACGCTGCTTGCCCCAATGGCTCCAGCAATTGATGATGGAAAGTACCGGGAAAATGCATAACAATGCCGGCCAGGTGATTGACTACCCAACAGCACCATGGGTTTTCGGTGACCACGGTCAACTGTCCCAACATGCTTTTTTCCAGGCCTTTCACCAAGGTCTCGACGCCCTACCCCTGGATTTTATTGGAGTTGTCGATGACAGCCCAAACCAGCAATTTCTTCTATACAATATGCTGGCACAAGGCGCTGCATTAATGAAAGGAAAAAAAGAAGACAATACCATGGGCGGCTGTCCCGGTAACAAACCCAGCACCACTTTATTGATGAAACAAATGAATGCCAAAGCCATCGGCGAGTTATTGGCCATGTATGAACACATGGTTTATAGTCAGTCGGTTATCTGGGATATTAATTGTTTTGATCAGCCCGGAGTCGAACTGGGGAAATCTCTGGCCAGGAATATCCAGGAATATGTCACCAATGACTCTTTAAATCAGCTTGATTTGGACCCATCTACAGTGGCATTGATACAACAAGTAAGCCCCCAAACCAAGGAGCCCGATCATGACTGATATGCAACAACTGACAGACCCAATCAGTGAACAACTGTTTGGATCATCTGTGGCCTTAGTGGATGATTCCAAAGAGGTTGAATTTAGATTTCCAATAAAACCCCTGAAAAAACACTACCAAAAGGTGCTGGCAGATTTACTGAATATAAAGAAAGTTAAAGCCAAAACCAGCATCCGCAGCCACCAGGTTAAAAAGGACATCGAGCCCATCAAAGGTGTTAAAAACATCATCGCTGTGGCTTCTGGTAAAGGTGGGGTTGGCAAATCCACCATGAGCGTGATGCTGGCCAAAGGCTTACAACAATTAGGCGCCAATGTCGGTATTTTAGATGCCGATATATATGGCCCCAGCATTCCTAAAATGTTGGGTCGGCGTGAAAAACCACAAACCCCCGATAACAATTCATTTTTGCCGGTTGATGCCGATGGTATTCAAAGCATGTCGCTGGGTTATATTCTGGATGAAAAAGACCCCGCCATTTGGCGCGGTGCCATGGTTACCAAAGCCTTAATGCAGTTGATTGGTGATACCCGCTGGCATGATTTGGATTATCTAATTATCGACTTACCACCCGGCACCGGTGATATTCAGTTAACCATGATTCAAAAAATACCGCTCACCGCTGCTGTGATTGTCACCACGCCTCAGGATATTTCTTTATTAGATGCCCAGAAAGCCCTGGCCATGTTCAATAAAGTTGAGATTCCGGTATTAGGTGTGATTGAAAATATGAGCACTTTTATCTGTGAAAATTGCGGTCATGAAACACCGGTATTCGGTCAACATGGCGGTGCTAAAATGGCGAAAGAATTTGACATTGAATTACTCGGACAAGTGCCGCTTAATATCAATATACGTGAAAATATGGATGCCGGCAATCCGGCAGCTGTGTGGGGCAAGAAAAAAGCCCATGCAGAACTCGGCCAAATGATTGCCCTACGAACCGCACAAAACTTAGCCAAACAACCGCTGTTACTTAAATCGGGCTTTAGCCTTAAATTGAATACAAAATAATTATGAGCATAAAATCAGACCACTGGATTCGCCGCATGGCTAAAGAGCACGACTTAATTAGCCCATTTGAACCCGGCCAAGTTAAAACCAACGCCAACAATGAACGGCTGATTTCTTACGGCACCTCCAGTTATGGTTATGATGTCCGTTGCGCCGATGAATTTAAAATTTTCCATAACATCAATTCAGCGGTGGTCGATCCAAAAAACTTTGACTCTCAGAGTTTTGTTGATGTCAAATCCGATGTCTGTATTATTCCACCCAACTCCTTCTGTCTGGCACGCACGGTCGAATATTTAAAAATACCGCGTGATATTCTCACCATTTGTTTGGGTAAATCCACTTATGCCCGCTGTGGTATTATCGTTAATGTCACCCCTTTGGAACCTGAGTGGGAAGGCCATGTGACGCTGGAATTTTCCAACACCACGCCCTTGCCGGCGAAAATCTATGCCGGCGAAGGCGTTGCGCAATTTCTTTTTTTCCAATCCGATGAAGTCTGTGACGTATCCTATAAAGATCGCGCCGGTAAATATCAGGGACAACGCGGCGTCACCTTACCGAAAACATAAATGCAACATATCGGACTCATCGGCAGTGGTTGGTTGGCACAGGGCATGGCACGTGCCTGGCACAATCAATACCAAATCACGCTGACCACCAGAGACCCAGAGAAACAACAACAATTAATTGCCCAAGGGATTAGCTGTCTGATCTATAACATGGGAGATGAAGCGCCCTGGTTAGCTGACATTGATTGTCTTATTATCGCCACCACCAGTAAAAGCCTCACAGTACATCAACAACTGCTAAACCAGATTCAGCATCACCCTGACTTACCGGTCCTATTCACCTCATCAACATCAGTTTATCCAAACGATGGCCAACGTCATACCGAAGACAGCCCATACCTGTTGAAGGATCACCCACTTTACCTCATTGAACACTGTTTACAACAACACCCTAAAACAACGGTGATACGCTGTGGGGGTTTGATTGGCCCTGGTCGCCACCCGGGTCGTTTTTTCAAAAACAAATCAATTTCAGCTCCACAGGCTCCGGTGAATTTATTACCGCTGGATGATGCCACCGGAATTTTTGCACATGTAATGGAAAATCACTACATCGGAACCACAATCAATGCCTGTCACGATCAACATCCCACAAAAGGGCATTACTATTCGACTATGGCAGAATCTTTAGGATTACCGACGCCCGATAGCCGACATGACAGTACCGGACAGGGTAAAATTGTCGATACGCATCATTTAATCCATAAACTGAACTATCAGTTACAAAGTAATATTTGGTCGATTGATCAGTAAAAGATGGGCATTTAAGAATTCTGACTTAACACACGGTAATAATCAACAATCACCGAAGCAGTCTGATTATCATCCGAGCGGGCAGAAATATGGGGTGTAACAGTGACCTTTGGATGACGCCAAAAAGCATGCTCTGGCGGTAAAGGCTCATCGACAAAAACATCCAGCACAGCGTGTCTAACCACACCATCATCCAAAGCCTTCAGTAAATCTTGATCATTTACATGACCACCGCGGCCGACATTAATCAACATCGTATGCGGTTGACACCAGGATAAAGTTTGGCGATTGATTACAGCTTCGGTCGCTTTGTTTAACGGCACCAAGACCACCAGATAATCACTTTGATGACAGACCTCTTCTAAGCCTGACTGACCATGAAAACAAGGATGTTCAGGATGCTTTTGCTGGCGCGTCCAGGCCACCGTTTTAAAACCCAGATGCTGACAGCGATCAGCCACAAATTCGCCCAGCGCACCCAAACCCAGAAAACCCACAGTCGGCACGGCATCGGTTTCCAATACCTGCCAGTGTGACTTGTCTTGTTGCTGCTGATAAGCAATTAAGTTCCGCCAATCCTGCATCATATAGGCCAACACATATTGGGCCATACGCTGCTGTAAAGACAGCGTCATAATACGCCACTGCTGATAGCGCTCATCAATGGACTGATCCGCCACAATATGATCCAAACCCGCACCCAGCGATGTCACCGCCTTTAGATTTGGAAAATTATCCGTAACCCCTTCCGGATGCTGCCACAAAACCGCTAAAGTCACTGCTTCAGGCTCAGAAATATCCGGCCATTGTTGCACCTTAACATCCGGCAACAACTGCTGTAATAAATGGGCTAAATCATCACTCGGACGATCTGTAATAATCAGCGCAATACTCATGCTTTTGCCAAGGGTGCTAAATGACGCAAAGCCCGTTGATAGACCTTACGCTTAAAATGAATCACATTATGTGCCGGATACCAGAAATCCACCCAGCGATAACATTGAAATTCAGGCGATGTGGTGCAATTAAAGTCAACCTTAGACTCATGCTCTAACAGCCTGAGTAAATAATACACTTGCTTTTGTCCGACGAACGAAGGATCAGAATCTTTTTTCTTAAATTTTTTGGGCAACTGATAATGCAACCATTCAGGCGTACATCCTAATACATCCACATGCTTTGGTTTTAAACCAATTTCCTCATATAATTCCCTAAACATGGCTTCCTCGGCGGTTTCATCATTATCTATTCCACCTTGAGGAAATTGCCAACCGGACCCCCGAGTCCGCTTAGCCCAAAAAACCTGTCCGTCATCATCAAGCAAGATGATACCCACATTGGGGCGAAAACCATCTCGATCTAACATGATGAGTAAAATACTTTAAACTGCATTCATTGTTTCAAAAAAACCCCGCCGACACAAGTAATAATTAACGGCTTCCCTACTTGAATAACACTTAAGCCGTTATCCTCGTGCTTGGCAGCTACCGCGTCCTGCTCTCGCTGCTTGGTCGTTTACGCGTCCTGCTCACACGACAGACCTGCTTCCCTGCAGGCCACCTACATCCTGTAGGCCACACGGGGACCCATTCTAAGCAATGGAACAAAACCTATACCACAATACGTCGCACCCAACCCACTACAGAACAAAAGAATTTGTGCCACTTTCTGCCACCTGCTAAATTAAAAAGATAAAAATAAATCATTTATTCTCATTTTTTGAGAAAGCCACACGATAAACTCTAAATCAATTGACAAATAAAACCTAACTAATAAAGTAAATAACAGAATCGGATAAAGGGATATGGAACAACTTAGCAATTTAAAGCACATATTGCACTCCAAGCGGGCGAATTTATACTACATCGAACATTGCCGCGTAATGCAAAAAGATGGACGTGTGCTATATCTCACCCAAGCCAAAAAAGATAACCAATACTGGAATATTCCGATTGCCAACACCACCGTTATTCTTCTCGGTACCGGCACCTCAATCACCCAAGCTGCCATGCGGATGTTGGCATCAGCCGGTGTTTTGGTGGGTTTTTGTGGCGGCGGTGGCACACCCTTATTAATGGCCAATGAAATTGAATGGCTGATGCCACAAAGCGAATACCGCCCCACCGAATATATGCAAGGCTGGATGCAATTCTGGTTCGATGACAATAAACGTTTAGCCGCCGCGAAAAAATTCCAGCTATCCAGATTACTCTACTTAAATAACGTCTGGCGCAAAGACCGTGATATGCATACAGAAGGCCTTGACGGCAACAGCGACAGCATCCAGGCACTGCTCAAAACCACTGAACAAGAAATCCTCAAAGCCGGTAAAGTCACAAAACTATTAGCCATCGAAGCCGACTTAACCAAACGACTGTATAAAACCGTGGCAAATTCCATTAATTACGGCGTATTCAGACGCGACCGCGAAGCCACCGACAAAGCTAACGCCTTTTTAAATCATGGTAATTACCTCGCTTATGGCCTTGCTGCCACCACTCTGTGGGTACTCGGTATTCCACACGGCTTTGCCGTGATGCACGGCAAAACCCGCCGCGGCGCTCTGGTTTTTGATATTGCGGATTTAATCAAAGACGCCATTATCTTACCCTGGGCCTTTATTTCAGCCAAAGAAAACGCCAAAGAGCAAGAATTTCGCCAACAATGCCTACAAGCCTTCACCGACCACAAAGCCCTCGATTTCATGTTTGACCAAGTCAATGAAGTTGCCTTAAACCAACACAAATCTGAGGACGTATTGCCATGATGGTGACTTTCGTCAGCCAATGCGAGAAGAAAGCCCTGAAGAAAACCCGCAGGGTGTTAGACGCCTTCGCCAACCGTATCGGCGACAACACCTGGCAAACCGTCATCACCAAAGAAGGTCTACAAGCCGCGCACAAACTCCTCAAGAAAACCGCCAGTAAAAGCACCGCCGTCAGTTGCCACTGGATTCGATCTCGCGCCCGCTCAGAACTCTTATGGATTGTTGGCAAACGCCATGAATTTAACGAGATGGGGTATGTGCCGGTGAATAGCACCCAAAGAAATATTTTACACAATGAATGGAAAAGTGATTGGACTTATATTTCTTGTATTCAGATTATCGCCACTTTAGCCGCTTTATTACATGATATTGGTAAATCAACCATTGGCTTTCAGACTAAACTGATGGCTTTTACACCTTATGGCGATCCGTATCGTCATGAATGGCTGTCCCTTAAATTATTTGAATGGTTGATTAAAGATTGTGAAACAGATGAAGCTTGGTTACAACGGTTTACAAACGTTGAAGGCCATATCGCTGAAAATTTAAGTGACCAGAGCTCCATGCTTGAGGTAATTACAAATAATAAGGAAAAATCAACCATGGGCACAATGCCACCTCTGGCTCAATGGATTGCTTGGTTAATTGTAACCCATCACAGGCTGCCTCCTTTTGGTGAAACTTATTACAACGCCAACCAGATTAAAAATCTCAAAAGTAGTGGCAAATATTTTAAACGAGACCTCGCAAAGTTTTATCAACACATTAAAACTATTGATTATTGGGTAAAAAACCCACTTTTAATCAGTGGTGATAAAGAATTACCCAAAAACAAGCAACAAGAGTTTTGGGATTTTAACCAGTTGGTTATAACCAGTCCTGTCTGGCAAAAAGCGTTGAAAAGATGGTCAAATAAAGCCCTACAAAACACCACCTTAATCAATTTAAGCCAACAGGCATCAGATAAATCAACAAGTATTTCTGACCCAATGTTATTACACCTATCACGTTT
>Ga0209344_10002646_pt1 | contig 19419 bp, 11 predicted proteins | sample Cruoilmetagenom6_FD_187293 | JGI IMG/M metagenome (GOLD analysis project Ga0209344, IMG submission 187293) | Oil polluted marine microbial communities from Coal Oil Point, Santa Barbara, California, USA - Santa Barbara Oil Seep Sample 6 (SPAdes)... | ecosystem: Environmental > Aquatic > Marine... | reverse complement strand
GCTAGTTTAGAAATGGTGTAAGTATCCCAAATATGGTATTACTGTCGCCAGCAAAGTTGAATATGGTCTTACATAACCGCGATTTTTCGTTCAATGCGACGAGGAGAATGGTCTATGACAAGCCATGATGGAATTATCATGGTTGTTAGCGATGGACCTGATGAGGCTCAGAACATCAAAGAGCTCATCGAGTTTATGGATATACCACGGGTGTGCACATCGATGCCGGCTAACTGGCTGTCGTTAGTGGGCGGCCACATTCTGGACGCCGTGTTTGTGGGCCCCGATATTTCCGACAGCGGTTTTCGTTCTGTTGTCGATGACGTTGGCGAGTATAGCCCCAACGTTCCAATTGTCATTTTGAAAAAGCGCTCGGCATAGTGAGAAAAACGGATCTGGTCAAGGACTTTCCCTGGGCTAGATTCCATTCACTTGATTACCCCTTACGATTGGATGCCCTCGCGGCTACAATCGAAGACATTCGTGCCACGTACTCGCGTAGCAATCACTCAGACCCTCGGCCGCTCGGCGACCGCCTGATAGGCGAGAGCGTCGATACACAGGTCTTGCGTAAGCTAATCGGACAAGTGGCGCCGTCGCTAGCGACGGTGCTGATCACTGGCGCGTCAGGAACGGGAAAAGAAGTCGTTGCACGCCAGATTCACGCTCTATCGGGCCGAGAAGGACCATTTGTTGCTATTAATTGCGGCGCGATTCCGGAATCCCTGCTCGAAAGCGAGCTATTTGGCCATGAGAAAGGTGCATTCACGGGCGCCGTCACTGCTCGCGCAGGACGTTTCGAGCAAGCCAAGGGCGGAACCCTTCTCCTCGATGAGATAGGCGACATGCCAAACATCATGCAAGTCAAGTTGCTGCGGGTGTTGGAAGAACGCGTTATCGAGCGAGTTGGTGGCACCAAGAGCATACCTGTCGACGTACGCCTGATTGCAGCGACCCACCGCGACCTGCAGCAGCGTATCGAGATTGACGAGTTTCGAGAGGACTTGTTCTACCGGCTAAGTGTGTTTCCGATCGAAATCACTAGTCTATCCGTTCGACCTGGCGACATCCCGCCGCTGATCGACGAATTCATACGGCGTATGAACGTCGATCAATCGATGTCAATTGAGTTCTCGGATGACGCAATGGCCGCCCTTCAATCTTATTCCTGGAGTGGAAATGTTCGCGAGCTTGCGAATCTGATCGAGCGTCTCGTCGTCATCAAGCCGGGCGGGGTGATCGAAAAACAGGATCTCCCTTGGCCAATCGTCGAACGAGACAAGTCACCTATTGTACAACATGAAATTATCAGTCATTCGATTGCACCCGCCGGAGCGAGCGCAAAGGCGACCTTGCCGAACGGTGGCATCGACCTCAAACAACATATCGCAGGAATTGAAAAGGAACTGATACGTCAGGCGCTCGTCGACGCCAATGGAGTAGTACAGGGCGCGGCGAAAATGTTGGGAGTAGGTCGTACGACCCTGGTCGAGAAGGTCAAGCGCTATGATATCGATGTATCCAAGAGCTAGAGACGCTAAGAACGCTCTACCGGCAACGGCTGCTTGCAATGTGGGCAGGTCGCACTGCCAAGCGACTGATTCAGGGCATACCGCACACGCCCGGCATCCAGGATCTGGCTGGCGGTGTGCTTGCTTAGTCCCAGATCAATCCGCAGCGATTCGAGATCGCGCTCTTCGGTCTTGGTGAACTCGCCGTCGGACAATGCCGTATCGGCTTTCGTCTGATAATCAAGCGTGCTTTGTTTCAGTTGCCGGCTGTAACCTGAGGCGAGAATACTGGTTGGCAGCGCCACCATGCCGACACCGACAACGGTAATGAGCGCGCCAAATACCTTGCCACCTACAGTGATGGGCGTGACATCGCCATAACCAACAGTGGTTAGAGTGGCAAACGCCCACCACATTGCCGCTGGAATACTGCCGAAATCAATCGGTTGGGTTTGCCGTTCAAAGTAGTACATGCCTGATGCCGCTAGCAGCATGACGGTGACGAGAATCATGAATGCAGCCGCAAGTGCTTTGCCGTTCTCCCGGAAGGTTGCGAACAGCATGTTCAGCGCAGCCGAATAGCGAGTCAACTTTAGAATACGGAGCAGTCGGATGACGCGTAGGAAGCGCATATCCAGTGTGCCGAAAACGCCCAGCGACAGCAGGTAGAAAGGCAAGATTGCAAGCAGATCGATAATCGCATGAAATGAAACAGCGTATCTCAGTCTGGCTCTTATCGGCTGCCGCAGTGCTGCTGGTGTGGCTTCAATCGCGCTCCAGAAACGCAACAGATACTCAACCGAGAACACTGCAATAGTCACCGACTCAAAGAGTGCCAGGGCATTGCCATAACGGGCCTCAATACCCGGAACAGATTCCAGGATGACGGCGGTAACGCTTAAGGAAATTAGCGCGATTAGACAAATGTCGATAATTCGGCTGGCGCGGTCGTTGTCTTGCGCGGTTTCCAGCAACCGAAATACGGTGCGGCGGAGTGTATTCGCATCAGAGCTGGCGCGAAATCCGGTTGTCGTCATTGCGGGCTTGTTCACGAAACCGCCTGTTTGCCTATTGTCTCAACTTTAGCGGCGACACCCTGCAATTCTTTAGAAGTGACCGGCAGCGACAAACGATCCGCAGCCTCGAGGTCGCCAGTAGAGGGTGCGCATACCGGACGGTATTAAGAAATCGCGTCGCTTGCCGATAGTCTCATCAGATATACAAGACAGTTTCGTGCGAGGGCGGTATGACCTTAGGAAACAAAGCAGTCGCTCTTGTCCCGATGCTGGGAGCGAGTCATTCAATCTGCACCCATTTATGGCGAAAACGTGACGTCGGTTCCGTGACCGCGTGAATACGACTGGAAGAACTCGTCGTCAACCACTCGTGCTCATCGCAGATCACGACCCGACAACGCGATCGATCGTGCGAGAAATCCTAGGGCAGGCTGGTTTCGACGTCATAGAGGCTGATGACGGAGAGGACGCGCTTCGTTGCTACGAGCAAAACGCTCCAGATGCGGTTCTCCTCGATATAGATTTGCCCTATCTAAATGGTTTCGCCGTTTGCAAGAATATCCGCGAAAGAGAGCCGACGAGAAAAATACCCATTTGCTTTGTTTCTGGCCTTGTCGACAAAGACTCTGTTGACCGCGCTTATCACGTAGGCGCGACCGACTTTGTCGCTAAGCCCATAGTTTGGCCCGTATTGGCGCATCGTATTCGTTACCTTCTTCGCGCTAGCGATGCCCTCAATGAAGTCAGAGGTCTCGCGTTGGCCCTGCCGGACATTGTGTTCGTTCTTGATAGCCAGGCAAACACGCTCGATCGTGTGACGGATACTGATGCGAAAGGCTCTGCCAGACTCGGCGTAACGCACGATATGGTTTTTGAGGACCTTCTCCCTGAGAACAGTAAGGAAAAGGTGCAAGAACATATTAGGCTCGCACTTGCCAGCGGTGAACCGCAGATCTACGAACATCATTCTGCACACAACGACGTACATTGCGAAACCCGATTCGTGGCCCGAGACAGGCAGTCAGTACTTGCGATCGTACGAGACGTTACCGAAGGACGGAAGGCCGAACTGCAGATCTATGATCTGGCCTATTACGATCAACTCACGGGACTGCCAAACCGACAACTTTTCTCGAAAGAGCTTGATGTCGTCATTGAGTCTGGATGCAAGCAGCAACAAGGGTTTTCGATACTCTTCGTCGACCTCGACCACTTCAAGCGAATCAATGACACGCTCGGCAACTCGATGGGTGACGCTCTCCTGAAAGCCGTCGCCGCTCGCTTCCAAGAATGTTTGCGATCCGAAGATCACGTCATACGTGCGAATCAGGATACGTCAGAGAGCGTGCATCTTGCGAGGGTCGGCGGAGACGAATTCGTTATTGTCCTTCGTAAGGTCGACTCAGAGGATGCCGCGGGAAAAGTTGCATCGCGAATTGGTCGATCTCTGGCTCAGCCACTCAGTTGCGAAGGACACCAGTTTGTAGTTACGCCCAGTATCGGTATCGCGATTTACCCTCAGGACGGTGAGACCAGTGAAGACCTTCTTATGAACGCTGATGCGGCAATGTACAAGGCGAAAGCCGCCGGTCGAAACACGTTCAAGTTCTTTTCGGGCACTATGAAGATCAAGTCGCTGCACCGTTTAGATATGGAGAACGAACTCAGGCAGGCTATCGACGGCGAACATTTCCAGATCTACTATCAACCGAAAGTCCATCTCGCCACTTGGACCATTGTTGGCGTCGAGGCGCTGCTAAGGTGGAAACACTGCAAGCGCGGCTGGATATCGCCAGCGGATTTTGTCCCCGTTGCCGAAGAAACCGGTCTCATTCTGCCTTTGGGCAAATGGGTGCTGCAAGCGGCCTGCCGGCAAATTGGCGAGTGGCAGCACACCGCGCTAAATCGAGTCAGTATGTCGGTCAATATATCCCCGCAGCAAGTGTATCTTGACGACCTCGTCGCGATTGTGACGGAGGCCGTTTCGGATGCGGGCATCCGACCTGAACTGCTCGACCTGGAGATCACCGAAAGTCTGTTAATGCGGGATATTGAAGCGACTATCGGGGCCTTGAGCAGTTTGAAGGATCTGGGAGTGAATCTGTCGATTGATGATTTTGGGACGGGCTATTCGTCACTGAGTTATCTCAAACGATTTCCGATCGATGCGCTCAAGATTGATCGCTCGTTCGTCCAGGACTTGCACCTAGATGCAGACGACGCAGCTATCTGCGCCGCCATACTCGCTATGGCACACAATCTAAACCTAAAGGTCGTCGCCGAAGGGGTTGAGTTCGAAGAGCAGCTCGATTTTTTGCGACGTCACAACTGCGAAGAAGTGCAGGGGTATCTGTTCAGCAAGCCGCTGCCCGCTAATGAGTTCGAGGCCTTGTTCCTCACGCACTCAGAACCCTGTGAGATTGCGGCAACTTAGGCGCAAGCCGCAGTGACAGTTAGCGATTGCTCGGTTGCACAACAGAAATTGTGGGCTGGGGCCTCAAGGATGAACGACGCGCTGCCGATAGCCTATATACGGTCAGCTAGATGCGGCATGACGATGGAGAACTGCCTTGAGTAAGACAATCGGCAACCGTTTCGGTGCTCTCGTTGCTGTTTCCTTGCAGTTGTTACTGATTGCCCCTACGGCAAGTGCTGAGACAGAACTGAGTTTCACGGGTTCACCGGTAGTGGTTGACGGCAACGGTACTGATACCGGCTCGGTCGGCACAACGGCGCGTTGGATAAATGCCGGAACGCTGAATGGCGTAGATCTTGACCTCGTAATCGAAGTGATAAGCAATAATCGGACCGGCGATAGCATTGGCTTTAGCACGGACGGTGACGATGCCGCGGTCTCGCTGGACGCCTCATCCGGCCAGATCGTTGATCTCGATTACAACTTCTTCGAAGCGGGTACGAGCACGCCGATTACGATTGTTCCGGAGGCGCTGATTCAGGACCTGGACTCCGATATTGCGGGGACTTCGACGCTCGAAATTGTCCGCACACCGAAGTCTCAAGTTGCGAATTACACGGTTGAAGCTGGTGGTATCGGCTCAGACTTGACGGTCGTGACTCTCGATAAAGGCACTCCAGGCGATACTACCGACGATGACTTCGAGGTGACTTCGGGTGCGAGCGGGAACCCGGGCGATACCAATATCTCGATCGAGTTCGACTTTCAGCCATCGTCAACTATTCGACTGACATTTGAGACTGCGAACGGTGCTTCGGTCCGGCGATTCTCATTTGACGGCAATTCCGACAGTTACTTCACAACAAGAGACGAAACACCGCAGGATTCTTCTCCCCCGGTTACACCAACGGTAGCTCTCCTTGCAACCAACGACGCAACACCGACGCTTACCGGCACAGCTGAGGCGTTTACAAGCATGACGATCGCTGTTGGCGGGGCGACCTTTGAGGTGGTCGCAGAATCCAACGGCACGTGGTCTCTCGATACAGGAAGTGTCACTCCACAAAGCGGGACCTTTAGTCCTAGTATCGATGGAAGTGCAACGACTGATGTGTCAGCCACCAGTGCTGATGCGGCTGGCAACAGCACCAGCGATATCACGGGCAGCGAGCTATTTATCGACGCGACCGCGCCAGTGGTTACGATTACCACATCGGATGTTGTGGTCGTCGCAAATGTGAATAACTACATGCTCGACGGCGTCTGCACCGCCGGTGACGGTGTGGTTACCGTGTCAATCGCAGGCGCTACGCCGGCATCAATGATCGCGCCTTGTTCGGGTGGCACATGGATTTCCGGCGGTTTTGATCTTTCCGGCATTGCGGACGGCAGCAACGCGGTTGTTGTTGATGCGAGTCAGACCGACTCGTGGGGCAATATCGGTAACGCTACGACGGTGCAGTTGGACAAGGACGCGACTCCGCCAGGGACGCCGACAGTTGGCGCACAGGCCACCAATGACACGACTCCTATTGTTACTGGAACAGCCGATGCTGGTGCTTCGGTCAGCGTATCGATCGGCGGTGCCGTGTATACGGTCGTCGCAAACGGCTCTGGTGGATGGTCGCTGGATACGGGCGCCGTAGCTCCGGACAGTGGCATCTTTAACCCTACAAACAACGGCCCCAATGAGGTCACCGCGACCGTGACCGACGGGGTTGGCAACAGCAGCACCGATGCTACGAACAACGAAGTTGTCATCGACACCATCGTACCGGTGTCGCCAACGGTTGATGTCTTGTTGACCAACGATGCGACACCGATTGTTACGGGTACGGCTGAAGCCGGGTCGACCAACACTATTACATTTGGCGGTGCGTCCTTTACCGCCGTCGCAAACGGCTCAGGCCAATGGTCACTGGATACCGGTACGGCTGCACCAGACAGTGGTGCATTCGCTCCTTACGAAAATGGCGTCAACGACGTTGCTGTCGTGAGTAGTGACGCGGCCGGCAACAGCACGACGGATATGAGCAGCGACGAGATTACGATCGACACCACAGATCCAGTTCTGAGTATCACCAGCGCTCCTCTGGCGAATTCGGGCAACGCGCAATTGTATGTGGTCAGTGGAACCTGTGAGGCAGCAGACGGAAACGTTACGGTAAGTATCGACGGTGCCACACCTGCTACACGGGTTTTGGCTTGTCTGGCGGGTGTCTGGTCGACCAACTTCAATGTCACCGCGGTCCCGGATGGTGACGATGCGTTGCAAATCGACGCAAGCCAGGCCGACGCAGCCGGTAACATCGGCAGGACAAGTCAGCTGTCCGACAAAGATGCGTTAGCACCCTCAATTGCGATTACCGATGATGGTAGCGGTGGAGACGAGTTCGTTAACGAGCAGGAACAATTCGCAGTTGTCGTTCGCGGCACCAGCAATGTTGTCGACGGCCAAGCCGTCATCGTTACTTATAGCGATGGCCGCAATGCCAACGTTGTCGTGAACGCGACCGTAGCGGGCGGCATCTGGACAGCTTCCGCTGCCGATGTTTCAAGTCTCGACAGCGGCGAGATCTCCATATCGGCAGATGTTGATGACATAGCTGGTAATCCGGCTGTACCCGCACTGGATGGATTTACGCTCGACGCCGACCTGCCCATTCTTACGGCGGATCTGATCGGCACCACGAACAATACTTTCCCGGGGTTCAGCGGAACGACCAACGAGCCCGCGGGCAACGTAGTAACCGTGCGAGATGGGCTCGGCGAAGTGGTCTGTATCGCCACGGTCACGACGGTAACTCCATCAAACACTTGGCTCTGTACCCCTGGAGACGCAATTCCTGAGGGCACTTATGTCTATACCGCCCAGATCGATGATGGTGCCGGCAATATGCGAATCGTTACCATCAACCTGACGATCGATCTCGACATGGATGATGACGGCATTCCGGATGCAGTCGAGGGCCCGGGCGACACGGATGGTGACGGTACGCCTGACTATCAGGATACTGACTCTGACAACGACGGCATCCCGGATGCTGACGAAGAACAGCGTGTGCCGCCGCTGAGCGGAATCGACAGCGACGGCGATGGAATCGACGATGCGCTTGACGTGGACCAGACCGGTGGTACGGACGCCGATGGTGATGGCGTGGACGATTCACTGGCCCCATCAGATCTCGATGAAGATGGTCTGCCCGATTATCGGGATGAAGATACAGACGGTGATGGCATCGACGATGCCATAGAAGGAGCCGCCGATGCTGACGGTGATGGCGTGCCAAATTATCGCGATATTGACAGTGACAACGACGGTATTCCGGATTCAATGGAGACCTTCGACAGTGATGGCGATGGCAGTGCAAACTTTATCGACTCGGATAGTGACAACGACGGCATCCCGGATTCCGTTGAGGCGAACAATTTACCGCCGCTAACGGGTGTGGACAGCGACAGTGATGGAATCGACGATGCGCTCGACGTCGACCTGACGGGTGGTACCGATACAAATGGTGATGGTATCGATGACGCTCTGGAACCGACCGACACGGACGGCGATGGTATTGACGACTATGTCGACCCGGATAGTGACGACGACGGTATTTCGGACCTTGCTGAGGGACGAACGAGCCGTAATGACAGCGATAACGACGGCATCGACGATACATTCGACGTTGATCAGACCGGTGGTTCGGACTTAAATGGCGACGGCGTCGACGACGCCATTGTTCCGGACGATTTCGACAACGACGGTGTTCCGAACTTCCTTGACCTAGACAGTGATAGTGACGGTCTTCTTGACGTCAACGAGGGCGGCCTTACCGATGTGAACGAAGACGGCATCGTTGACGACGGCGCTATTACCGACACGCCACCCAACACTGATGGTACTGACGGTCCCGACTTTATTGACCTCGATAGTGATGGCGATGGAACGTATGACATCGTGGCTACCGAAGCGTTGTCATACGACGGTGACGGTGACGGTCAGATTGACCCGGTTAACGCTGCCGACGGCGACGGTGATGGCGTTGCGGATGTTGTCGATGGCGACAATACTGGTCACGGCGTTGGTCGTGACTCCGACGGTGATGGCGTCTCCGATGCGGCTGATCTCGACGACGACAACGACGGTATTCCTGATGCTCAGGAGACTGACAATGGTACTGATGTAGACACCGACATGGACGGAATCGTCGATCGTCTCGACCTGGATGCCGACAATGACGGCCTGCCTGACAGCATTGAGGCTGTTGGTGACAATAGTCTCGACGACGATCGTGACGGCGTGCTCGATGATCTGATTGACACAAATGCTGACGGGCTCGCTGACCCCGTGCCATCGAGCATGGTGCCCCTCGACACAGACGGCGATGGGGTCGCTGACTTTCGTGATACTGACAGTGACGGCGATGGCATTAATGATATCGCTGAGGCTGGCCGCGACATCGTCGACATCATTGACGCGGATGGCGATGGGGTCATTGACAACGTCGTGGACATAGATGGAGACGGTCTCCCCGATATCGTCGACCCTGATGTACCGGGCGGGGGAGTCCCGATTGTGCCGGTTGATACCGACGGTGATGGTCGGACGGACCAAATTGATACGGACAGTGACAATGATGGAATTCTTGATGAGGACGAAAATGGAGATTTTAATGGCGACGGCATCAACGACAGTATCCAACTCCCGGACAACAGTCCGCTTCAGACGGCGGTCAATGGAGGCGGCGCAGTGCTGTGGCTACCAATGATCTTGCTCTGTTTCGCGATCGCGTCTCGATGTCGCCGGGCTCTGATACCAGCTCTACCCGTATTGGTGGTCGCATTGCTGTTACCAGTAGCCGGAGCTAAAGCTGAATCCAAACCTCATGATGAGACTCCGTTCCACGTGGCTTTAGGCGCTGGTATGTCCGTGGTTGCTCCGGAGGGCGTGTCGAGCGGCTGGCAAACGACTGATGATTCGAGCGAGGGCTTTAAGCTACGGTTGGGGTATCGTTTCCACCCCCACTGGTTCGCCGAGGCCAGTTACGTCGATGCCGGAGCAGCTGAAATTGGCAATCTGAATCCCGCGATCAACGACGTTGCCTCGATCTACTACAAGATTCCGGCTGTCTTCGTCGGCTACATGTTGCGAGATTCGGCCGCGTCATGGAATGTCCACGTCAAACTCGGCGTGTCGAATATCAGAAATGCCTCGAGTGATGACAGGGTCTCGTTTGAGGAGCAGAGCGAAGTGCAGGTTGCCATGGGGCTGGCTGCGCAGTGGAACGTCTCGTCTCGGTGGTTCGTGGCTCTCGAACATGACCATTATGACCGGGATGCTAGTTTCACGAGTATTAACGTAGGTTGGCGATTCTACACCGACTTCTAGCGGGCAGGCGATTCTCCCGGCGATCGCTAAACAATTTGCGCCGGCTGCCGATATCGTATTGGATACCAACAAATTTGGAGAACGGCTCTATGTCTGCGGAAGCGATGCAAGCGGCGGCAGGTTTTGTGCAAGAACTTGCGGGAGATCTAAACAAAGGAAACCTCGAACTGCCCATGTTCTCGGGTACGGCCGTGCGGATACAAAAGGCGTTTCAAGTCGAAGACGTCAATATCGATGAAATTGCTCGACTGATCAGCTCCGATCCTGCCATTGCAGCACGCGTCCTTGAGCTCGCAAATTCCGCCGCGATTCGCGGCGCCATACAGATAACTGACCTTCGACAGGCTGTGATTCGTATGGGGGACAAACTCGTGCAGAGTTCTGTCCTGACATTCGCACTTCGCCAGGTCGAGCGAAACGATGGGTTAACGGACGACTCCAAAACAAAGCTCCGATCAATCTGGATAGAGAGCATTGAGCTTGCGGCTCGTAGCTATGTCATCGCCAAGGAATACACCAAACTCAATGCAAACGAGGCACTTCTGACGGGCCTGCTTAGTGTGGTTGGTCGACTGTATATTCTGTTGAAGTCGCAGGAATGCGGGATTGAAGACGAGGAGGCGCTTGAGCAAGTCCTTGCCGATTGGCATCCGGCCATCAGCAAGGCCATAGGTGAGAGCTGGAATATGTCAGACGCACTCGTCGACGCGTTGGAGCTGCAGCTGGAAACGGATCCGCCGCTGCAAGAAAACGCGACCTTGGCTGAAGTGTTATGCGCGGCGAGGTTGGTCCTGCAACACGATGGCGCAGACCAGACGCTGGACGTTAGTGATTATCCACTGTTACAGCGCCTTGGAATTGCGGATCATGGCGACTCAACCGTCACTTTGGCAGACCATGCCGAAGCGCTAAACAACGTACGAAAGGGTCTGAGTGGGTAAGACTGAACAGCACTACGGTCAAGAATTGGCGTAACGAATTGCCAAAGAATTGAACCACTCTGATTGTGCGACTATGTCTAATGTAATCAAGTGCGCGTTCTTATTTGTAAGGAAGGAATGATTCCTCTGACTGACTTCAATTGTAAAGGCTGAAGTTTCTTTACGACTCAAGACGAAACAGGAATTCCTGCATACCGTTTCCGAGTAGACGTGCGCGATCGATTGCAAAACGGCCCATGTTCTTACCCAAGTCTTCAGGGGAATAGCGCGGAGCCGCGACTCCTTTGCTGGCGAGGCTGTGATCCATGAGATCGCCATCCGGAGTTGGGACGAAGCGACCAGGGTTCTCGGTCATCTCATGATCCGCATAGAAGATCAATGCATGGGCGAGGGCGCCGGGGCGAGAACGCTCCCCGATCTCAAGCATTAGTGCTGAGAGAGCCTTGAGCGTCAGATAATTTGGCAGATCCCAGCAGCACACAAGATCAATGGGCTCATCGGATAGCCGATTCGGCAGTATTGTTTCAGTCGCGCTGGCCAGTGCAAGCCCAGGCTCCGCGTGGTTCAGACTATCAACGCCGCCGAAGTACGCAACGTCTGCGACTTCGACGCGGCAACGAGACTGGCCGAGAAGGGCCAGCATCGGTGTCGACGCGGTGCCGAGGTCAAGAACGACCTGCCGCCGGTCCGTATCCAGTCCGGTAACGAGATCGCGAAACAGCGGCGCGTGAAACGCCTCCGCCGATCCGGGTGGCACACCGGCGCGTGCCCGGCGCAGAGAAGCTGTCACTTCCGTTACGCGCTCTTGGCCTGCGAGCTAATACTCGCACTGGAGTCCTTCGCGGTTTTTTCCGGCGCGGCCTTGGGACCGGCGGGAATGTCGGATTTCTTCCGGGAGACGGGTTTGGTCGTGCTTCTACTCGTTGTATTCCCCAGCGCGTTGTTGACTGCATCGGGGTCCATCTCAATGGAGCCCCTAAAATGCGCGCCTTCGACTATGCTGACCCTGGGCGCGATGATGTTGCCCTGAACTCGGGCATTGGCGTGAACGCTGACGCACTCGGTCGCATACAGATCTCCCGTCGTCTCACCGTCCACCGCTATAGACTTGGCATATACACCCGCTTTCACCTTGCCTTCCTTGCCGATGGTCAAGGCGCTGTTCTTCAGTTCGACAGTGCCGCTCACGTCACCCTCAATGCGCAGGTCTTCGTCGCCGCTGAGATCGCCGTTGATGCGGATGGAACGACCGATAACGGCCGCGTCACTGGCACTGCCGGCGACTTTGGATCTGAGAGATCCAAAGGTTGTATTCGATTCGGTACGGTTTGTATTCTGCGACTCGGTCGCATCGTCGTCTTTCTTTGTTCGCTCAAACATATCGCTCTCCATGATGTTTCTGGGTACCAGTAATTATCATGGGATTCAGATGCCAACAAGTGTCTCCAAATCGCGACGATCTCGATCGCAACAATCTTCCGCCTAAGGTTAACTGTGGTTGAGTCCGCCCTTTAGCACGGCGGTCTCATAACCCTGCTGATTCAAGATGAAGGCCGCAGCCGAACTGCGACGTCCTGTATCGCAGTAAACGACGTAGGGCGTCTTACGATCCAGAACATCAAGCTTGTGGCGAAGCAGGTACAACGGCAGATTGATGGCGCTTGCCTTGCTGAACGCCTTAAATTCGCTCGGAATCCGCACATCGAGCCACTGGCCGCCGAGAGTTACCGCTTCATCGGCATCCGCAGGGTCCAGTGACATGAACATTGGCTCATTCAACAACGATTGGAAATCGTCCCGACCCAATTGCATTAGTGTCCCGTCAGTCTGCATCGTTACCGTCGCATTGCGTGCGTCATTTGAGATCAGTGCTTCCTCGCCGAACGAACAACCCACTCCCAGTTCAGCAAGATCGATATCTTTGTTGTCCCCTGGCGTCTCGCGAGTGACCATGCAACGGCCGCTCGTAATCATATAAAAATTATCACCCTTACTGCCTTGGCGGATTACGACTTGTCCTGCCTTGCAGTCAAGTCGCATCAGGCGCATGAAGATTGTTTGAATGTTTTGCGGGGGTATCAGCTGAAAAGTCTTGGTGCGTAGGAGGGCGCTCATCCAATCACCTTCGCTTCCATTCAACTCAGAACTGAAATCGCCGACCTCATAAAGGCCCGTTTGGTCCAAGGTTAATGTCACATCCACAAGCTCGCTGTCGATAGCGAAGTATTCGACATCATCGACGGCAACAGCAGACAACTGACGGGGTAGTTTCGCCGCGATTGGGTCACGTGCCTCATCGGTACCACCGACCACGGTACCCAGATCTTGGTCATCATTTCGCAACGAGAGCGTACCGGAAAGGACGTATATTGAACGTTCTTCCGTGTCTCCCTTTTCGAATAGCACTTGACCCTGAGTCGCTTGCAGGATTTCAATGCTGTCTAAGAGATCGTCTAGATTGGCGGATTCCAGCGTATTGAAAGGCGAGAAATTACCAAGTAATGCAGCATCCATGCGCTTAGTCATTGGATTTATCAACTCCAAATTCAGGCGAAATCATTTCGCGAGAAATAGCAGACTAGCACTCGAAGTTGCAATACTTTGAGACTTAACTCTCACTACATAAGATTTGGCGGATGGGTATGTGGCCCCTGGTCATATATGGTTCCACAGCACCTGATTCCGTTCGAATGATGGTGAAGTTGATGGGATCACTGCAGAAAATAAGGCGAACGCTCAAGATGTTACCCGCACTCGGTGCAACGAGCGTCAACAACCGTGCCCGCGTAACCCCCGCAAGTACGGGCGATTCAATTGCCGCTGTCTTTTTGATTAACCCTATGGTTTTGTGCCCGGTTTTTTTACCTCACAACTGCAATCGGGCGATAACGTAACCGTGGTCGCTAGCCTTGCCGCCTAGTTGACCGGGCGAGGTACCGGTCAGGGCGTTGCTGTGGAGGATTTCGTACTCAGCCAGACGACCTACGAGTTGGCGCTTGGCGATGACGCCGTGCATCAGGGCCTGGGACAGGCCGCGATGGTTGTAGTCGTAGCGTTGCTCCTCGGGTATGCGATCGACTAAGTTGATGCTGTGGTCGCCGATCAATTCGTACAGCGTTTGGCTGAATTCGAAGTCATTAAAATCGCCGGTGACGTAGTAGTCGACCTCCGCTGCGCGGAGCGTGGCGAGGTGCTCCCCGATCAACTGCACCTGCTCGACACGAATAGCGAGGCGCGGATCGAAACCCGGTTGCTTGGGAGCGAAGAGTCCGTTTTGGTTTCGCTTGGATGCTAGGTGAACGTTGACGATTTCCAGCTCACCGGAGCTTTGCAGCAGGCGAAAGCGTGCGGTCAGTGGTTTGCGTGAGTCGGCAAACGCGGAGTGCTCTTGGCCCAGGCGCTGCAGACTGCCCGGAACCAGCTGCACGCGTTTGGAGTCGTAGAGAAACGCGTTGCGGATGTTTCCGCCGGGTTGCCCCCCGTCGGCGCCGGCCTCTGGTGGCAGGTCGGCCCAAGTGTAGGTGGGGCCGCCGCCACGCCGCACGGCGCTGATAAGCTCCTCCAGCGTGCGCTCAGCACTGACCACGTCCGAGATCTCGGCACCGTCGTCGTCCTGTATTTCCTGCAGCGCTACGATGTCAGGGCAAGCCGCGTTCTCGACAATAGCTCGGGCTAAGCCGCCGAAACGCCCTTGTCCCACGTCATCGTCGACGTCGCGATCAGGGGCTTTTACCTTGGCGGGGTCCTCGATTGTTGTGTCGAGATTGAAGCCGTTAAGCGTCAAGACCGTCATAAAGGAGTCCTTGGCGCGTAGTTTCGTCGTCTGCTCCTTCAGATTAACCGAGCTCACTTGCACGGGGCCTGTCACCACGAATTGGTAGGAGGCTACACGAAAGTTGAGCGGGCCCACGACTCCCTCCATCAGCTCGGCACCTACGTTAACGCGGGGCGCCTGTTCGTAGTCCAGAATGCGAAAACTCGGCAACCAGCGCCCCGGTTGGTGGGGGTCGATCAGAACCCCGCCGGCCGTGGTGCGCTTGATATCGGCATCGGGCGGAACAAGGACATAGTCGCCGAAGGGATTGCTCGGAGCTACGAAAGTCGCGCCGGCCGGCACCCCAACCAGCATGCCCTCCAGGTTATTAAGAAAGGTGCTCAACTCGAGTTGGGGCACCAAAACACGCTCGGCGGTCAACCAAACGGGTTCGATAGAGGGGCCACGTTCATCAAGAACATGTGTGCTGCGTTCCTTCAGTTGCGTCGTTGGCCTGGCATCCTCATCACCATTGGGACGGTAGTCCACGACAAAGCCCGAGACATCCACAATGCTGCCAAACGGTGGGCAGTCGCCGCGCTTGAAGACAAAAAGCCCGTGGGAGACCGCCTCGTCCGTATCGCCCAGTGGATCTTGCACAAAGAATCCCTTGCGAGTCCTTCCAGTGACGACACCCCGCAGGGTGACGTCCTTCCCTGCTAGCGGCGATAGCAGGCCCGGTCCTTGAATCTTGTGTATCGGAGTGATCATTCTGTAACTCAGAGCTCAGTTACATAGACTCTACACTGGTTTCCTCAGCGTCAGGTGAAGACGAGATGTACGAATGAACGCCATGCCTAGAAGAAGAAATTACTCGGCGGAGTTCAAGCGCGAAGCGGTTTCTCTGGCGAGGACCTGGGCCTAGTTCGAGTTTTCGCCCGTGCGATCAGTCGCCACCGGGGTCTGTGACCGACACATCGGCGTTGGCCCAGGTCTGCTCCAGTTCAGTATCGACCACGGCTGCCTCTTCAGATTTACCCTGCGCGCGTAGTGATCTGGCCAGGCCGTGCAAAGACCAGCCATTCTTTGGGAAATGGTGCAGGTCTTCGCGAAAGGCCCGCTCCGCGTCCCCGAAGCGGCCCGCAAGTAGCAGAACGTCACCTAAGTCTTGAAGGGCCGGCATGGTCCATTCAGGCGGCTCACCGTAGTTCAGTGCAGCTTCAAGGCGCACGGCTTCATACAGATAGTCCGCTGCCGAATCCATCTTGTTGGCCCCGGCATCCACCCACCCTGCCAATACGTTTTCGGCAACAGCCAACACGTCAACAGACAGATTAAATTCCAGCCTCATTTCCTGCAATGCTGGCGATGCGGCAATCGTACGCAATTTTTCTAACTCCGCTGTGGCAGCTTCGGTGTCCTGCAAAGCTGAGAACGCACGACCGCGAGCGTAGTGCCAGATTGCCATGGCGTGAGGCTGAGATACCGGTGGCGCGGCAGTTGTCAGCAATTCCTCCCAACGCGCAAAACGAACACGTACCAGCAAAGGTCGCATGGAATAGTGTTCGAGAAAATCCATTCCGGGTGTTCCGAAAAGCTCAGCAGGGAGCAAGCGCGACACCTTTTCCGCCGCCTGGATTGAAGCGTTACTCTGGCCAATCATCATGGTCGCGAAGGCCATGAAATCGTAGTTGTGCGGGTAATAGCCCGCTGTGTACATGCCCATCGCAGGGTTCTGGTCCTGAATGTAGGTTTCATCCGCGTGAATGGCGTGCTTGTTTGCTTTGACAGCATCCAGGTAACGCCCGACCCTTATATAGATGTGGCCGGGCATATGCACCAAATGACCGGCACCAGGCATCAGGTTCGCCAGGCGCTCGGCACACTCGATGGCGCGTTCCGGGTAGAGCTTTTCCACGGCGTGTATGAAAAAGTGGCACGCACCGGGGTGCTTTTCGTTTACGGCGATCACCGACTCAAGACTGGCCAGCGCCTCCGCGATGCCGGGGTTGGGACTCCCATCCTCGGCCCAGTAATCCCAAGGCCTGAGATTCATCAGTGATTCGGCGTACAGCACGGCGACTTCCTGGTTTTCAGGATAACGAGCAGCAGCGCCAGCCATTGCGTCAGAGTATGCCTGGTCGAGGGAAACGCGATCTACCCGTGGCTTGGCCACGTAACGCACAGCCAGTGCGTCAATCAATACCTGCTCGTGCTTCAAGGCATATTCCTGCCGCGCCAATGCACCTTTCGCTGCGGCATAAGCAGCGATAGCCGAAGGTTCATCCATGGCCAGGTTGATGTTTGGCCCCCAGGCCAAAGCTTCACCCCACCAGCACATTGCACAGTTCTCATCCAGTCGCTGCGCTTCTTTGAATGCACGGACGGCTTCGGCGTGGTTGAACGCGTAATACAAACGCATGCCCTGATCGAAATATCTCTGGGCATCTGCGACGTCTGTTGTGATCGGGACGTGGTGATCGCCCAGATCATCGTACAACGGCACCGATTCAGTTGCTGGCGCGGTAGGGTGTGCCGCAGCATCGTGTGCGGACTGAGCTTCGATTCGGTCACACGTGAAGAACAACGTGGCTACCAGGAAGGCAATAGTGAAGCGTGTGTCTATAAGCATGGCGATTACTCCAATAGTCGATAATAAGTTGGCCAGGGCCCTTTTCGTGCGAAATGCTTCACGATTGACTCCAGTATTTGTACCGGCGACTGCGCTAGTCGCTGTGTTTAGATATCAGAAGAATAGCTCCCCATCGTGTTAGCACCCGTTTTCAGGAGCGTTGAAATTGCACGCGACGAGTCATCTATTTAGTCCTTTTTTATTATTGGCGTGGGCCACTCAAATTTGTGTTACACCGGGCGATGGTGTCCGCAGCGCTGTCCTTGCGGTTACAATGGCTGTCGTATCGGACTGACGCAAGGATTCATACGGCACAGGCTGGGATGCGAAAGGTGGTTTGGGGTCTTGACTGAAATCGGTAGGAACGCATGGCTTCACTGAAAATCGACACGCTGGGCGAATTGGTTGTCTTTCGCGATGGCCAACGCTTGACCTTGCCCGCCTCAAAGCGAGCGCGCGGGCTGCTTGCATACTTGGCGCTGACTGCCCGGCCGCACCGACGTGATCGTTTGTGCGAGGTGTTTTGGGAGGTTCCCGACGATCCCCGCGCTGCGCTGCGTTGGGCACTGAGCAAACTTCGCGCGGTGGTAAACGAGGAGGGTACAGATCGCCTAGTGGCCGATCGCGAGCGCGTGGTGCTTGAGACCGCGACTATCGAGATTGATATTCGGCTCTTATCATCGGAATTGAATAATCCGAGTTTGTCGGTTGAGCAACTGCATGCGATCGCTCAGCAACTACGTGAGCCAATGCTCGCCGGTGTCGATTTACCGGATCAGGCGCTTTTTCAGCAATGGTTGACGGCCGAACGGGAGCATGCAAAACGGCTGCTCGCTAAGTTCTTGGGTCGACTTGCATGTCATCCTGAGAATCCACCCAACAAAGCCGTCGCCTGGACACGCGAGTGGTTGGATCTTGAGCCATTTGACACCAATGCGGCAACGCAGCTTCTAACGCAACTCGAACAACTCGGCGAATCTCGCGAGCTTGAGAGGCTATCTCGGGAACTGACGGTGCGATTTCGCAACGCAGCCATCAGTTGGTCCTCCACCAAGAGGGCCGATAACCCGCCACTCACGAAGGATGACGGCGGCACCGCTCAGGCCCGACAACTGCTCGCGCGTCAGAAGATTCAGTTCTGCACTTCGGCCGATGGAGTGCGTATTGCCTACGCCTCTGTCGGACGAGGCGCCCCGATCATCAAGGCTGCCAACTGGCTCAGTCACCTTGAGCTCGACTGGGATGCACCAATCTGGAGCCCATTGTTTCGGGAGCTCGCGCACGATCACCATTTTGTGCGCTACGACGAACGCGGCAACGGGTTGTCAGATTGGGACGTCGGCGAACTCTCACAGGAGGCGTTCGTCGCCGACCTTGAGACCGTGGTTGAGGCGACCAAACTGGAACGTTTTGCGCTTCTGGGTATTTCTCAGGGCGCCGCCGTGTCGATTGAGTACGCGGTCAGACATCCGCAGCGTGTTTCCCACCTCATTCTGTTCGGTGGTTATGCGACCGGTTGGCGGATTGGTGCAACGCCTGAGATGATCAAGGAGCGGGAAGCGATCATGACGTTGACATCCAGTGGTTGGGGTCAGGACAACCCTGCCTATCGGCAGATATTCTCATCCACCTTTATGCCAAGCGCCACGGCAGAAGAACTTAGCTGGTTCAACGAGTTTCAGCGTCGGACTACCTCACCCGAAAATGCGGTCCGATTCCTGTCAGCCTTTGGTGACATAGACGTTCGCGATCGATTAGCCGAGGTC
>Ga0209344_10002645_pt1 | contig 19421 bp, 17 predicted proteins | sample Cruoilmetagenom6_FD_187293 | JGI IMG/M metagenome (GOLD analysis project Ga0209344, IMG submission 187293) | Oil polluted marine microbial communities from Coal Oil Point, Santa Barbara, California, USA - Santa Barbara Oil Seep Sample 6 (SPAdes)... | ecosystem: Environmental > Aquatic > Marine... | reverse complement strand
AAGGCGTGCAAGAAAAACGTATCGAACAACGCACCGTGCGCACGCGCACAGGAGACGAATAATGGCTTGGGACCGTAATCAAATGGCTGCCCGTGCAGCCAAGGAACTACAAGACGGCTTCTACTGTAATTTGGGTATTGGCATTCCAACGCTGGTGGCGAACTATATTCCAGATGATGTCCATGTAACCTTGCAATCTGAAAACGGTATGCTCGGCATGGGGCCTTTCCCTTATGATGACGAAGTGGACGCTGACCTAATTAACGCTGGTAAGCAAACCATCACTGAGCTTGATACTTCTAGCTATTTCTCATCCGCTGATAGTTTCGCAATGATCCGCGGTGGTCACATTGACCTTAGTATCCTTGGTGCGATGGAAGTGGCCGAAAACGGTGACCTCGCTAATTGGATGATCCCAGGCAAGATGGTAAAGGGCATGGGCGGTGCGATGGATTTGGTTGCAGGCGTAAAACGCGTCGTGGTGATCATGGATCATACTAACCGCGCGGGCGCCCCTAAACTGCTTAAACAATGTAGCTTGCCGCTCACTGGTACCAATGTGGTTGACCGTATTGTCACCAACCTTGGTGTGTTTGATGTGGTGGACGGTGGACTCAAGGTGGTTGAACTTGCTGATGATGTCACACTAGGCGATATTAAGGCACAAACCGAAGCAACGATCATCAGCTAAAACTGCCGCCCAAAAGTTGGGCACTGCATAATAACTAATCATAAGAGCGCTCCATCTGGGCGCTCTTTTTTTTATTAGAAAATCAAATATTATAACTATATCAATACGTTATACGCTTTCTTAAAAACTGGCACGCTTCTTGTAATGTTTAAGGCGATTAACAAAAACAAGGCAAGGACAAACCAATGCATTATATCATTGCGATAATTAAACCCCATCTCTTAGACGACGTACGCCACGCGCTTGGCGACTTAGGTGTTGAAGGCATGACTGTATCAGAAGTGCAAGGCTTCGGACGCCAAAAAGGCCACTCAGAAGTATACCGCGGTGCGGAATATGACGTTCATTTTCGCCCAAAAGTGAAAATAGAAGTGGTACTGGCAAAAGAGCTCACAGACCGAGCAGTTGAGGCCATTCAAACATCAGCTCAAACCGGCCAAATCGGTGACGGTAAAATCTTTGTACTAGAAGCAAGTCAGGTCGTGCGGATACGTACCGGCGAAACTGGCACAGATGCCCTTTAAGGAATTGACCATGACCAAGAAATTTATCAAACCTCTAATGCTTACAACTGCTGCTTTTGCGGCACTGTCTATTCCTGCACAAGCAGTAGACACTGAAAGCCTTTATATATTTAACACCCTCCTGTTCCTCATTGGCGGCTTCCTCGTCATGTTTATGGCAGCGGGTTTCACCATGCTAGAGGCAGGCCTCGTGCGCACCAAAAACGTTGGTGACATTTGCCTCAAGAACGTACTGCTTTATGCAATCGCCTGCATCATGTTCTATGTACTGGGATACGACCTTATGTACAGCGGCGTTGATGGTGGCTGGTTAGGCAGCTTCTCCGTTTGGGGCGCAGACGATAGCGCACCAGCTGCGTACGGTGCCGCACCCTACGCAGCTGGCTCAGACTTCTTCTTCCAAATGGTATTTGTTGCAACCACAGCATCTATTGTTTCAGGCACGGTCGCAGAACGCATTAAGCTCTTCCCATTTTTAGCCTTCACGATAATTTTGGCGGCGGTAATTTACCCTATTCAAGGTGCATGGCACTGGGGTACTGGCTTTCTTCACTCTGAAAGTTTCGCAGCGTTCACTGGCGGTGAGTTCCTAGACTTCGCGGGCTCCACCACTGTACACTCAACTGGTGGCTGGGCAGCACTTGTTGGCGCCATCATCCTAGGCCCACGTCTTGGTCGCTTCACAAAGTCTGGTGCCCCACGTCCAATGCCAGGGTCTAATATCCCAATGGCAACGCTTGGCACCTTCATTTTGTGGTTCGGCTGGTTCGGCTTCAACGGAGCGTCTCAGTTAGCCCTTGGCTCGGCTGTGGATGCCATCGCTGTATCAAACATCTTTGTTAACACCAACATGGCAGCCGCTGGCGGTGCAGTTGTTGCGGCCCTACTGACCAAAGCCTTTTATAAAAAGGTTGATATCACCATGGTCTTGAACGGTGCACTTGCAGGGCTTGTTTCCATCACTGCTGAACCACTCACACCGAGCGTTGGGCAAGCTATCCTTATTGGTGGCTTCGGCGCGGTGCTTGTCACTTTCGCGGTGCCTCTTTTCGATAAGCTAAAAATTGATGATGTTGTCGGCGCACTGAGTGTCCACCTTGTTTGTGGCATATGGGGCACGCTAGCAGTGGTATTCACCAATGACAGCGCCACCTTACTAGCTCAGCTTTCAGGCATCGTGCTGGTTGGTTCCTTTGTAGTGAGCACATCTGCGCTTGCTTGGTACGGCCTCAAGAAAACCGTCGGTATTCGCCTCCATGATGAAGACGAAGCAATGGGATCTGATATGGCAGAACTTGGTATGGAAGCTTATCCAGAGTTCGGTCGTGGGTCACAAAAACTCGGCTTCTAAACTACTTAAAATCACCCCCCCGGCGGGGACTGACCCATTTGGTCCCCGTCACTAATTCAACTCTCTCTTACATAAAGGAATTCACTATGACACGGAAACAAACGAACTTTTCACTCTCCCTAGCTGCACTTGCAGCCCTTACGACCTCAACCCTAATGATAAGCACAAGTGCCACAGCTTTCGAAGGCGATGACATCACTACATCAGGCAGCGTAACTCTGCTCACTGATTATCGCTTTCGCGGTATCTCCCTGTCCGACAAAAAAGCGGCATTACAAGGTAGCTTAGAAGTAAGCAAATCAGGTTTTTACGTTGGTAGTTGGGCAAGCTCCCTGACCGAAAAAAGCGGCGCCAACCTTGAGCTAGATTATTATGGTGGCTACCGCGGCACTCTTAAAGACCTTGATTATGACGTGGGTCTCACCGTCTACACATACCCTGGCCTTGCTAGCTCTGCTTACGTTGAAGCTTACGGTTATCTCTCAGGCACCGTGGCCAAAACAGGCATCACAACGGGCGTTGCGTATGTTTGGGGCCAAGACAACCTTGGTGGTCAGAAAAATGGCTATATCATCCTTGATAGTGGCACCGAACTGACAAAGTCTGGTATCTCGCTCAATACACACATTGGTTATGAGGACGGAGCCTTCGCTGACAAAAAGTGGGATTGGTCCGCAGGACTCTCACTGCCAGTGGATACTTTCACCCTATCTGTGGATTATATCGACACGAACCAAAGCTTCCGTGAAGGCGGAGCCGGGGTCATCGCGTCACTCAGCGCTAGTTTTTAATTCTACTAAAAAACAATATTTAAGGAGGGCCATTGCCCTCCTTAAATGCCCCCAACATACCGAAAAGTCAAAAAAATATCGTGAAACCCACAAAAATTAGGCACTGGTATAATCACAGCCCATTTTCCCCTAAATATATTTAGGGTATAATATTTACCTAATATTTTCCCAAATATCGTAAAATTATTCTAAATATCGGCTGTTGTATTTATACATCACCGCGGTTGTTTCTCAGAAATTCCTTAATTACTTGATTGGATTAATCTTGTTTTAGCCCCGCGAAAACATAGTCTTAAAGGCACAAGTTTCTAGTAAATCACAGTCATAAGCGAAGCAGCCCTTTTATTGGGCTACCCACTTGGCTTCGCCGCTTAAATCCTTGGAGGGAGAAATAAAAGTGAAACTTTCAATCAAATTAATGCTCGGTGTTTCAACGCTAGCAATGTCCACTGTCGGTATGACAGCAACGGTGGCACAAGATTCGTCCGATGCTCCAGTAGTGGAAGAACTGCTTGTTATCGGCTCAAGAAATACGAAACCACGTTCAGCAGCAGATTCACCTGTTCCTGTAGACGTGATTTCTGGCGAACAGTTTAATAGCATGGGCAACTCTGCCGATATTACGGATAACCTAAAAGCACTTGTTCCGTCCTTTACGGCATCTCCAGCAACGGGTGATGGTAGCGCTTTTGTGCGCCCAACATCTCTGCGTGGTACAGCCCCTGACCAAACACTTGTTCTTGTAAACGGCAAACGTCGCCACCGCTCAGCACTTGTGCACTTTTTTGCACCAGCTGCGGGTAACGGTGCTCACGGCTCCGATATTGGTATGATCCCAAGCTTAGCACTTAAGCGTGTTGAGGTTCTGCGTGACGGTGCTGCATCCCAGTACGGTTCTGATGCGATCGCTGGTGTGATTAACTTTGTCACCAATGACGCGAATGAGGGCGGCCAAATAATGGCTCAGTACGGTGAATTTTATCAAGGTGAATCAAGCTATAAAATTGCTGGTAACGCAGGCTTTAGACTTGGTGACGAAGGCTTTGCTAACTTCACAATTGAGTATACTAACAACGACGCACTCTCACGCGGCATTCAACGCCCAGACGCTGCGGCACTTATTGCCGCTGGTGTAGACGGTGTTGGAGAAGACAGCCCGTTTGGTGATGCACCGCTTCTTCAGTCTTGGGGTCGCCCTGAGACTAGTGGTACACGCCTGTTCTTAAACTCCGGCATTGCTGCAACCGATACCATGGACCTTTATTTCCAAGCAAACTATGCTGAAACAGACGGTCGTTATCGCTTCTTCTACCGTACTCCAACGCACTCAACCATTACGGCACTTGAAAATGATTTCGGCTGGACATCTACACTACCAGCAGGCTTCACGCCATTTCTTGATGGTGCGCAAAAAGATTACTCTCTTCTTGCAGGCTTGAAGGGTGAAATCGGCGATGGCATCATGTATGACATTAGTGCTAGCTACGGTAAAAACCAGCTAGATTATTTCCTTAATAATACACTGAACGGCTCACTCGCCCCAGTTGGCGGCGTACCACAGCGTGATTTTGACACTGGTGGCTATGCTCAAAAAGAAATAATGCTTAATGCTGACTTCTCTAAAGAAGTATCTGATAATATGAATGTTGCTTGGGGTGCTGAATTCCGCAAAGAAACATATGTTGTTGTCGCGGGCGAGCCAAATGCTGCACTTGGCGGTGGTTCAAGCGGGATGAAAGGCATTTCAGCAAATGATGCGGGCGAGTTTTCTCGTGAAAACGTCGCAGTTTATGTAGATGTTGAGCATGATATCAGTGAAGACTTCATGATGCAGTATGCTGCACGCTATGAGTATTTCAATGATTTCGGTAGTACCTTTAACGGTAAGCTCGCAGGACGGTATAATGTCTCAGACACTATAACCATGCGTGCTGCTATCTCAACTGGTTTCCATGCACCAACACCGGGCCAAGCCAATGTACAAACCATCATCACAACATTTGATGGCGCAACAGGCTTACAAGTAGAAGAAGGCCTCGTGCCATCGTCTAGCCCAGCAGCACTTGCTGTTGGTGGTGCCCCACTTAAGGAAGAAACCGCAGTCAACTATAGCTTGGGTATGACCGCCGCTCTTGGTGATAATGCTTCGCTTACAGTTGATGCTTACATGATTGATGTTGATGACCGTATTTACCGTACGGGTGATATCGCAGTACCTGGTTCTACAACCGGTGCAACGATCTCTTTCTACACCAACGCGCTTAACATGCGTCACAAGGGTGTGGATGTTGTTCTTACATCATCCCATGACTGGAACAGCACAATGTCAACTGACATCTCACTGGCTGCTAACTTTAATAGTGCAAGTGTGAGAAGCCAAACTCCAGTTGGAGCCATCATACCTGTGAGCGATGCAACAGTTGAGGATATTGAAAACAACTATCCAAAAACTCGTTTTGTGCTAACAGCTAACACGCAGATCACTGATAAGATTAGCCTTATGCACCGCATTAACTTCTACGGTGCTCACTATGATGAGCGTGGAACTATCGCAACAGGTTCAGCTAAGATCGGGTCTGAGTTCTTCTTTGACAGTGAACTCAATTATGACTTCCGTGAAAATGTACGCTTAACCCTCGGTGCATCAAACCTATTCAGCAACTACGTTGATACAATTGGTGCAGCAAATCCGAACCGCTTGAGTGTTGGCCTACAATACCCACGCCGCTCGGCTGCGAACTACGAAGGTGGTTCTTTGTACATGAGACTTGCTTACAAGTTCTAAACTTACGAAATGCAAAAAAATATGGGCTGATCGGTTTTCCGGTCAGCCCTTTCTTTTGAGCCCTTGCTCTGGTCCACGGCGTGAAGTCTTATGCTGGCAACACATCTGCGAGGATCAACTTCAACTTTTCTATTAACTGTGTGATATGATGGTCTTCGATGATATAGGGCGGAGCCAGTAAAATATGGCTACCTAGCTGATCCCTTTCTGATCCACCGCCTGGATAGGCGATAAGACCATGCTTCATAGTGGCCGCCATTAGCTTTTTGGTAATTTTCATATCATCAGGAAAAGGTGCTTTAGTATCAAGGTCTGCAACGATCTCAATGCCCCAAAACAAACCCCGCCCGCGGATATCACCCACATGAGGATGTTGCCCAAAGGTTGCCTGTAAAGCAGCCCCTAATTTAGCACCCATTTCCTGCACGCGCGCCAGCAAATTTTCATTATCAATTACGTCCAATACTGCAAGGCCAGCAGCGCAAGTCACCGCATGCCCAACATAAGTATGACCGTGATCAAAGTCGCGACCAGCTTCTGTAAAAGCCTCAAGAATATGTCGACGCGCTATGGTGGCGGCCAGTGGCATATACCCCCCAGCAATGCCTTTAGCCAGCGTTACGATATCGGGCAAGAACCCTTCTTGCTCATGCGCAAAAAAGCTCCCTGTACGGCCTGTACCACACATAATTTCATCCGAGATAAGCAGCACATCATGCGCGGCGCAAATTTCACGAATGCGTTTAAAATAACCCGCCTCAGCTGGCACCACTCCAAGGGACGCCCCTACTATAGGCTCCACGATAAAGGCCGCCACAGTGTCCGCACCCTCTGCCAAAATCATCTCTTCTAGTGCGTCTGCAGCACGCAGCGCGTAGGCCTCGTCGCTCTCACCTTCGGCTTTGCAGCGATAGGCGTAGCAAGGCACAATACGGGGCCAATCTAGCAGCAAATCACCCATCACACGACGGCGCACGCGATTGCCACTGACAGATAGCGCCCCATAAGTATTACCGTGATAACTATGGTCACGGCTGATTATTTTACGTTTATTTGGTTGGCCCTTAGCGCGAAAATACTGCCATGCGAGCTTAAAGGCTGTCTCGTTGGCCTCTGAGCCACCAGCGGTGAAATAAACCCTAGCACCCGCTTCACCAAACTTACCAGCAAGCTTGGCTGCCAGCTGTTCTTGTGGGTCATTGGTAAAAAATGATGTGTGGGCGAAGCTCATGGTGCGTACCTGCTTACAGATAGCCTCAACCACAGCAGGGTGCTGGTGACCAACGGCTGTCACAGCTGCGCCGCCACTCATATCAAGATAGGATTTTCCATTTTCATCTAGTATGGTCAGCCCATTTGACGATACCGCCGTGGGGTAATTCTTTAATGCGGTACGGTAGAAAACAGCGCTCATAGCAGCCACCTAAGTTCGTCAGCATATTACATTAAAATAAGTGTACCACTCTGTATAAAAATCAAAAGCAAAATCGACTAAGGTATATCAATAGTTAGTAACGCCTGCTCTTTTAGACTGCCAATATAAAGCGTATTGCCAAACTGATTTACACTGGTGATAGACTGAAACTTTGCATCTGGATCTTGCAGGGTATGCCGCACATTGCCCTCAGTGTCGATTGCCACCACAAAACTATAAAGCCGTTCGGGCACCATGGTCTCGAGGGGTAAAATACCCAGTAACTTTCGCAAGAAGGGCTTGTCCGCCGCACCCTCAAGCACAGCGCTTCTGAGCGCTGGTATAGCAACCCAAAAAAGACCATCCCCATTATAAGATATATTGTCGCCACCACCTGGCATGCCATCAAAAAACAGGTCTTCCTCACCGACGTTTTCACCCTTAAGCCATAAGCGCTTGATCCGCCCCGTCGTGGTCTCGTTAACCAGCACATAAGCCTCATCAGGACCAAGCGCGACCCCGTTGGCAAAATGAATACGGTCCATACGGAGCGTGGTGCCTCTCGTTCTAGGGTCATAGCTAAACAACCGACCCGTTGGGCGCATTTCAAGGAATTGGTTAAGATAGTCACCGTAGCCATAGTCTGTAGATGCATCAGAAAACCAAATTGAACCATCTGCAGCGATATCCAAGTCATCAACCATAACCATGCGCTCACCGTTATAGCTATCTGTCAGCACGCTGGTCTCGCCGTCATGAGAAACAGAGATAAGACCAAGATAGCCATCAGCAATGATCAAATTGCCGTCCACATCAAACTGCATACCAAGCGCGCGACCACCTTTAATTGTTGCATAGGTGGTGATCACACCGCCAGCGTCCATACGCAGGACCCGCCCGTCTTCGACGCCGTAGTAGAAAGCCCCATCTGGACCGCGAGTGATATCCTCAGGCCCTTCACCATCCACCGCGATACGCGTCGCTTTAGCCAGCGCGTCATTTTGTGCAAAAGCCCCTGTGAGTTTAGGGTTGGGCGCTGGTATCCATGCGACCGGGGCAATCTCTACCCGAAGTAGCAGCACAAAAACTACAGCCACAAGCGCGACAAAAACAGCTCCACTAATTTTTACAAATCGCATCATATTTGCCCCCTCTTATGCCATAGCCTGCCACAGATGCGCTATTAGCGACAAGCTGAAAACAAAAAAGGGGGAAGCATTTGCTTCCCCCTTTTCAAACCCAAATGGGTATTTTTATACTTAGAAGCGTTTTCTGATGGTCACACCATAAGTACGAGGTGCGTTCAGGTATCCAGAGTAACTACCTGTTTGGATAACCGTTGGGAAAGCGCTAAGTAGGTTATCATCATTGGTGAGGTTGCGTCCCCAAGCAGTGACTTCCAGACCATTTTCAAGCGCAACACCCATACTCATATTCAGCGTGTTTGTTTCACGCGTTGCATACGCTGCAGGCACGTTTTCAATCACGTCTACTTCGCTTTCATAGATATAATTACCTCTGATGAAACCGGTCATGCCGTTATCAAACTCATGTGAGTAAGTTGCACCCAGTGTCATGCTAATTTCATGAATTCCTGGAGGCACGGTGCCTGAAAGATCACGCGTTACTTCACCAGCACCACAGTTGACAGTATCATGCGATGCACAAGCGGCCCCCACGAAGCTATCATATAGTGGATCAAGGTAAGTAAGTGCGAAATCAAGCTTCAAGTCATTGGTTGGTAAGTAAGTTGCTTCAATTTCAAAGCCCTTAACAGACTGTTTACCAGCGTTAGCAAGCGAGAAACCTGAACCATTAAAGATATTGCTTTGGAAGCCTTCAATGGTTTGATCAAACACAGCCACATAAATGTTACCGCGGTCAAACTTAGCTTTTAAGCCCAGCTCCATAACTTTAACAAATTCTGGGTCAGCAGTACGGCCAATGCCATTTGGTGTTGGTGGACGACTATCAGATGATAGGTTAAACGCACGCGCTTTCCAACCCGTTGAGTAACTGGCATACACGTTAACATCGTCGTTCACCTGATAAGCAAGTTTGGCTGAGTAAACAACTTTATGGTCATTGGTTTTGCCCGTTTCACTTCCGTTCGGATAATTAACAGGTGGCGCGAAGAACTGAAGCGCTTTCAAACCTTCAAGTGGATTGGCAGCACTGGCTGCATAAGCCGCTGCGCCTGCTGATACCGCCGCAAAAGTACCCGGTGCCAAACCTTCAACTAAGGCAACCACAGGATCAGTAAGCGCAGGTGATGTAACAACACCGTATGGTGCGTATGCGGCAGCAAAAGCGCCCTGATAATTAAGACCAGTACCAATAGCATCAAGGTCTAAACCACTGAACACTTCGGTGAGCGTCACGTCAGAGACAACCGTTTTCTTATCTTTCAAATAAGCCACCCCACCAGTGAAGGTCAGTTTATCACTAATGTGATAATCGAACTGACCGTTGAGTGAATAGGATGTATTATCCATGGTATAATTATCGATGATACCAGAACCATCTGCAAAGAAAGTGCCTGCTGGCAAACCAAGAGCCGCCTCAAACCCGTCAAGCGCGCCAGTCGATGGATCAAAGAAATTAGTCCGCGTCAACGAATCTAGATAGAGGCGTGTATCCGCACCAAAGAAAACACTGCGACCAGTGTTGATGCCTTCATCAAAGTAGAAGGCACCGAGCAACCAGTCGAGGTCACTGTCACTGTCGTTAGATGTAAGCCTAAACTCTTGTGTGAAGGTTTTAAAATCACGGGCTGCTGGAATATTTGCGATATCAGCACCTGAGAAATCAACCTCACTGTCGGAAGCATCCGTTTGCTTACGGTAAGCTGTGATACTGGTGAGGGTAGCAAAGCCAAGGTCAAAGTCACCTTGCAGTGACACACCTTGACCAACAAGTTCGTTCACTGGATTCACATCGTAGTTAACTGTGCGCAGCGATGGATCAGCATCTTGACCAACAGCAGCACCAGGGCCGAAGGGTGCTGGGGCACCAATTGCATCAGTTGCTGGGCCGTTAAAGAGTTGTAGGGCGCCACAGCAAACTTCTTCAATTTTGTTATAATCAGCAATAAAGCGGAAGGATGCTTTTTCACTTGGGTCAAACTGAAGCTGACCACGTACACCCCAACGATTGCGTTCGTTGATATCAGTATCTAGCAACTCGTTAGTATAGTAACCATCACGGTTGTTATAGCTTCCTGACAGACGGTAGCTTACCACGTCAGAGATTGGTCCAGTGACCGTGCCTTTAACAGCTACTTGATTATAGTTACCGTATGAACCCTCAATAGAACCGCCAGCTTCTTGGCTAGGGCCTTTGGTTATGATGTTAATCGCACCCGCTGAGGTGTTCTTACCAAACAGAGTAGATTGTGGCCCGCGCAGAACTTCAATGCGCTCTAACACAGGCAAGTCTAACATTGCGGCAAGAGAACGTGAGCGGTATACACCGTCAATGAACACACCCACAGAGCTTTCAATACCAGTGTTATTAGCACCGTTACCAAAACCACGAATTCTAAAATTGGTTTGTGATGAGGTTTGTAACTGGTCAACACGCAAAGATGGAATAACGCTTTGCAAGTCAATCATATCAACGATTGCAGCTTTTTCCACCGTGTCTGCACCAACCACACTCACCGCCACAGGAATTTCCTGCAGGGTCTGTTCACGCTTGGCTGCGGTAACAGTAATTTCTTCAATAACTCTTTTGTTATCGTCTTGTGCGACAACACTATTAAAGCCAGGCATCAACATCAAAACTGCTGAACTAGCGATCATGCTTTTACGTATCATAGGTATCCCTCCCAATGGTTAAGCCACTCCCACAGGTGGCGCGTGCCCACTACAATGTTGCCGAAATGCCTCCACGTCAAGGAATTCTCGAAAAAACTATATGTATTTCAAGGCTTAACCTGTTGCCAATGTGACAATTTCACAACAGTCTATTGGAGCAAATGCCCTAAAAAATAGGCGATCAAGCCCCCTATCCTATAAGGCCGTAACGTAATCTAACCAGGCATTGTGAAAACTCAGTATGGGAATGACGGCAAGCTTTTACGGGGCAAACCCCCTTTTTTTGCTCAATTTTTGAGCACCTTTTTATCACTGCCCGATAGGTTTGGGCATGTTTGGGCGATTTGTATTGTAATGTTTAGCGAGGTAATCCAGCACGAGCGTCTCTGTTTTGGCATCCAAAGGTTCCATATCTTGCTCCTCTTCCATCCAATCTAGCAGATAGCCCCAATCGTCCCGCTTCATGCCCTGCTGTAGGACTAAGCGAATAGAATGGCAGGATGCACAGGCATAATATGTTTCTTCGCGACCCTTATCCTCGGGCATCAGCTCCATACCCGGCGGCAAGTCTTGCGCTGCGTCTAGCGCCGACGACACACTCGCTGAAAAACAAACTGCAACCATCAAAGGTAGCGCCAAAAGAGCCTTACGCATCTGCAGCCGCCGCATCATCGCCCGCAGTATTTAGCGTTTCCTCTGCGACCACAGTAACCGCAACGCGGTGATAGCTATTGTTCAAATAGCCTTTCGGGTTCCAATTGATGCCAAAGGGTTGGCTATCGCCTTTATTGTCGGTCGCACGCGCCCAAATCTCATAATAACCCTCTTGCGGTAGCTCTACCTGAGCCGACCACTGTTGCCACGCGCCGCTGTTATTAGGTTTTCTAAGCTTAGCCCGCTGCCATGTAGCACCAAAATCATAAGATACATCCACCCACTTCACCCAACGGTCTCCCGCCCACGCATGGCCGCGCACTTCCACTGTGCGCTCGCTGGTCTTGGTCCCCGTTGCAGGGTGCGTAACGAGCGACTTAACGGGCATTGCCTCGATGATCACCATGTCGTCGTTACTAACCTTAGTGCCAGGGGCCACGTTCATGCGCGGTACGCGGTAGGCTGTTCCTGTCATTTTGGGGCCATCATGGACGATATCGCGTAGATAAATACGCGTGAGCCATTTTTGCGAGCAACTGCCCGGCCAACCAGGCACCACGAGGCGTAGCGGTGCACCGTTCATTGGATGGAGCGGCTCCCCGTTCATCTCAAAGGCGATCAGGATATTATCGCTCAGCGCCTTATCAATTGGTAGTCCGCGTGAGATAGGTAATTTATCAGGGTTGCCAGACAAATGCGTGTCCGCGCCTTCGTGGGCTGTGTAAACCACACTGTCTTGCACACCAGCTGCTGATAATACATCGCGCAGGCGCACGCCTGTCCAGCGTGAGCACGCCACAGCGCCGTAGGTCCACTGATTGCCGCGCGCAGGCGGATCAAAAAAGGCACGACCATTACCGCCGCACTCCAGAACGATGTCTTTGGTCACAACTTCAAAGCGGCTTTTAAGGTCAGCGATGCTTAACGTCATCGGCGTATCCACCAAACCATCGATGGTCAACGTCCATGTCTCCGCGTCCACATCAAATGGCGGAATGCCGTTGTTGCGAATGAAATGTCGGCTGGTCGGCGTCACTGCATCATCTAACAAATGCGGTGGGGTCTCGGCATTGGTTGGGCGGTCATTATGCATGGTCAGCCCGTCCTTGCCGTCCAACACGCCCATATCTTGCAGTACCACTGGCACCATTCCTTTTGGCATGTTAGAGCCATACGGCACCGCAGCACCCAGCAGCCCTGCCATTGCCGTTAGGCTTGCACCGCGTAAAAAGACACGCCGATCTGTTTTAAACGTCTTACTATCCGTCATTCCCACACTCCCTATTTTTTATGAGTATGGCATAAAGGATGAAAAAAAGAATGCCTGTTTTTTTAGGGAAAACCTGCAATTTCCAGAAAAATATTCCAAAAACTTAGCCTCATACCAAACAAAAAAAGGGAGCCAAGGCCCCCTTCTTCCATCGATTACAGCTCACTTTTACCAAGCTTTTTGCCAGCCTAACATAAGAGCATTTCCTTGCTTTAAAGGGGCGCCACCAGTTTTTTGTTTAATCGGCATGCCAAACTCAAGCGCAACACGGTGCCCTTTAAGCGCACCTTTTTGTGCAAGATAGTTAACACCAACAAAACCACGTAAGCTCTTGCGGGTACTGAAAGTCACCTCGCTCTTTAATGGTTCCATCTCAGCGTAGCTCACACGGGCTGACAGGCTAAAGCTAGCTCCAACACGGTAAGCAGCCCAGCTTGTAGCGTGCCACTTGTTACCAAGGCGGTCACCAGTAGAGGCGTCATCAAGCATGAAACTTGCTTGCAGCTGGCTACCAGCCGACCATTTGTCTTCGTAGTGTGTGACGGTGATCGACGGCGCAAAGCCCCAAGAGCCAGACCCTGCCTGCATAGAAAGTGGCAACGATGTGCCAGCCATCATCCCATTGGCACGTAAGTCACTGGTGCTACCCGTTGGTATGTTGAGCGCACCAGAGATTAATACCTTGTTTTTGGCACTGTCATAAAGCGGGACAAGCGCAACCACTTTAATGTCGCCAAAATCTTTGGCTCTTTCTTGCATGGCTGTCGTTGTGCCGCCCATCATCATGGTCATATCCATCCGACGGTCAGCAAAGCTTGTCATCGCGGCAAGGGTGAGCTTGTCACTTGGTGCCCACATCATGCCCACCATATGCATGTTAGTGCGCATTTGTTGAGCGCCCATCATGGAAGCAGGTTCATCCATTTTCATACTCATAAAACGGTAAGATGCCATCATCTCCCCCTTTTTATGGAAATGGTCTTGCTTCACACCAATGGGGGCATGGCTGTCCGCACGGCCAGCAGATTTTTCACCGTCGTGTGCCATAAGCGGCGCACACTGGGTTGCAGCCGCAAGCGCGGCAATAGTAAGTATCTTTTTCATTATTTCGTCTTTCTATAGGCAGAGTAAGCCGCATGCCTCAAGGCCTGCGGACGGTAATATAATTAGGTATGGGTGTTTTATGCGCGTGGTGGTGCGCGTGAGAACCTAAAGAAACCGTAATGTTCAACAACATCAATCTCTGTGATAGAAAAAGTGAAGGTCGCAGCTGCCAAAGGTATCGGCAGGCGGTTTGCCGTATCTGGCACAAGATAAATATGGGCTGCACAAGGTGCACAGTCACCGCAGGCGACAGTTGAGCTTGAGCCATCATCTCCGGCTAGAGGGTTGCAAATAATTTGCTGAAAACTGTAGCCCTCAGGGATAGATACCCCATCAGGGACCTGTGCAAAACCACTGCTGGTCATAGCAATATTTTGCAAAAGCAAAACAAGACCCAGCACTAAGCTGCGTAGGCTGGCCTCAGAAAATAAGGCTTGTTTTGATATTGTATTTTTCACAGTCATAAGGGCGTTTTAGCCCCATAATTTTAGTGGTGCAAGTGGTAATTATAGACATTAAAATCTGCAGGCTCAAACTGTCTCAATAATCTTCTCGGTAAGCACGACAAAGCGCATGGGTCCGCCTGGCACAACAGCATCAAACGGATAACAAGTAACCAATAACATCAAGTCTTCACCGCTAGAACGCTCTAAAAATACTTGGTCTTTATGTACGATCATAGTCTCCAACACGCGGTAAGATGCCGCAGCGCCCTTCCCATCATCCAGTGTAAAAATATCACCTAAATTCACCTTCTCCAGCCCTCGAAAATGCGTGTCACGGTGTGCGCCTATGAGCGTCACGCCTGCTGGCAATAAAGAAGGGTCCATCATACTGGGGGCAAAGGCCATCGCCTGCCCGCTGCTACCCTTCAAGATAATCCATGATGTATCCAATTGAGGGGCGCTTAGCTCAGCGATGGGGCTTGTATCCGCCCAAGGCCAAGGTTTTGCCTCCTCACCTGTTTGCTGGTGCACCGTCCATGCGCGTTCAAGCAGCACTTGTGCTAGTACCGCTTTGGCGGGGATCCACAGCCCAGCGGCCATTATAGCCATGCCGAGGCCCACCAAGGCCCCGACGATTAACTTGCGGCTCATGTCCGCTTCCATTTCATCGAAATGAGCCAAGCAAGCATCAGCAGCAGCAAGCCAATGAGCAATAGTAGCGGCGCAGGAGTTGCCCCTGCTGGCATTGGCAGAGCAGCCGTGATTGCATCCGATCTCAGTGATAGCATCGGCGGTGGAGCCGTGAAGGCGTCCGCAACCATATCCGCTGGCAAATTGGTAGCCATAGCTTCCTTGAGCAGCACTTCACCGGGCTTACGCACGGGCTCGTCGTCCACCGCGATAAGAGACGTCCACTCAGACACGAGCGAGAAAGCGAGTGCGGTTTTTAACCCTTCAGCTTGAAGCTCTTCCCAGCCGCCATCATAATTACGGCGCGCAACCCGCTTTAAGTCACGAATTTTTGCGCGTCCCCATAAAGCCGCCACCCCATCTGAAGGGATAGATCTAGGGTCCACGCTCAGCTTAATCATCTCATCTCCGCGCCGCCCAGTAAGTTCTAAGGCATGCATCGGTGACTTTGTTTTAAGCGAAACCATTAGTGGAGCACCTTGATAAAGATCAGCAAGCGTTGATGGGTACATGTTTAACGTATCCATTCCTTTAAAAGCACCAAGCTTATCCCACGTCAGCGCAAGATCAGACAGCGTCGGTGCGGTGATATCAGCAAAGAGCTTATGCATCTTCACGTCCACCTCTTGTGGTTCTGCAATGTAGGTAAAGGTCCCGCGTCCAGCCTCTGCCGCTTCCGTCATGAAAAAACTGTTGGGGGCAGCACCGATACCCACCGTGAACAGGCGACTGTCTCCAAGACGGGTGTTGATTTGGCGGAAGAGCTCTTCTTCATTACCCACAGCACCGTCAGTGATAAAAATAACCTGCCGGATACGATTAGGGTCGCTAAGGCCATCCAGAGCCATAGTAAGCGACGAGAGCATATTGGTGCCACCACCCGCTTCAATGCGTTGAACAAAATCATGCGCCTCGGACCATACTTGAGGGCTTATCTGCTTTGCTTTGCTGTAAAGCGGGTAAGCACCGTCATCAAAGGCTATGATGTTAAGACTGTCACCCTCGCTAAGCTGATCAATGGCGAATTTTACGGCATCTTTGGCTTCGCGCATCGCCTCACCGCCCATGGAGCCAGATTTATCAAGAATGATTACCAGCTCTTTCACGCGTTTATCAACGCTACCCGTTTTGCTATTGGGCGGCATAATCATCAAAAGATGATACTCTTCACCGTCTAGTGTTTCGCTAAACAAACCCGCGGTTGGCACGGATGCGTCTTCTGCTTCCCAAACTAGCAAGAAATCTTTGTCGGCAGGCACGCTCCCAGCAGTGGGTTTTACCGTAAAGCGACCCTCACCCAAATCCTCCACAACAATCGGGTGTGAAATACTCAAAATATTTTTAAGCGCAAACCCGGGGTTAAGCGATACAGATAGGGTTACGGGATTGATTTTAGGACCGTATGGATTGGCAACCGGAGGAGTGATACGGCTAGCATCATCAACAATTGTTGTGTCTAGCGCCCAGCCTGAGCCTTGCTGGTCAGGTTTTGATAGCGCCATACCTGGTGAGTAACGTGGGCGCACCACCATCGGGAAGCGCATAGACCCGCCCATAGCATCAATCATTAAGGTTTCTTGATATTCAATGGTCACCGATATTTTATCACCCGGCGCAATGTTTGTAAGCTCGGTTGAAAACATATTTGGTCGTTCTTCAGACACCAATGACGCTCGTTTCCCATCGCGGCGTGCTTGCTCAAATATTTCACGTGCTTTAGCTTTCTCTTGAATAATTCCCTTAATCTCACGTCCACCAACACTCATTATCAAACGGTCCACCGCGCTATCCTCTGGCAGCGGAAAAGTGTAAATCGCTTCAACAAAGCTCGCGCTGGTGTTTTCAAAATGCTGCACAACGGTTGTACGGGCGATTGGCCCTGAAACCGAGATAGTCACATTGGTTTTTAGCGTTGTGACCTGCCTCACCTGCCCTGGGACCTCAGTGGCAAAAAAAAGCCCGCCAGCTGGCAGGTCCTTCATTGAATAAGTATGATCATCGCTGACGGCAGCTGTTGCGGCTGCCATGCAAAATAGCAGTGCGGCGGTTAATATTGATAGAGGGTGCCCATCCCCCCAAGTCTCTAGTTTTCCTATCATTGGTCATCTCCTAAATATGTTTGAGCGACAACAATAGACAGCGACTAGGGTGACGTGAGGGCCAAACCATGCCGAGCTCCGTTCTTTTTTGCGGCAATAACAAGGCTAAACGAAAGTATGGTTTGAAAGACGCAACAAAAACCATAAGCTTTGAGCTTAGTTAAAAGGGGATGTGAGATGAAAAAAGCAATTTTACTAGCTACCAGTCTTTTGGTTGTGCCTGTATCAGTTGAGGCCACAATGCTGGAGGATAATACCTGCATGACAGGGCCACTGGCTGAGTTTGGGCGCTATGTAGGCAACTGGGATATCCAAGACTGGAGCCTATCAAAAGACGGCACAACATGGACCGAAGGCAAAGCAGGCACCACATGGGACTTTGTCTGCTTAGAAGGCGGCACTGCTGTGCAAGACTTTTGGCACCCTGCCGCTGGTGGCTACGGCACCAACCTGCGGACCTATAACACTGAAACCAAAAGCTGGGATATTGTGTGGACAGCAAAGAGCCTAAATGGTTTTACGCGCATCAACGCTGTGAAAGATGACGACGGCAACATGGTGATGAGCTACATTTCCCCGCAGCAAAACCCGCCGCGCCGCATCACTTTCATGAAACCCACCGAGGATGGCTGGGATTGGAAGCTAGAAATGTCCTTCGACGGTGAGCAAAGCTGGGTACCCGTTTATAAAATCAAAGCAACAAAAAGCGCCCCCTAAGCTGATCAGCCATGGGAGCGCTATTTTTAGTGTTTTAAAGCTTAGTCGTTAGAGATTACACCAAACTTGTGTAGAGCCCCTGCAACGACGCCAGCGATGCTTGGCACCACGAGGAACAGCCATACTTGTGACATCGCCGTACCGCCGACTAGTAGTGCAGGGCCAAAGCTACGTGCTGGGTTAACCGACACGCCTGTCACTTGGATACCCACAATATGGATCACCACAAGTGTAAGACCAATAGCAAGACCCGCTTGATTGCTCGCACCGCCCTTGCCCGTTACGCCCAAGATGACGATAAGGAATAACAGCGTTGCCACAAACTCAAAGGTGATAGCAGCAGTCATGCTAAACTCGCCCAAATATCCTGCTCCCCAACCGTTTTGACCGAGACCAGCGGTTGCTGCATCAAAACCTGCCATTTGACCGTTCATGATCATCAAAAGCACACACGCACCGCTAATACCACCGAGCATTTGTGCGGCGATATAACCAATAAGATCTTTGCTATCCATGCGACCCGCTACAAAAACGCCCAAACTAACTGCTGGGTTAATGTGACAGCCTGAGATAGGCCCAATGCCGTATGCCATGGCGATTAGCGCTAGGCCAAACGCAAAGGAAATGCCAAGCACGCCCACTTCGCCTCCAGCGATTACCGCTGCACCACACCCGAACAAAACCAGTGTGAACGTGCCTATATATTCAGCAATATACTTCTTCATAAAATACCCCTTACCCTGTGTTAAATTAAACTTAAGCAATAAACTGTATCAAATTTTATCTATGATGCCAAATGTTGCACCAACGCAGTTCATGTTGTGCTGTTGCGCGGGCAGGTGCCTCGTGATACTAAGAAATCAAGATGATTGGGAACCTTGAAAAGAAACACCTAGTGCCGACGGCGCTATGGGTATTTATAATCAGCATGATTTTGCTGACGCTTCTTGTGCGCGAGCTCTACAGTGATGCCCACAATGAAGTTGAACAAGTTTTTGAGCAAGCCACCCAAGAACGGATCGCGACCTTAGAAAAAGAGATCACTCAGATCAACACAACTGCTAACA
>Ga0209344_10002643_pt1 | contig 19435 bp, 18 predicted proteins | sample Cruoilmetagenom6_FD_187293 | JGI IMG/M metagenome (GOLD analysis project Ga0209344, IMG submission 187293) | Oil polluted marine microbial communities from Coal Oil Point, Santa Barbara, California, USA - Santa Barbara Oil Seep Sample 6 (SPAdes)... | ecosystem: Environmental > Aquatic > Marine... | reverse complement strand
AGCGAGATGCTTTCTTCAATCGAGGCAGTAGAAATTAACACTGCAAATATTGATGAAAACACTAGGGAAATTGCAAATACTGTTAAAAAGGAAATTAGTGAAGATCCAAGAAAAGAGTTGGCCAACAGGGGTATAGCCTGGAATAAAAGTAATCTGGTTAATGCAATTGTTGATGGCGATGCAGAAAATATTCAGCTTTTTGCAGATGGTGATATGCCTCTTGACCAAGACTCTAAGCTAAAAATTCTCGATAAGATAACAGGTAATGGCCTTAATGAATTTGATCTAATTCAGGAGTTATATCCAATCGAAATTGAAGGCGTTCTTAATATTGATTATTATCGTTTCTTCGAGTTCGGCATTGATCCTAACAACTTTTTTGGGACACATGTTCAATCTTATGTTGATGAATTAAAGCAGAAAAATCTTAATGAATATAATCAGTCGGTAGCTGCTGATACAGAAAGGTTTTTTGAGGATAATTTGAGATATGTAGAGCAACTAAAGGTTTACTTAAAAGATTTTTTGAAAGTTAACTCTAATACAAGTACTGATTGCTCAGTAAGTATGAAGACGCTTCACAAAGAAAACAAAGTGATTCAAAAAATAGATGATACTGAAACACTTAAAAAATATTTAAATTTTGATGGATATTTTATTAGGTCTCTAACCATCTTAGAGATTAACTTTGCACTTAATAATCTCATAAGCTCTTGTCCTGAAGTGGCTCATATTCAGGCCTCTAGACCTGTCCAGCCTGACCAAAGCAAGTACGTTCTAGAGGAAAAAACCAAGGAGTTATTTTATGTTCAGGAGCCTCAAGTCAAAAGAGTAAGTATTTCAACGTTTAAATTTATAAAGTTGGTTAATCCTGAACTCTATGGATACTTAATTAGTAATTCTGTGCATCCTACTGAAACAGACACCAAGTTACATTTTAGTGATGGAGTAATTTTGAAAGTAGAAATCTAAGTCGCTGATGTAATAGCCCCATTTCAAAACGGACACTCAATTGTTAAGCGATAGGCTTAGACCTATCTTTAAGGAGTGTCTATGGAACGTATTGAAATTTTTACTGGTGAACAGCGTCGTCGTCGCTATACTCCGCAGGAGAAAGCCAAATTTGTTGCCATGAGTATGCAGCCAGGGTATTCGGTGTCACTGGTGGCCAGACAAAACGGCATCACCCCAAGTTTATTGTTTAAGTGGAAAAACTCATGCAAGACGGTGGCATGTCGGCAATTCAATCTGGTGATGAGGTGGTCAGCTCAGCTGAGCACAAAGCGTTGCAGAAAAAAGTGAAGCAACTTGAGCAGCTGCTTGGCCGCAAAACCATGGAAACAGAAATTCTGAAAGAGGCACTGGAGATAGCCCAGTCAAAAAAGTTAATATCGCGCATGCCATTGTTGCCACCGGACGATTCCCTCTCATCAGAGTCGTAAGTGCACTGGGTGTGTCGCGCTCTAACCTTTACCAACGGATTAAAGGTCGACAAGCCGGTCGTCCGGCACGTTACAGCAAATCAGACGATGCCATGCTGTTGCCACTGATTGAGGCGTTATGTGACAAACGTGCAACCAATGGCTATCGACGTATCACGGCGCATTTAAATCGCCAGTTGAAAATAGACGAACATCCTTTAAGCAGGGTGAATCCCAAACGGATTTACCGCATCATGCGACTGAATAAATTGCTGTTAGCGAAGCATACTGGTCGTGTTGGTGATAATCGAGCGCATGAAGGCAAGGTTATTACCCTTCACTCCAACACTCGTTGGTGCTCAGATGGTTTTGAGATCGGCTGTTGGAATAAAGAAAAAGTCCGAGTGGTGTTTAGTCTCGACTGCTGCGACCGTGAAGTCATGAGTTATGTTGCCACCACCACTGGCATTAATGCTTTGATGGTGCAGGACGTATTGGTTGAGAGTATCGAAAAGCGGTTTGGTGATGTTCAAGACCTACCTCGCCAGGTTGAGTGGCTGACAGATAATGGGAGTTGCTATATTGCCGATGACACTCGGCAGTTCGCGAAATCACTGGGCTTTAAGGTATGCACAACCCCCGTCAGAAGCCCTGAAAGCAACGGCATGGCTGAGGCGTTTGTGAAGACGTTTAAACGGGATTATGTTTACTTAAGCGATCGTCCTGATGCAGCAACAGTGATGGCGCAGCTTGCACAATGGTTTGAGGATTACAACAATTATCATCCGCATAGCGGATTGAAAATGATGTCACCGAGGGAGTATCGCGCTCTCAAAGTGGCAAGTTAGGACTGTCCGTTTTGGCGGGGGCAACTACAGCTGATAATCACTGTTGATTGAGACTTTTATTTAAATCTACAATCTCTCTAGTGAGCGTAGAAAGGCAGTGGTTTATATACTTATTGGCTTAAAGATTTCTGATAAATTACTTGTGATTCAAATTTTAAGGATGAAGATATTTTGATGCACTGAAATCCAGCTTTGATTTAATCTTCTCCCATTCCGGCATAACTTGATTCATCAACCGATAAAAACGCTCACTGTGATTGTGTTCGGCAATATGACAAAGCTCATGCAAAATGACGTAATCAACACACTCTCTGGGTGCTTTAACGAGGTGTGGGTTTAATGTAAGCATGCCTTTGGGTGAACAGCTGCCCCATTGTGTTTGCATGGTTAATACGCGAATTGCAGGACGCTCATTTACCCATAGCGTTTTATCCAGCAATGAGTCAAGGCGGCGCTGAAATACTTCTTTCGCTTTGGTTTTGTACCAATCGCTCAAAATAGCTTTAACTCTATCAGGGTTCGTCTCTTTGACCAGAACTTGAAGTTGGCCTCGCAGGAGCTTTACTTGTGGCTTGCTCTCAGCGTCCACGATGACTTTCAGCAAGTGCTGTCTGCCCAGGTAAAGATGACTTTCGCCACTGACATATTTGCGAGGTCTGACATCACTCATTTGTTTTTTGAATGTGGTTAGTTTGTCGTGGATCCAGCGGGCACGCTTATATACTGCGTTACGTAAATCATCATCAGAAACTGCTGGTGACGCCTTTGCAATAACACGACAATCGGGGTGAACCTTGATAAGAACCATCTGATTGTCATTCGCTTTATCGCCACGCTCAAAGTGAATGATTTCATCACCATAGTGGATAAACAAACGTCCCTGAATTTGATTAAGATCGGAATGAATTTTGACGGACATATTCAATCTGCGCCGGCCAGCCCAACCCGGGTAATTTGCACGACGTACTCGACGATGGATTTGGCTTGATCCATTCCGTAGCCAATATCTTTACAGCGTTTAAACATTAAAGGGAGCAATTGTTTGCGTATGTCTGCTTCAATGTTTTGTGGGTTGATGGAGTTTTCTTTTACTGAGGTTTCTACTTTGCTGTCGATTTCAAACGCCAACTCTACCCAGGCATCTTGTACCTGAGCGTCCTGAACTTCGAAGACTTTCGGCAATACTTTTTTGAACACGCCATAGTAGGCCTGAGAATGATGGTTACCATCAAACCTATCCGGTATGCCGGGTAAATTCCTTTTATCGACCTGCTCTTCAAACTCATGAAACAGCATGTATTGCTTTAAAGGGTGTTCGAAAAGCTGTTCAGCTTCTTCGATGACTTTGCGTAGCAGTTTGGAAAAGGCCTCTTGTCCATAAGGATCATCGCGAAGCTTTTGCTCGATAGTGCGAGTTATTCTGGTTTTGATTATGTCCGTTTCGTTGCGGGTTTTTTCTTTGCTCCAGTCTTCAGGCTTTTGCTGGCCCATTTGTCCAACAGCATAAGTGCCTTCAGGCTCTTTGATTTCAACACCGACGACATGTTTATCCATGAGCTTGCGGACTTCTTCAGCATACTCATCGTATTCGATAGTCTCACCGGCATCTTGCCGAACAAGTTGTCTCAGGCTTGAAAGTTGTTTTAGTGTTTCCTTGTAGTGTCGGCGGTCTGCGTCAGTGAAGCTCTTATCGTCGTAAAAGGTAGCTGACTGCAATGCGACTTTAAGGCAGGTCGCAAAGTTAGTCAGCGCCGTGTAGAAATCATCCCGGGTTTTCTGGTTAACATCGACCATCTCGCCATCACGACGTTCGGTTCGAGGAACCAGCACTTGGCGTAGTTGTTCGATATCATTCTTATTTTTGACGGCACTGAATATGGCCCATAGTTCTTTGTAAAGCTGTGGCAGACGCTTATATTCAGTGCTCATTTGATGATAGAGCCCGGTAATATCTTCTATGTCATAACCGGATTGTGTTCTTGAGGCCAGATCTTGGTATTTGGCAATAGTGGTATCAAGTTCTGCCAAGATGCCACGGTAATCAATTAGCAGGCCAAACTGTTTTTTTGGATGCAGGCGATTAACCCTGGCAATCGCTTGAACGAGATTATGTTCTTTCAAAGGTTTATCGATATAGAGCACCGTGTTTTTGGGCTCATCAAAACCCGTGAGCAGCTTATCCACCACAATCAATAGTTTGAGATTGTCATCCTTATCAAACCGTGAAATCAGGTGCTTGGTGTAAGTGGCTTCATCATTACCACCCACATTGTCTTTCCACCATTTGGTGACTTCCGGACTGTCTTCTTCATCGACAGATGTATTGCCTTCACGGGTATCGGGTGGGCTCATGACCACAGCGGACTCGAACAATCCCGCTTCATCCAAATACTTCTTGTATTTAATTGCAGAGATTTTGCTGTCACATGCCAGCTGACCTTTTAGGCCGTCATCGATGTTCTTTACAAAATGATTGGCAATATCGAGGGCGATTAAGCGAATACGGTCATCCGACTGGTAAAGATGGCCTTTCTTGGCAAATTTACGCTTCAGATCGGTACGCTGATCATCAGTCAGTCCTTCAGTTATCCTTTCAAACCAGCTATCGATTGCCCGTTCATTCACATCCAAGTCTGGAATGCGTTCTTCATAAAGTAAAGGCGTAACGGCTTTGTCTTCGACAGCACGTTGCATGGTATATGCATGAATGATTTTGCCAAATTTGCCTTCAGTTTTGTCTTCTTTGAGCAATGGCGTTCCGGTGAAGGCGACAAATGCTGCTTTGGGTAATGCTTGTTTCATACGAATATGATTTTCACCACCCTGGCTACGATGCCCCTCATCAATCAGAACAATTATGTCACTACTGTCGTTGTGACATTGGGGCATTTTGGTGGCTGTATTAAATTTCTGGATAAGCGAAAAAATGATCCGTTCATTACCCTTACCAATTTGCTCTGCTAAGCGCCGGCCGGAAGTGGCCATGGCCGCTTCTTTGTCTTTTTTGCTAGCAAGTTCACCTCCAGAGCTGAAAGTTTGGCTAAGCTGATTCTCTAAATCGACGCGGTCGGTGACGACAACAATACGGCACTGTTTAAGTGACTCATGCAAGATCAGGGCTTTGCTGAGAAATACCATCGTGAAAGATTTGCCTGAGCCAGTGGTGTGCCAAATTACACCACCCTCACGGCCGCCTGTTGGGGTTTTCGTATTGATTCGTTCAATTAGACGTTTAATTCCAAAAACTTGCTGATAACGTGCTGCCACTTTGCCAATTTTTTTATCGAACAAAATGTAATAACGAATCATTTCTAGCAGCCTGGCAGGTGAGAGCAGGCTGATAATGAGCCTGTCTTGGTCGGTCAGCATCAGCTCACCACCGGCTATCAGGTTGTCATACCAGACTTTATCAGCTGATGGACGATGCGAGAATAGCTGGCTCAGTTGTTCTGCCGAGAGATTAGCATTTTTAATTGCGTGCATTTTGGCATCAGAAATGTCCTCTTCTCGCCAAGTTGCCCAGAACTTCTCAGGTGTGCCTTGGGTGCCATAACGGCCCTCAATACCATTAATAGAGAGAAGCAGTTGTGCGTAAGCGAATAAATGCGGGATTTCATCTGGGCGCTGATTTCGCAGTGACTGGGATATGCTCTCTCTAATGGTTGGGCCTTTGCCGGCATGGCCATCTGGGCGCTTAGCTTCAATGATGACAAGTGGCAGGCCATTCACATAACAAACAATGTCCGGCCGACGGTTGTCGATGCCGTTGCTTCTGCGAACGCTCAGCTCTTCGGTGAAGATAAAGCTGTTGTTAGTTAAATCATGCCAATCAATGAGTGGGATTGTCGGGGTGACTTTCTTTCCATCCACAAACTCAGTGACGGAAATACCATACAACATATGGTTGTAGAGCTTTTCGTTTGCAGAGGTCAGACCTTCATTCAGTGCCGGGGCACATAGTTCATGAATGATGTTATCGATAGCGTTGTTAGACAATGAATGTTCTTGTCCAGCAAAGACAAAGCGGCGTTTTTGCAGTTGCTGACGTAGTTCATCACGCAGCACAACTTCGTCTAATTTACTATTTCTAGCTGCTAAAGCTTGTTCAGGCGATAGAAAAGACCAGCCAAGGTTTGTCAGTAGTGTTAAAGCTGGAAGCTTCGCACTGTATTCTTCCTGAAATTTGAAGTTAGACATTATCTCCATATGGGGTGCTCCTTCCAATTTTCTGGCAGACCCATCGCAATTCGATATTTTTTTTCGCTCACGAGGGTTTCCAATAGTTCGCTGCAGCGTTCGGCCCAATGATCTCCATTGTGATTCGAGCGAAGCAGCACGCGCAAGATAATTAGGATATAGAAAACTCTATCTTGTCTTGGTGTAACTGGGGCGTTCCATGCTGAGTCTCTAACGGTTTCTGGTCTAATTGCTAGCTCTCTATTCCACAAACGACTGTGGTGGGCGCAAATGTTTCGTATATAAGTAAGTGTATGTAACCAATCCTTTAATCTCTTGTGGTGAATGCCTAATTGGCTAGCTATTTGGCGTTTATCTTCGTTGTTAAGACCCTTATAAAAAATTGATAAACTGCCAAATGACATGACTTCTGTCGACATCCATATAGGCAACCTAGGGAAGCCATCGTATTTATTTTTATAATGCTCAATAAAAACGTCTTTGGATTTTGCTATGTCATCTTCTAATTTTGATAGCCAGAGGGCATGATTAAATCGAGGGTGAAAATTGGCCGAGTCAGTATGGCCAAATGCATTATATCGTTGCCCCATATGGTAGGTGACAAGTGTTCGAATATGCACCTCTATTCGTTCTATCGCATCCATCACTAAAAGCCGAAGATGACGATCAAATTCGTAGAGCTTTATTACTTCACTAAAAGTTGTCTCGGGTCGGAATTGGCCTGTAGGATTGCCATGTTCATCCCTTTCCCAGAAAGGGTGCCAATAAGCACTTAGCCTGTAATAACTAATTGATGCTAATTGATTAAGAGCGAAGTCTTGGTTATCAACGACTAGTCCACGTCCTTGAAGCAGATTCAATTGCTCAGTAAAAGAGATAGCAGGTTTACTGTATGGTATTGCCACTAGGTATATCCCAGACTAGCGGGCATAAAAAAGCCACCAAGGTTGCGCGATACCCTCGAAAAGGCACTAAGCGTGGTGGCTGTGTTGTACATATTGTAATAGCCGAACACTGGTTTTGTAAACAAACTGTTTACTCTATGGGAGTAAGAAAAGAGTTTCGGCGGAAAACTCATCCTTAGCTTTTCTTCTCGATAATCATAATATGTGTTGGGTGGCAGAAAGGTTTTTATGCTAATGATTTGTATTGTTTTTATCAGTTCACATGAAACTAGTTTTGAGCTGTAATCTTCCTGAAATTTTGGGGAATGATAAATGCTCATACCAAAATCCTTGTTTGGCTGAGGTTATCACTGGATGTGTTATGAAATGTGGTAGTTTGATTCAAACTCGAAATCATGCTGAAGTACTGCTTACTATATGAGTCGGCCAGATCTGTTCGCAAATACTTCGGTAGAGAGACTGCCTGGCTTGAATATCTTCTTTTTTGAACGAATTGTGAGGTTTAAATGGTAGGTTAAATCTTTTGTTCAGAGCCAAAAAGTTGGGGTTATTCTCATAGGCTAAAGGGCATAATGATTTTACCAACAGATTTTCTTTAATGTAGTGCGCCTTTTTGTCTTCATAAGGCAAATCACCATAGGATTGATTTGTCCCTCGCGGCAACAGAACAAGATCTCCTAACCGGTTGCGATGGTTTTGAAACTCATGCTCTTGTTCGAACTCATCTTTGTGTCGAGAAAACTTGTCGGCCCAAATATGCTCAACCTCAAATGGCTTCCCACTGGTAGGCTGATAGTAGGTTACAAAGTTATTGCTCATTCCGGCCTGTTGATCGCACCATGCAGTCATGCGGGCTAGTAAAAACTTAACAAACCGTTTGTTTTGGCCGTGCATGCGGAATTTATCCATGTCATCAAATGATTCTTTCATATCTAACAGCTTCTGAGTTAGAAGGGCCTGAAGTGCAGCTAAATCTAGACCTCGCACTTCTTTGACCAAGCTATACATGGTGTATCTGATGGAGCTGGCCGAAAAATTACGGAAGTTTACTGAGCGTCGCACTACAAAGGATTCAATGTAAGCAGCAACTGTATTTATCTTTTGGGTGACAGTGCTATCGTCATCATTGGTATTTAGGGCGGCTAACATCAGAGGATAACTGAGCGTTGGCGCAATACCCCAGTGATTAATATAGAAGACGCATTCTAGTCCGGGCTTTAATTCTCTTTCAGCGTCGAGGATGCGTGTGTAAGCCCTCAGATAAAAGCGAAAATCTTGTTGAACAAAATTCTCGAAAGACTCTCCTAGGTCGACATTTAGTCCCACTTTGTTGAGGTTGTCACGTACCCAGCTATGAAATCGAGTACCGATTTTTTCAAAGTCTTCATTTTTGGAGCCTGCTTTACCTGGTCGAATACTGTCGGCATATCTTGCTCTGAGCCATGCTTGAAAAAAACGCTGATCTTCATCTTTGTCATAGGCTTTTAAGTGCAACATGGATTGTTTCCAAAGGTCGCTAGCAGCTGCGCGCTTATCGAGCTTATCAAACCTCGACAAAACAAATCCTTTTAGCATTTCCGAAGGTGTTAGGTTTAGGCCACGATCATTCATGGTTTCAAAAATTGTGTATGCATTTTCATCAGAATAAGCAATGATTTCCACCATAATCACATTATATTTCAACCAGTCGATAAAAAAGGGAAATGCATCCGCTTTTAGCTCGTCTGGAAAAGCCCTTACGATATCCTGATAGCGTTCTGCCATGTTTCGGGTTGATTCATCGGCATTTTCCACGGGTGTGTATTCACCATTATTGAACAGGTTTTCCAGACAGGGAATACGCTCTTCAACAGTGATATTGAAAGATTTGTTGCCACGCAGCTCCGAAAAAATCATAGGTTCAATTTTTTCGTCAAAGCCCAGCTCTTTTTGCAAATTGTGAAGGTAGATCAGAAACAGGGTTAGCGAGGTTAAACGTTGTTGTCCATCGATAATACTCCGCTTACCATCCTTGCTACTAACGACAAACGGGCCTAAGTAGTAGTTGTTATATTGCTCACCCTGTTCACGCCTATCACCAGGGCTGTATTCAGCCAGAAATGCCGAAGATAAATCGGTAACCAGCTCTTCAATATGCTTTTCACCCCAGCTGTATTCACGTTGAAAATAATCAACCGTATATTTCTGTTCGTTTAACACATCAAATAAATTTCGATGTTGTGCTTCAATTTTATTTTCTAGCTTACTCATCTGATTTCCTTATCTTCAATTTTTACCCTACGCTTGCCAGTCAATAACTGCTGCATCAGGGCTTTTTTCTCTTGTTTAAGGTAGCAGAGTTTCTTCTGAAAAATCTTGATTTCATCTTCAGCAATACGAAGTGTTCGACCAATTGCTACCTGTTCGTCATAGCTCGGATATGTAATAGATATGCTTCTGAAAGCATTCTGAGAGACTACATAACGCTGCCCGCTGCCATCAGCAAGTTGATCAACCTGTTTCCTAAATTCAGGTGTTGTGAAGGCATATGCTTTGAAATTCAGGTCCCACTGCTCACGAATCCTGAAGCGGACGACGTGATAGCTATAACAGCAATTAGGAATATCTTCTGCTGCTACTGCAGGAATACCCGCTTCATCTTTTGTTTCAGAGGAGGGGGTAAAAAAAACATCACCTAATCTGACATCACAACCCGAAACCTTGCTTTCCGGTGCTGTTACCCAGTGATTAAGTTCATCCGAGTATATGAAGCTTCTCTTGAAAACATCGGTAAAATTTAGCAAACGGACAGGTGTTTCACCCGCTACTATTTTCTTGTCTACACCAGCGCTTTTGATCTCGCCCATTTGGCCAAGCGTAGTAGTCTTCCAATCCCCACTAAACCTAACCCCATTCGTATCCAGCAGATGTTTTTTGCCTGTGAGCAGTTGTTGCATCAAGGCTTTTTTCTGCTGCTGGCTGTTGGCTATTAGTTGTTCCGTGGTGCTGATGGCCTTGTCCCAGGTGGAGAGAATTTGAGCGATTTTCTTTTGTTCGAGAAAGGGTGGGACAGCAATCTTTAACTTTTTGAAATATGGAAGACCTATAGTTTTAATCGTTGAACCAACGGCTTGTCGTTCAAATTCCAATTTATTTAATTGAAGCCAGTTATACAGAAACCAACTGTGTAACTTTTCTTTGTTGTCGCATTTCCACGCAATAAAATGTTGGCTAACTGCCATCGGCTCAGCCATAACCCCGCTTTTACCAATTCCAGCATCTCTAGATAGGATGACAGTTTCAGCAGGATGTACCTCAGCAGAGCTGTTTTTAAGCCCGTCTTCAGAAATTACTTTTGTTGTTTCATATACGTAGCCTTTATCTAATCTGTGGCTGTCAGAAAGAGAGATCCATTTAATTCCACCATTCCAATACTCACTAAACGATTTACTTGGCGTATGCCCACTACACCGCTCGGCAAATTTATCTAGAAGCCCGTAGTCCCAGCCATGAGGTATGGATTCAGGCGCAAGATTACGAGCCATAACCCAATTCCTCCAAATACTTGGCCATATTCTTTTCCAACTCCGTTAGTTGGGCTTTCAATTGCTCACGCTCTGCCCGCACCGCCATAAGGTCAATTTCTTCCTCTTCCTCAAAAGTATCAACATAACGTGGGATGTTGAGGTTGTAATCGTTCTCTTTGATTTCATCGAGGTTCGCGAGATAAGCGTATTTATCGATGCTCTGACGAGTTCGAAAGGTATCGACTATTTTCTGAATGTTTGCATCACTAAGTTGGTTCTGGTTTTTGCCAGTTTTAAATTCACGAGAGGCGTCGATAAACAATACATCTTCAGAGCTTTTGGTTTTTTTGAATATAAGAACCGCTGCAGGTATGCCGGTACCATAAAAGAGTTTTTCCGGTAGGCCAATAACAGCATCCAACAGATTTTCTTCTATCAGTTGTTGCCGGATTTTGCCTTCACTAGAGCCGCGAAACAGTACGCCATGGGGGACGACTACACCCATCCGCCCAGTTTTCGGTTTCAACGTTTCAATCATATGTAGGATAAAGGCATAGTCACCTTTAGTTTTCGGTGGTATGCCACGGCGGAAACGGCCATATTTATCATGTTCAGCATCATCATGACCCCACTTATCAAGCGAGAAGGGCGGATTAGCAGTAACAATATCAAACAGCATCAAATTGCCGCTTTTATCCAGTAGTTTGGGGTTGCCGATAGTATCCCCCCATTCGATCTTGTGGTTGTCTTCACCATGCAGAAACATATTCATCTTGGCCAGCGACCAGGTGGAGCCAATGGCTTCTTGACCATAAAGCGCGTATTGCTTGCTGTTGTGATTGGCGACGACTTTACGGCCACACTTCATCAATAACGAGCCAGAGCCGCAGGCGGGATCACAAATGCTGTCGCCGGGACGTGGATCGAGTAATTCTGAAATTAAGTCAGAGACTTCGGGTGGGGTATAAAACTCACCAGCTTTTTGTCCGCCGGAAGCCGCGAACAGTTTAATCATGTACTCATAAGCATTGCCAATGACATCCAGCTTACCGACTCGGGATGGCTTTAGATTGAGTTCGGGTTTAGCAAAATCTTCCAGAAGATGTCTGAGAATGGTGTTTTTCTGTTTTTCTTCACCCAGACGGTCCGTGTTAAAACTGATGTCCTGAAACACCGATTTGCCAGCATCTTTGAGCTTAGTGCCGTTGGCTTCTTCAATGGCATGTAATGCCTGGTCAATACGTTCCCCGAGGCCCGGTTCATGGCGATGCTCAAAGAGCGTGTAAAAACTGGATGATTTTGGAAGCACAAAACGCTCGTTTTTCATCATCTCTTCAATTAGCTCTGGCTCGTCACCATGCTCAGCCTGATACTGGTCGTAATGGTCCTGCCAGACATCCGAGATGTATTTCAAAAACAGCATGGTGAGGATGAAGTCTTTATAGGTGTCAGCGCTTACGGTACCGCGGAAAGTATCACAGGCTGCCCACAAGGCTTTATTAATCGTGTCCTGGTTGATGCTGTCGTTCATTTTGTTTCTCCGTTTTTTAGCAACTGTTGGAATAAACCTTCCAACATCATTTCTCTATTATTTAATAATTGTTCGTAAAGTGTTTTTTCCTGAAGCTTTAGTTGAGCCAGGTTCAAAATTTTCCGTTGAGTAGAAATGTCTGGGATAGGAATGCATAATTCAGACAATTCCTTTTTGCTTAGAGAGGGAATGCTTGTTCCTACATGAAATCCTGTAAGTATAGTTTGCGTAGATGGGCGGTTAAGCCACCAACATAGATACTCCGAAAGAACTGCTTCTGTCTTAACTGACAAAACTAGTAATTGGTTTGACGGGACCACTTTCTCAGTTCCAGTCATTAGTGCGGCGCTGTTTGCAATGCCTCTTGCAACAACCGCTATATCGCCTTGTTCGATTGTGGGAATGTTCAGATTGCCTTGCCATTCAATTTCAATCAAATTATGACTGTGTATAACGGTGTTTTCTCGAACATCCCTGATTTGTAGCATGCGAATTCCTGTGCCAAGCTTTTCCTCCGCTTTACCGCGAAAGGTATAGCCCGACCGAATATCAGCAATTTTCTTTAAAACGGTGTAATTCATTAAATACTCTTGTTTAAAGTGGGCCATCCATGGCCCAGAAAATTATTACGCTGCTTTTGTCTCGAGCATTTCCTTTAGGTGTCTTGGTACATCACCGACAATGCCCACCCAAGCTGCCTCGCCTTGTAAACGCGTTACTAACAGCCCATCATCTTTATCCATGACGGCCCACAAATAATCTCTTATTTGGATTGCTGACTGGTTTGTGTGGATGATCCAGCAAGATTCCAGCGGACTACACCAGCCTGGATAGCTCTTTAAGCGCTCATAAAGTGACTTGTAGTCACGTTGTTTCCGTAAGTCATAATTAATTTGGTACACTGCCATTGGTAATATCCTCCAATCAAATTGAGATGTTGCTCGCGGCAGGCTGCAACCTGCCGCACCCTCCCTTTCAAAAATAATCATATTTAACGACTACTGTATTCAGGGTTGTTGCAGTATTGATCCGTTTGTTAATCATGTCAATAAAAATATTGCAGTAGAGCGATAATAGATTTTTTTGTGGAATATAATTTATTGGCAATTAACAATCTTATAGTTAGCATCCTCATTAAATTTCGTCATTGTATTTGTTGCAACAATAATGTGGTTTGAATGGCTAGTTCAGTTTTTAAGCATTTGCGTATTGAACGAGCGGCGGATCTCTATACAAAATTATTCTGCAAAAAACTACTTTTAGATATGAAAGGAATTGGACCAAAGACAATTGATTAAATGGCTTGTCTGGTCGGAGTCGAGTCGATACCTGTAGATCGACATGTTAGAAGTTTCGCGCTTAGGTTAGATATTAAATGCCAAGACTATCATTTCTTACAAAAAGCTTTTTTTTGCTGCTGACTTTCTGGGAATTTCTCGTAGGGATTTCGATGCGTGGATTTGGCAAAGGGAAAAGTTTTTGAGGACCCAACCATTCACGTTTAATGTTTAACTGTCAAAGAGCCTTACTTTTAGGGCATTAACTCTTATTGAAAAACTCCATGAGTAAGCCCGCCTATAACATTAAGTACGTTTTGGTCATCACCGGACTCAACAATTGAATTAATCGGGCTGGTATTTCCAAGGGCTTTACAAGGTTTCGATAGCCACTGAGCAGCTGCTTTTCTATCTCCATGGAAGAGTTCCAACACGGCATATCTGACGGCTTCGCTTACGGTGTTAATTACATCAGGCTCATTCATTACCTACCACTCCTTACTGCTGACACTTACATAGATAGCCAAGAGATTTCCATGATTACTTTTAGGTGCTAATCCCGATGATTAAATAATCTAAAATCACTTTCCAATCGTTTAATGGTGGGTCTCACTATATCCATGCTATTACGTTTCAAACGTTGCGTGAAAATTATATTAATCAATTTCACCTAACATTTCATTCAGAGATCATATATTAGCCAAGATCGCACATTCCAAAATAGGATCGGAAGCTTTCCAAAAGATTTTTGCCTGCTAAACTAAGAATCATGAAGTTTATTCAATACTCACAACCGGTTTGGTGGATACTCTTATCTGGAGTGCTCGCAGCTATGATTCTGCCATTGGTGCCACATATTCGTCCTGGGGCAGCTTTTGGTATCGCAGCATTACTAATAGGCATTGGGCTATTAGCGTTATTCGCTTTTTGGGTTGATTGGAAAGAGTTGCAAGAAAGACGCAACACCTACCATATTGAACCATTCAAAAAGCGGCTTGAAAAGCACTACAAACGACGTCAGTTTTTTGCGGACAGGAGTTAAGTGAGTAACTTTTGTTTATGTAATCACATTGCTTGTTTGCATTACTGTTGTTTTAGGACTTAGGGTTCTACACCGATTCCCCGTCTTTTTTACTCATCTATGGTTATTCCTTAGGCCCGAGCAATTGAATGACATTGTCGGGTAATGACGGAGTAGCTCGATAAGGGTAATCAACATTGCTTTCTGAAACAGAGCAGAACATCCCATCATGCACATATAGTGTAGGTCGTTAAAAAGTTCATTTCTTATTGTTTCGTTGTTTCTCGTGCTTTTCCAGCGTGTATCTCAAGCATAACAGTCTTTCTTAATCCCATTAGTGTATGTGAGCCAAGTAATGGAGGTCAATTCTTTCAAATATGAATATGATGGAATAATCATTTGCATAAATGATTTTTAGGATGTAACATACACTCCATCATCTAAATGCAGATGAATTCATTGGCACATATATAAGGGAAAGTAAAAATGATGGAAAATATTACGAGTAAGTGGTGGAATCAAACTAATCTCACTTCAGAAATGCAGCTTGATGAAGTTGAGGTCATTGATGAGGCCTTTCAGAATGTCTATGTTGCATCACTGGCATTTTCAAAACTAATCTTGCCGAATGCAAACTATAACGCTATTGAAACCCAATATATTGCTGCTGTGCAGGAGTTTAATTCTGACATTCATTCATTGGATGGACTGAGGGATGAATTGTGGGCTGGCTATCATCCTGCTGTATTGATGCTTTCACGCTTGAAATGGTACGGAATCAAGGGCGTTTATCACTACACAGATGCTGAGATACCAGAAGAAAGTGAAGCCTTACGTGATGAAATCGATTTGGGTCGTTCTCTCGTTTCATTAATGGCGCCGTCATGGTTATCCAATAATGATGATGTAGAAATGGAGCAAAGTAATGTGTTTTGGCAGCTAATTAATGCTGCACAAGCTCGCTATGCACTCGATACGGGTATGCCGCTAACATTTGAACAAGTCGTTATTTTATCAGGTATGAGCCGACGTGCAGTCCAAAATGATGCTGCCAAAGGAGGCCCAGCCAATTTGAAAGTAAATGGTGAAGAGGTGCAAAATGAAGATGCTCTGAATTGGCTAAAAGAGCGTCGTAACTTTATTCCTACCACCCACCTTAACGATCAAGAAGCTGGTCAAGTATCAATGGCAGATCAGTTGGATGAAGATGATGCTGATTTCATTTTTGTGCCGGTAACGGATGATGGAATAGCGTTCTTGCCGAAGTTACGCCGGGAGGGCGGCTATCAAATTGGTAAGTATGGTGATGAAAAATACTACCAGGACTATTACGAAGCATTAGCTGCGCTGCAAAAAATGGCAGTACCAAAATTCAGAAGGCCAAATGCACAAGGTAATTGGGGGATTAAGGTTTCTACCGATTGGAAACGAGTGCCTAAAGCTGAAATTGATGCCGCTTTCCACCAGTTACAGTAATTGATTTTTAGCCCAGCGAGTGGTGGCGCAAATAACGCTCGCAGTCATGCCGACTCCTGTCTTGGCCCCAATTTCGATCACTGAAAAGTGAGGGGGAAAGGGAGAGACTTATCAGTTAATCGACACTGAATTGGGAGTGCCGAAGTAATTTGATTTTTCTATGGTGAATGATTGACAGTAGGAAAGACTACAAAATAAAAAGGCGTTCTAGTAGAGAATGCCTTTTTATTATTTTTTGACCGAATGAGAAATCCATATTTTGAGTCACATACGGTCAAAATTTAACTGGGGCCGCTTTATTAACCGCTCTTGGGCATGTCACCAAAATGGTGGGACCCAACGCATAGCAATACTATCCCTTTCATACATTGATTTAAGTGCATTATAATCGACCTCTGAACATAGCCCAGTAAGTTTGTCTGATAAGTAATTCAGGATTATGCTTATTGTTAAGAGTTCAGGCTTTTCAGAAAGAAATCCGCTGTTAAAATTGAATTATGAAATTTACCAAATATGCACAATTCGAATTGCGGGTAATCCTACTTGCTGTATTGGCAGCTATATTTCTGCCACTAATTCCTCTTGTTAAAGCACCACTTGTCTTTGGTTTGTGTTTTTTGCTTATAGCGGTTGCCCTGATGGGGCTACATATATCCTGGACAGAGTGGAAAGCGTTGCAGAAACGCCGTAATAGTTATCACATCGAACCATTTAAAAAGCGACTTGAGAAATATCATAAGCGCCGTCAGCTATTAGCGAAAAGGAGTTAGCTATGTCAGTAACCATAGCTTTGGGAGCATCTTTTTAGTTTGTGCGACGGTTTTTGGGATTGCTTATCTCCAAGAAAAGCGAACACATGATCGAAAAACTCAGCGTCCTAGTCGCTCGATGTATAAGCGTTTTCAGGAAATAAGACGTAATCCACACTCAAAAGAATAATCCAACTGGATTTGTCTTTCGTTATGAAGGAGCCGTGCCATTAAGCCCAGGGTAAGTCTCAACTAGCTTTTACATTAGCTACCATCACCATCTCTATTTTTATCCTTTACTGCGTATAAATTGCATTTATCCTTTTTGGGGTATATTATTCGTTTATACCTTGTAGAGGGTAAAGAAATGACTAAAGTGACAACATCAAAAGCGCTAGGGGTGATGCTAAGAGATGCGCGTAAAGGTAAGAACATTACGCAATCTCAACTGGCCAACTTAGCAGGTGGCATCAAACAAGCTACGGTGTCCAATTTTGAGAATAATCCTAGCAACGCCCAGGTTGAAACCTTATTCAAGCTTGCAAGCGCTCTTGGACTTGAAATCCACCTTGTAGAAAAAGCAGTGCCACGATCATCTGGAGACGAGACGTGGTAATGCGGCTCAATGCATTGATGAACGGCCAGAAGGTTGGAGTATTGGAGAAGCTTCGTGGTGGCGGTATGGCATTTAGTTATGACCAAGCCTGGTTAAAGAGCTCACTTAGACGGCCAATCTCACTATCGATGCCGCTTTCCAGTCGCCCCTACACTGGAAACGAGGTCTATAACTATTTCGATAATTTGCTGCCTGACAATCCCGCTGTACGGGAACGGGTAATGGCAAAGTTTTCAGTGCCGGTGGATCATCCTTTTGAGATTTTAGCGACGATCGGGCATGACTGTGTAGGTGCACTTCAGCTTGTAACTGATAAGTTTGAATATAAACCCGAAATAGACGCTGAGCCGCTTTCAGAACAAGCGGTTGCCAAACAATTGCGGCTATATCGAGATAACCCTTTGGGTATGGATGATGAGGATGATTTTCGGATATCTCTCGCGGGGGTACAGGAGAAAACCGCATTATTACACCGGGATGGACAATGGCTTCGACCATACGGCGCTACTCCGACTACACATATAATCAAATTGCCGGTCGGTGTCATTAAAAATGCTTCTGGCAGTATTGATTTGTCAGCCAGTTGTGACAATGAATGGACATGTCTAGAGTTTATCCGGCAGTTGGGAATTCCAACAGCTAATGCTGAGGTAGCTTCTTTTGAAGACCAACGAGTATTAATAGTAGAACGCTTTGATAGGCGTTGGACATCTGATGGTCAATGGTTATTGAGGTTGCCCCAAGAAGATTTCTGCCAGGCTATGAATTTACCTTCGAGCAAAAAATATCAGGCTGATGATGGCCCTGGAATAGTGGAATGTATGAAGTTGCTGCAGGGGGCTGTCGACAACTATGTGGACAGATTAAATTTCATCAAAACACAAATAGCATTTTTACTTTTATCTGCACCAGATGGACATGCCAAAAATTTCAGCTTGCTTTTGCAAGCTGGCGACAATTACGCACTGACGCCGGTTTATGATGTCATTTCAATTTATCCTATCGACAATAAACAACTACATCATCGAGCAAAACTTGCCATGGGTTGGATGGGAACATCCAAAGGTTATCGCTACAAACTCCAAGAAGTACAACTAAGACATATTCTTTTCACGGCCAAAAAACTTGGGTTGTTAAAAGAGGTAGAGGCGTTTATTGGTGAGGTTACATCAATCACGGAACATGCAGCATTAGAAGCAGAAAAAGTAGCCAAAGTCCAAGAGATCGATATGAATATTGTTAAACCAATTCTTGAAAAAACTCTCGCTAAGGCGAACTGGTTAGAAGCTTCATACAAGAGTTTCCAATAGATGTTTTGAGACTAACCTTGGGAAATTAATTTTTTTATACACTTCTGATAGCTAACTGATCATCGGTATAAAATGTTTTATTTATAGGGATAGTGACTACGAATGTTGCTAAAGTATAAAGCATCTTTATATGGTCATTTAAGTGTGCTATATTGTGACAAAAGAAGTTAGCTGGTTTGGTCAAGGAAGCCTGATCAGTTAAGGAGCAAAACACCATGATGGGCTGACTATGCTGGAGTCATAAGCGTAGTCAGAAAAAGGAGTAGATGAGATGAGAAAGGTAAATGCCGTCTTGTCTTCAGCGACTATTGGTATTACAGAGCTTAAGCGTAATCCGATGGTTGTTGTCGACGAATCAGATGGGGAAACTGTTGCTGTTTTAAACAGGAACAAAGCGGTGTTTTATGCGGTTCCCGCGGAAGCGTATGAGGCGATGATGGAGCGGCTGGAAGATGCAGAACTTGCTGCCCTTGTGCGTGCGAGGGAGCACCAGCCTCGTATAGAAGTGGATTGGGATGACCTATAGTTTAAGATTTACTGAAGACGCTAAGAAGGAATGGGATAAGCTTGATGCGGGG
>Ga0209344_10002642_pt1 | contig 19453 bp, 18 predicted proteins | sample Cruoilmetagenom6_FD_187293 | JGI IMG/M metagenome (GOLD analysis project Ga0209344, IMG submission 187293) | Oil polluted marine microbial communities from Coal Oil Point, Santa Barbara, California, USA - Santa Barbara Oil Seep Sample 6 (SPAdes)... | ecosystem: Environmental > Aquatic > Marine... | reverse complement strand
TCAAGCTTACTTTGATGAATTTTGTTTTAGAGTTAACCGCTCTCAATTTAAAACTAGCATCTTTCATAAAACGATAAATAGAATGGTTGAAAGCAAGCCAATATATCAAAATCAAATAAAACAGATACTAAGCGTATAACTCAAAAAATAATAATTGTTAAGTACCAAACTCAAAGTAGGTGCATATTTATAAAGTTCGCCAAATATAAAATTTGATGATTTAAAGAAAATAAAGGTAAAATTGTAAATTTGGCTAAGTCCTAAATTTGAAAGTAAGTACATTTTAATTCCTTATTATTCTTATACCAAACGGATGTGCTTAAACGGTGAAACAGATATGAAGCAAATTATATTTTCATTATTCATAATTTTATTTTTAAATGGGTGTATGTCAGATTCAATATTTTTAGAAAAAATAGACTTTTCAGATGGTGATTACTCACTTTACATAAGACATAAGAAGTATGGAGAGTTTATAGTTTTAGATGAAAACGCTATAAAAAAAAACTTAAATAATTTAAAAGTAAAATTTAGCTTGATTAATTACCTACCTGGCGAAGGTGATAGAGGTTATGGGGTTATACTTTTTAAAAATAATAAACAGGTTAAAAGTAAAATAGGTGGATCATTTATATATTTTAAAATAGGAACTTTAGCCAATTACGCCCTAGCTGTTAAGCAACATAGCGTTTCTGGAATTAAAAAAGAGATACAGGAAAAATTAGACTCGATAAAAAACAGAACAAACATTTTTATAACTAATCAACCAATCTTTGTTGCAGATAACAGAGCCTTTCGTTTTAGAATTTATTTTCCAAGTATAGCGATTCCTGTTTCAAGAGAAACAGATAGCACAGGATATAAAAGAATAATAGCTGTAAATGGAATAGAAAGTAATAAATGGCAAATGCAAGAAGAAAGTATTTTCGAAAAAAAATGGGCTGATCATTTAAAAAAATGTATTCGTGAAAAAGCTGGCACAATATCAGATTTTGAAGTTTCGATATCAAAAGGAACCATAGAAGATCTGAATATATTTGACACAACTAAAAAATGGCGAGAAATAAAAACACCAGACAATAAATTTTTATTTATAAATGACTATATGTACTATACATTTACTGCATATATTATGGCGAATAAAGAAATTGCAGAAAAATTACTGGCATTAGATTATTCGGATTGTATGAGCGAAAAAGAACGAAACAAACCACAGGTCATTGCTAAAATGAAAGAGCTAGTGTTACAAAGCACAAAACCTAGTCTATCTGTTGATAACGGAGAGGTTGGACTTGACGGCTATAAAGATAACGTCACCAAATATAAAAAAATATATGAACAAGAATACACTTTGAAATGGTTAGAAATTGAAAATAAATAGCCCATAGGTAAAAATATAGCTAAGTGATAACCCGAAATTGTACTTTTTAAAACGCTACGTTCCATAACAAATCCGATGATGTTGCATTCTCCTACGTCGACCCTATGTGCTACATCTCGTTTGCCAATCCTCTAAATCACACTCTGCCATCTCAGTTGTCGCCCGCACAAAGAGAAATGCAACATCGTCGAAGCACTATGACAGATCACATAAAGCCGTAGAATAAGAGAACTTTTTATAGACGACGCATAACAGAAGAAAGAATGTACCAAATAAAACAATCAATAGTTCATGTTGCATTAGTCGTAAAAGATTATGATGAAGCAATTGATTTTTATACAGAAAAATTAAATTTCGAATTGATAGAAGATATTTATCAAGCAGAACAGGATAAAAGATGGGTTGTAATAGCACCACCAAATTCAGTCGGAACAACTATTTTACTCGCAAGAGCATCAAAACCTAAACAGTTTAATTTTATTGGTAACCAAACTGGAGGTAGAGTATTTCTTTTCTTAAACACTGATGATTTTTGGAGAGACTACAAAGATATGACTTTAAAAGGAATCGAATTCGTGCGGAATCCAAAAAAAGAAGATTACGGGACAGTTGCTGTATTCAAAGATTTGTATGGTAACTTATGGGATTTACTTGAGTTAAACCCAGAGCACCCAATTGCAAAAAGGATGTAATGATTACAAAGAAAAAGATAATTGGGATTTGTGGAAGTGCCAGTCGGAATTCTGCAAACCTATCAATTCTAAAATGGATAAAGCAACCACTTAAAGCTGATTTCGATTTGGAAATTATATATGATTTAACCGAATTACCACATTTTAAAACGGAACTGACTGACAAAAATGTGCCGAAACAAGTTGTTGATTTACGGCAAAAAATTGAAAATGCAAACGGAATTATAATTTGCACACCTGAATACGTTTTTAGTATTCCGAGTGGTTTAAAAAATATGATTGAATGGTGTGTATCAACAACGGTTTTCTCTGACAAACCAACTGGTCTTATAACTGCTTCAGCAAGTGGAGAAAGAGGACACGAAGAACTGAAATTGATTATGGAAACAGTTCAAACAAAATTTACAGACGAGACAACTCTCTTAATTCAGGGAATAAAAGGTAAAATCGATAAAAATGGTAAGATATTAGACACGAAAACAGAAACTGAATTAAAAAAATTTGTGCAATCGTTTGAAAGATTGACAAGAAAGCCAACGAATCACAAATGCTTTGATTAATACTGTTTTTGTGCTTGAAATTAAGTTTAGTGCTTTTAAATCCCGTACTAAACATAACTAAACCAATGATGTTGTTCAACCCAGAAATAATTTTAAATACCAAAAAACGGCAGCAATAAAATTGTTATAATTTCTTACTTATTAGTACCTTACAATACTATGCTTGACAAATTACAATTAGACACTATTCTGTTTTTGGATATAGAAACCGTCCCTGAAAAGAGTTCATTTGACCAACTTGATGAAACTACGCAAGAGCTTTGGGCATATAAATCTCAATACCAACGAAAGGATGATGTAACGGCAGAGGAGTTCTATGAGCGTGCCGGAATTTGGGCTGAATTTGGTAAAATTATCTGCATATCGGTAGGTTATTTTACATATCAGGGTGATACTAGAAATTTTAGAATTACTACTTTCCACGGAGAAGAAGCTAAACTTTTACAGAATTTTAAAAATTTATTGACCGAGTATTTTAACCATGCAAAGCACGTACTGTGTGCCCATAACGGCAAGGAATTCGATTTCCCATATATCGCCCGTAGAATGATCATTCATGGTATTTCGCTACCTCAAAAATTAGATTTGTTCGGTAAAAAACCATGGGAGGTTCCGCATATAGATACCATGGAACTATGGAAGTTTGGTGATTACAAACATTACACTTCGTTAAAATTAATGGCACATGTACTAGGTATACCTTCGCCAAAAGAAGATATTGATGGTAGCATGGTGCGGGTTGTTTATTATGAACAAAACGATTTAAACCGTATTATAACGTATTGCGAGTTAGATGTGTTGACTACAGCTCAGGTCTATTTACGATTAAGAAATCAAGATTTATTGAAAGATAATGAAGTAAAGAAAGTAGCAAATTAAAAGAAGTGAGTTAAAAACAGCATCCTCATATATAAAAACATGATTAATGATGTAATTTTGTTTATACCATCATTTGTTCTAAACGAACCATATTTATGAAAAAAAGCATTTTATTATTCTCTGTAGTTGTGCTATTAACAAGTTGTGTTCAAGAAAAAGAAATAAGTTCTATCAATCCAGAGAACTGGTCGAAGAGAAAGGCAACTGTGAACGTAAAGGATTCTTTAGCGCATGGAAAATCTTACTTATCTATCTATTCACAAATTTATAGTAGTTCTGAGCATAAGACCCATAATTTAACGGCAATGGTAAGCTTACGCAATACCAGTGATGTTGATACCATATACTTGACAAAAGCCGAGTATTTTGATACGCACGGTGTATCGTTAAGAAATTACTTTAATCACCCAATTTATTTAGCACCTTTAGAAACCGTTGAGATAATTATTGATGAAATGGACGTCGAAGGTGGTACCGGATCAAATTTTATTTTTGAATGGCATGCGCCAAAAAATTGCCCTGAACCTTTGTTTGAAGGAGTTATGAATTCTACCGTTGGTCAGCAAGGTCTTTCATTTACTACACAATCTAGAAGAATCAATTAAATACATCTAGTACTTATAGAATTTAGCACTTTTGTTGACTTCAAAATCTTGAATCTGTAGTATATATAAACCTGAAGGAAGATTAGAAACATTAATCCTTGAATCTGTAGCCGAATCCATTTTTAACTCTACTCCACTTGTGCTTATTATTCTATAAACCGTGTTCTCAGAAGTTTTTACGTTCAACTGAATTTCATCGACAGCAGGATTTGGATAAACACTAAACGGAATTTGAGAATCTGTACTTAAGGTATTTAAGGTTTCTAATTCAGTTTCTCCACCTTTAAAAGTAAATGTAGCCACTTCACTAAATTCAGAAGCTATGTTCTGAGAACAAAAAGTTCTTAATCTAAATGAATATGTATTATCCAACAATAAACCTTTCCAACTAAAATTGTTCATAGAGACATATTCGGTAATCCATTCTTGTTGGTGTACTTCTTTATATTGAATTTCATATAAACCATCTTCCGAAGCACTCCAGGTTAATTCAACGCTAGATACATCAACTGTATCAAGACTAATTTCTGGAGCGCTAATAGAACACGTAGTCATCATAACACCTGAAATGATCAATGAAAAGTCTTGTATGGCATTTACAAGTTCTCCTTTATGTGTTACGGTAATAGTGTAAGTGCCACTTGCATTCGGAATGTCGATTCTTTCAAAAGGATCTACTTTATTATCTCCTTTAGTTGCAGCGTTACCAGCTTGCGCAGGATTCAATTTCCAAGGTAAAAAAGATTGTCCGTTTTGAGTAATTCTAATATCCAGATCGTTTACCAAGGCAGCAGTAGTGTTGTTCAAATCCCCAGAATTAGTAAAACTTGATTGTACATCTGTCCATGATATCGAAGCGATCAATGTTTCGTTACCTTCAGCAGAAACTTCAAATGAGAAAGACTCGCCGTTTTCCAATGACTCTTCTGAAACGTGACTAATAAAATCTTTATTATTAAGTAATTCGGCCGCATTCTTTGAATTCATAATTCCCCATCCCATTTTATAATCAGGTCCTTCAGCATCTATATCATCTGCCGTATGCAAAGCCAATCCTTTTAAAGTAGCAGCTCTCATATACTCGCCATATAGCTCTTCATGATATTGTTGTAATAATAGCAAAGACCCTGTAACACCTGGTGTAGCCATTGACGTACCTGAAGAAATATCATAACTCGTATTACTAGAAGCATCTGTAGAAAGTATAGAGCCACCATTACCTGCTAAGTCTGGTTTTATTCTACCGTCGTCAACAGGTCCAAAACTACTATATGCAGAAACCTCTGCATTTTTTAAATTTCCATTATTGTCGATTTTTGAATTTGCACCGGCAACCGTAATATTATTCTTAGAAATAGTGAAGCCTAATAAAACATCGAAACCATCTGCTATTTTTCCAAATGTAGGTGTCTCGTTATCTCTACTTTTTTGTGCATTTCCGGCTGCGGTAACCATTAAATAGTAAGGTGCATTGTACATGATCTTATCCCAATCTTGGGCTACTTTGGTATAAGCGCCAAAATACCAATCTGGTACACGATCTGCTTTAATACCATAAGAGTGGTTAGAAAGAAGAAGTCCGTCGGCAGCGGCTTCGGTAACTTCTATCTTATCTCTTGTCCAATCGTGAGAAATAACATTGGCCATATTGGCAACTCCTCTAGCGTCTTTTTTAAGTCCCGTTGAAATGATACTACCAGTAACATGCGTTGCGTGCGTATCAACCTCAGAGTTTTCATCACCAATTGCAATTCTAGAATTATATTCAACATGGTTCTGTAAAGCAATTCCGGCATCCCATACACCTACATTCATACCATCACCATCTAATCGCAAACCCATCATACCATCGGTATTTAAAGTACTTGCCCTCGAAACCAACCCAGCTTCATCAGAATATGTTTCATAATATAAAGGACTGCCGTCTGCACCTATACCTTGTAATTCTATCTTTTTACCGTTTGCCAGTGTCTCTTTGATTTTCCAATTGTTCAATTTAGCTACTTCTTGAAGATGAGTTCTTTCAAGAGCATATTCAGAAACCAAATTTGATTTGAAATTTGCCAATTCAGTCTTCTTGTTATTGGCCGCAATTTTTAAACGTTGTTGAGAAGTTTGAGCTGAAACGATATTTATAGCTGAAGTTACAAAAAACAGTATCATAAAGATACCATTTACACGATAGGTTGGGTTGTAGGTAATCATCGTTAAGTTATATTTGTAAGGTTTGGGCTACAAATTTACAAACCAGAGAGAGTGTTCGGTCAATGAACACTTTTATTCGATGAAATACCTAACGAACAATATTAATCTGTTGTGAAAACACAAATTCACGATGTGTAGGATTTTTCTTTCTGTATTGAACTAACTTAAGAGTTCAATGTGAACATAGCATAAACTGGAAAATGATCACTATACCCTCCCATATATCGATCTGAAACAAATGTTCTATATGGAGTACCTTTATATTTTCCTTTTTTCTCTTTAAGTGATTTATGGTCATAAATCGACGCTTTATCAAAACTATGCGTATTCTTTTGATAGTTAAAAAAGGAGTTAGAAACCAAAATCTGATCGAACATATTCCATTTATTGCCATAAATAGAAGAGCCTCTACTATTTGGAATATGCAAGGTTTCCATAGGGTTGAACAAACCGGCACCATCTTTTAGGGTTTGTAGGCTTAATGAAGAAGGATCGTCATTAAAATCGCCCATAACAATAATATTAGGGTCCAATTCTTCCATTTTAATACTTTCTATTCGTTGAATTATTTCTTTTGCAGCTATAATACGTTTGTATTCTGTTTCTACATCTCCATCTCGTCTAGAGGGCCAATGATTTATAAAAACATGAACCAATTCTTTATTGAACTCACCTTTTACATATAAAATATCTCGCGTTGTATCGCGTATACCATTAAGATTATCTATTAATAAGGCCAAAGGCTCAGCAAAAAGCACTTTAAAAAATCGCTTTCTATAAATGAGACCTGTATCTATGCCGCGTTCATCGGGCGAATCGAAATGAATAAATCCGTAATCCACATCATCCAAGGGATCGGTATCTAACAATGCTTTAAGCACACTATTGTTTTCTGCTTCTGCAACCCCGATTAAAGCCGGAGGATATGGATGATTTTCATCACCGATTTCAAATATAGTCTTTGCCAGTTTCTGCAGTTTACGTTGATATTTCTCTACCGTCCAATTTTTTACTCCGTTAGGCGTATAATCTTTATCTAGAATTTTCGTATTTCGGTCTGGGTCAAAAAGATTTTCTAAATTGTAGAATGCGACCGTATAGCGCTGTTTTTTAATCTTTTTCTTAAAAAATGGTAATTGCATGTATATTATTAATGAGTAAACTACCTCAGGGTATGTACTCTTGAGTATCGAGTCAATAAAAATACGAAATAGCTTATAGGTAATTGCTTAATTTTGCACTTTACGATATTATGATAGAAAAGAAGAGTATAGATTATGAAAAAGCAGTTCTTATTGGAATTATCAATAAAGAACAAAATGAAGAAAAGGTATCTGAATATCTAGATGAACTAGAGTTCCTTACTTACACGGCTGGCGGAGAAGTTACGAAACGATTTGTTCAACGAATGGACATACCTAACCCCAAAACCTTAATTGGTAGTGGAAAAATGGAAGAGGTTGAACGATATGTTGAGGTGAACGACATAGGTTCTGTAATTTTTGATGACGAACTTACACCCGCCCAACAACGTAACATAGAAAAACAATTGCGTTGTAAAATCATTGATAGAACAAGTTTGATCCTAGATATTTTTGCCCAACGTGCGCAAACCAGTTATGCTCGCACACAAGTCGAACTGGCACAATATGAATATCTATTACCTAGACTTACCGGCCTATGGACACACCTTGAAAGGCAAAAAGGGGGTATTGGAATGCGTGGACCAGGTGAAACTGAAATTGAAACAGATAGACGTATCGTTCGTGACCGTATTACTTTACTAAAGAAGAAACTCACCAAAATTGATCGCCAAATGGAAACTCAAAGAGGTAACCGTGGCGCTTTGGTAAGAGTGGCCCTTGTTGGTTATACCAATGTTGGCAAGTCTACTTTAATGAATGTTATAAGTAAAAGTGATGTATTTGCAGAGAATAAACTGTTCGCTACTTTAGATACTACGGTCAGAAAGGTTGTTCTTGGCAATTTACCGTTTCTTTTAAGTGATACGGTAGGATTCATCAGAAAACTACCTACACAACTAGTAGAAAGCTTTAAAAGTACTTTGGATGAGGTTCGAGAAGCAGATTTACTTTTACATATCGTAGATATCTCACACCCACAGTTTGAAGAACATATTGATTCTGTAAACCATATTTTATCGGATATCAAGAGTTCGGATAAAAAAATAATAATGGTATTCAATAAAATCGATCAATACGAACACGAAACTATTGACGACGATGATCTAATTACACAACGTACCGGAATACATTTTACCATTAATGATTGGAAACAAACTTGGATGGAAAAGGTTGGCGATCGTGCAATTTTTATATCGGCATTGAATAAAGAAAACCTAGATGAATTTAGAAAACGTGTTTATGACGAGGTAAGAGATATTCATGTTACCCGTTTTCCATATAATAATTTTCTTTATCCAGAACATTTAGACGAATACTAAGAACCAATTATAATTAAATTGATGTAGTTTATCGATGAAATGAAACGATTGGTAAATCTCACCACATTATAAGTTCAATTCACAACATAAATTGTCGTCAGCAAGACCATATGCGTTAATTTTATTGTGTACTTAAATAAGGTATTGACCCTAAATCAATATTTAACTTATAAATACTAAAAGTAAAACCCCAAATTTTACGATAATTATTTAACCGAAAAAAGCCATCTATTTAGATGGCTTTTTTATTTTTATATCTTAACCTTTCAATACTTAGAACGTGTAGTTAAGACCTACCAAAAAATACGTTTGTAATTTGTTGTCAATGCTATCGAAAGTAGCATTAGCATCAGGCACAGGACCTGTTAATGCGTAATTCAAAGCTTCTTGCTTGTTATCACGTAAACCGAATTCAAAACCTAAACCAATACCGTTCCATAATGTGTAACCAAAAGAATTGATCCAAGTCAAGTTAGAAAGATCTCCGCTCTTATAGCTTTGAAATATAGAAAGATTTGTCTTAAAATTAATTGCACCAATCTTTCTAGTATAATCGGCAACAATCTTAGCTCCAAAAGAAGATTCAAAAACCATATCGTTATCACTAAATACAAAGTTGTAATTTAATGGGTGAATAACCACAACCAAATCAGTAATCGGTGTCCAAGTTGCACCAACCCCTAAATCTAAATATCCAGGATCGTTAAAGTTGTTCAATATTGTAGTTCTATACTCTCCTAAACCAGAAACAGCCCACTTTTCGCTAAATTTTCTTCCGTAAAGCGAAGAGATATTGAATACATCAGTACCTTGCTTAAAGCTGTCATCGTCAGTATCATCATTTTTATCATCGAATTTCACCCATCCAAGGTTAATGTTACCTGAGTTTCTCCAAAAAAATTTCTCTTCAGTCAAATTGGCAAATGCATTTATAGTTACACCAATATTACCTGAAGATAAATCTGGAGTACCTTGCCCGTACCAGTTATTAAAACTACTTAAGTTAGCACCGATAGTACCAAAAGCACCTTTTTTCCAACCGGGCAATGCATCTATTTTTCCTTGAATAGCATCAGCCCTTCCTTGAATTGCAGCAATAGAATCTTTAGCTGCGCCTAATTGACTTTTAAGTTCCTCTTCTGTTTGAGAAAAACCTAAAATCGCTATAAATGCAAAAGCTAAGGTCAATACAATTTTCTTCATAATAATTATGTTTATAGTTTATAGTTGCGCGAAAGTAAGAATACTTAATAACTTCTATAAATAGGAGATTTTTATTTTCTCTTATATAGCGGTACGGAAGAGCATGCTTCGCCATACATAATGGACTTTGCCACCGGTTTTAAACGTTCAGCAAGAAACAGATAGGCATTAGATGGAACCGGTTTATTACTGCATCCTTTTATAATGATTAGTTTATCTTGATATTCAGTAACATCGATACTTTCAATAATAGATTGGTATATACTCGTTTCTAGATCTATTAATGTACCTTGAATTACTTTTTTTGCAATACCGCTAAGCCTTACACTTAACAGTAAATAAGCCCAACCGGGTACAATAGCATCGGTAGAACTTTGCAAGGCAACATAAGCGCCTTCATATTGAGACCAATCATGGGCATCAACAAAAGCCCTAAATTCCTTTTCTTTTAATATAAAACCTTCAAAAAGCCAGTCTTTAATATCAAGCACTACTCTTTTACCCTGCGGATAGTAATCTTCTAGGTTAAAAGTAATCAGTTTGCTCTGGGCAACTTTATTTACGATTTCATCTTGCATAGTAACCTATTTTGAATCGAAATGAAACTTCTGTTTTTAAAGAAGACCTAATTCTAATTTTGCTTCTTCGCTCATTAAATCCTGTGTCCAAGGTGGGTCAAAAGTAATTTCAACCTCAGCATCTTTAATGGCATCTAGCGACTTCACTTTTTCTTCAACTTCTGCAGGTAAACTTTCAGCAACTGGACAGTTTGGAGATGTAAGCGTCATTAATATTTTGACTTCATTATCTTCATTTACCAAAACATCATAAATCAACCCTAGTTCATAGATATCTACAGGAATTTCTGGGTCATATATTGTTTTTAAGATCTTAACAATTTTCTCTCCTAATTCTGCGCTGTCTTCAGCTATATTTTCTTCACTCATAATCTTATTCGTCAATTTGTGTTTGATATGCCACTGCATATAACTTCAATTGTTTGATCATACTTACCAAACCGTTTGCCCGTGTAGGCGATAAATGCTCTTTCAACCCTATTTCATCTATAAACTCCGTGTCTGCATCTAAAATATCTTGTGGTTTTTGTTCGCTAAATGCACGTATTAGAATGGCAATAATACCTTTGGTAATAATAGCATCGCTATCTGCCGTAAAAACCAATTTGTTATCTTCTAATTCGGCATGTACCCAAACCTTGCTTTGACAACCTTTAATAATGTTGTCATCGGTTTTAAATTCTTCTTTGATCAATGGTAACGATTTTCCTAATTCAATCATATACTCATATCGCTGCATCCAATCATCGAACATGGAAAATTCGTCTATAATCTCTTCTTGTATCTCTTTAATTTCCATTGCTTTATTTTATGCAAAATTACAACAAGTATGTATGGTAATCAATAATTTTGGCAATGACCAATATAAAGTTAACAATTGTGAACAAGGGTTTATATTATCAAAAAGGGATTGACAAATAAATAACCGTAAAAAAATTTATTTTCTAAGAAGCATTGAAAGGTAAAATGCAAAAAGGGCATCCAATGGGCGCCCCTTTTATTATAAGCTTAAAAAATTTAGTTTACAAAGCCTTCTTTAGGTCCTCCAGAAACAAATAAAGCTCTCATACGATCATTTTGACCAGTTGTGAACATATACATACAGTCATCTTGTACGTAGTCCATATAATTCATGGTCATATCCGCCGATCTACAATTTACGGTTGGGTAACTTGGGCAGTTGTAGTTAGGAGCATCTGAAGAAGGAGTGTCCGCAACGAAATCATCTCTATTACATCTACCGTCACCCCAAATATGACGTAAGTTTAACCAGTGACCTACCTCGTGAGTACCTGTTCGTCCTTTTCCATAAATACCACCGGCATTGGTTTCACCAAAGTAATTAGTACCTATCACTACACCATCTGTAGCATCTGAACCACCTGGAAACTGTGCATAACCAAGTATTCCGCCACCAATCTCACAAACCCATAGATTTAAGTTGCTAGAAGCATCTGTCGGTGCTATACCACCTTGAGAAGGAATTTTCATAGCATCATTCGTTCCCCAAGATGCTTTAGTATCAACTACCCTATTAACGCCTGCCAAAACAAAGTCAACATCAACATCAGCAACCAGACTTGAAAATTCTGATGGTACACTTGAGGTATTACCATTATTGTTCTGAAAATCCTCATTCAATATTCTAATTTGAGAATTGATTTGGTTTTGGGTAACCTGTCCTGAAAATTGTTCTATAATATTAACAACTACAGGAATTGTAATTGCTCCTTCAAAAATTATTGGTGTAGAACCCCCACCGTCATTTCCTCCGCCGGGTTTACCTTTTCCTTGATTTTTTAATGCAATGACCTTTCGTGTGTTATACTCTATATCATACATCTTTTTTGCCAAACCATTATTCTTGGATAATCTATATTCCAAATTTTTCATGGAAACACATTTTTCAAAACTACTTGCAGATTTTCCAGATAAATCATCTTCATCAACATACAACGAAAAATCGCTCATGTCAACCTGCTCCTCTTGAACCTCTATTTCTGAATTGAACTCAGTGGGGGACTCATTTTCGCAGGATAAAAGAAATACTCCCATTACCGCTACGCTTAAAATTACTTTCTTCATAAATAGTTAATGTATTATAATTAATATGAATCTAATATACAAAATATTAACATTATGTTAAAGAAATGTTACAAAACTCTAACTGAAATTAAGATTACATCAGTTTTAAAGTAACATACTTTTCGATTTTAAAACACCAGCTATAAGGATATCTACTTCTTTTCTTGTATTATAAAAAGCAAAACTAGCACGTACAGTACCTGATATTTTAAAGAAATCCATTATAGGTTGTGCACAATGATGACCGGTACGTACCGCAATACCCAATTTATCTAAGATACTACCCATATCATATGGATGTACACCTTCTATATTAAATGAAATAACAGAAGTCTTATTTTTAGCGGTACCGTAAATTATTAGTCCGTCTATCTTCAACAATTTTTGAGTGGCATATTCTAAGAGTTCATGCTCATACTTGGCAATTTCTTCAAAACCAATTGCATTCAAATAATCTAATGCGGCACCAAAAGCAATACCACCACAAATATTAGGCGTACCCGCTTCAAATTTATGTGGCAAATCTGCATAGGTAGTTTTCTCAAAAGTTACCTCGGCAATCATTTCACCGCCACCTTGGTAAGGTGGTAATTTATTGAGCCATTCTTCTTTGCCGTATAACATACCTACACCTGTTGGACCACATATTTTATGTGCGGAACAGGTATAGAAATCCACATCCAAGGCTTGTACGTCGGCTACCAAGTGCGGAGCAGCCTGTGCTCCATCAATTAATACAGCAGCACCTACTGCATGCGCTTTTTCAATAATCTCTTCAATAGGATTAATAGTACCTAACGCGTTCGAAATATGATTACAGAAAACCAGCTTTGTCTTATCCGACAGTAAATCTTCATAAACATCCATCAGCAATTCCCCATCCAAATTCATAGGTATTACCTTTAAAACAGCCCCTGTACGTTCACATAACATTTGCCAAGGCACAATATTGGAATGATGCTCCATTGCTGAAACAATAACCTCATCTCCTCTTTTTATAAGTGATGAGAATCCGTTTGCAACAAGGTTTATACTATGGGTGGTACCTGAAGTAAAAATAATTTCATAAGCCTTGGCAGCATTAAAATGCTTTTGAATCGTTATTCTAGCTTGTTCATATTTATCTGTGGCCTCTTGAGAAAGCGTGTGTACTCCACGGTGAATATTGGCATTGTAGTTTTGGTAATAATCTACAATGACATCTATAACCTGCTGCGGAGTTTGCGATGTTGCGGCATTGTCTAAATAGACCAATGGCTTACCGTTTACCTCCCGCTTAAGAATTGGAAAATCTTCTCTTATTTTTTTAATATCTAACATAGTCAATCTTCTTATATACAAAGATACCCGATAATGAAAACAAATATTAATTGAATTCTCATTAACTTCTAGATCAGTGAAAATAAAAAAGGATAGCTAACGAATTAACTATCCTCAATTTAAACTTATAAACAAGATTTCTTACAAATCAAACCCAAGGCTAACCCCTAGTTTCTTTGCAACCAATTTATTTATTCTAGTCTTTAGTTCTGGAATACGAACAGAAGACAATACATTATTCGCAAAGGCATACATTAATAATGCTCTTGCTTCTTTTTCAGGGATACCTCTAGATTGTAGGTAGAACAAAGCATCTTCATCTAACTGACCAATAGTACAGCCGTGAGAACATTTTACATCATCGGCAAAAATCTCTAATTGCGGTTTTGTATTGATGCTTGCTTTATCACTTATCAAAATATTGTTGTTCTGCTGAAAAGCATTTGTCTTTTGAGCTATTTTATCAACGATAATTTTACCATTAAATACACCTGTAGAAGCATCACCATAAATACCTTTGTAGTCTTGGTGACTTTCACAGTTAGGCTCAATATGATGTACTAAGGTGTGGTGATCTACATGCTGTTTTTCACCTAAAATAGTAACACCTTTCATGGTAGAGTCTATATACTCCCCATTTTGATAGAAATTAAGATTGTTACGGGTCAATTTACCTCCAAAAGAGAAGGTGTGTACCTTAACAAAACTCTTGTCTTTCTGGTCAATATAGGTGTTATCTATCAATGAAGCCGTAGGGGCATCATTCTGTATTTTATAAAAATCTACGATAGCACTCTTTGCAGCGAATATTTCAGTAACCGCGTTGGTAAGTACTTCGTTAGCAGTTAAACTTTGGTGACGTTCAATAATCTGAACCTCAGCATTCTCTTCTACAACAATTAAATTTCTTGGTTGTAATAATAGAGAAGCCTCGTTACCTGTAGAGAAATGTAAAATCTCAATAGGCTTTTTAGGCATTTTATTCTTTGGAATATAGATGTAAGCCCCTTCTCTACTGAACGCGGTGTTCAATGAGGTTAGCGACTCATCTTTAGATGCTACTTTATTAAAATACACATCAATTACCTGCTTGTACATTGGCTTTGTAAGTGCCGCACTCATTAAGCAGATATCTACACCGTCATGTGTCGTTTCAGAAAGATAAGAGCTATAAATACCATCAACGAAAACAATTTTATACGTATCGATTTCGTGAATAAAATACCGTTTTACATCTTTATACTCCAACGCATTCTCTTCTTTAGGAAATATGCTGAAATCTATTTTCTGAATATTATTTAATGAAGTATACTTCCAAGCTTCTTCCTTTTTAGAAGGAAATCCTTTTTCCTCAAAGTTTTTTATAGCTGCCATACGAACATCGTGTACCGGATGCTCAACATCCACGTTGTTCTCAAACGCCATAAAAGAGGAAATCAATTTATCTTTTAAATCCATATTTTTTCAGTTGCCAGTTTGCAGTAGTAATTGACAGTTGATAATCACTGCCATTAAATACTATATACTTAATTACACCGCTGTTTCTTGCTTTAACCAGTCGTATCCTTTTTCTTCTAACTCTAGTGCAAGTTCTTTACCCCCAGATTTTACAATTTTACCATTATGTAGAACATGTACGTAATCTGGCACGATATATTCTAACAAACGTTGGTAGTGCGTAATTAAGATTACTGCATTATCCTTACTCTTCAATTTGTTTACACCACTAGCAACAATACGTAGAGCATCAATATCCAAGCCAGAATCGGTTTCATCCAATATGGCGACTTTAGGCTCTAACATTGCCATTTGAAAAATCTCATTTCTCTTTTTCTCACCACCTGAGAACCCTTCGTTTAATGATCTCGATAAGAACTTACGGTCAATCTCCAACAACTCAGATTTCTCACGAATAAGCTTCAACATATCTTTAGCAGGCATATCTTCAAGACCTTTAGCCTTACGAGATTCGTTGATTGCCGTTTTCATAAAGTTGGTAACAGAAACACCTGGGATTTCAACTGGGTACTGAAAAGATAGAAAAACACCTTTATGTGCTCTTTCTTCTGGAGAAACATCTTCTAAATCTTCACCATTTAACTCAATAGAACCTTGAGTAACCTCAAAATTCTCATTACCTGAAATTACAGAAGCCAAAGTACTTTTACCAGAACCGTTAGGCCCCATGATAGCATGTACTTCACCTGCTTTTACTTCTAAGTTAATTCCTTTTAATATTTCCTTATCGTCTACGTTAGCATGTAGATCATTAATTTTCAACATAATATGTTACTTTAAATATTGTGGCGCCTACGGCGTTTTACTAAAATCTTAATTATTATTTATCCTACAGAACCTTCTAAACTAATTTCCAATAATTTCTGTGCCTCTACAGCAAATTCCATTGGTAGTTTGTTCAGTACTTCTTTACTAAAACCGTTTACAATTAATGCAATTGCTTTCTCGGTATCGATACCTCTTTGGTTACAATAGAATATTTGGTCTTCACCGATTTTACTAGTCGTAGCCTCATGTTCGATCATTGCACTTTTGTTCTTCGCCTCTATATAAGGAAAAGTATGTGCCCCACATTCATTACCCATTAACAAAGAATCGCATTGAGAGAAGTTACGAGCACGATCGGCACGGCTATTGACCTGTACCAAGCCTCTATAACTGTTTTGAGATTTACCAGCAGAAATACCTTTAGAAATAATAGTACTCTTGGTGTTTTTACCAATGTGTACCATCTTAGTACCTGTATCTGCTTGTTGATAATTATTGGTTACTGCAATAGAATAAAACTCACCTATAGAATTATCTCCTTTTAAAATACAAGAAGGATATTTCCATGTTACGGCAGACCCTGTTTCAACCTGTGTCCAAGATACTTTAGCGTTCTTTTCGCAAATAGCTCTTTTAGTAACGAAGTTGAATACACCACCTTTACCTTCTTTATTACCAGGAAACCAGTTTTGTACCGTTGAGTATTTTATCTCGGCACCATCTAGAGCTACTAGCTCTACGACTGCCGCATGCAATTGGTTTTCATCTCTTGAAGGAGCTGTACAGCCTTCAAGGTAACTTACATAACTATCTTCATCTGCAATAACCAAAGTACGCTCAAACTGACCCGTGCCTGCTTGGTTAATTCTAAAGTATGTAGACAATTCCATTGGGCAACGAACGCCTTTAGGAATATAGCAGAAACTACCATCTGAAAATACAGCGGAGTTCAATGCAGCATAAAAGTTATCTCTTTTAGGAACTACAGAACCAATATACTTCTTAACCAATTCTGGGTGGTCTTTTATAGCCTCTGAAATAGAACAGAAAATAATACCCTTTTCTGCTAAGGTCTTTTTAAATGTCGTTGCTACGGAAACCGAATCCATTACAATATCAACCGCAACGTTCTGAAGCTTTTTTTGCTCATCTACAGAAATACCTAATTTCTTATACATCTCTAACAATTCTGGATCAACATCATCCAATGTTTTGTTAGGATCCGCTTTCTTTGGCGCAGAATAATAAGATATAGCTTGAAAATCTGGCTTCTCATAATGAACGTTAGCCCATTCTGGCTCTTCCATCTCTTTCCAGTATTTAAAAGCCTCTAACCTCCAAAGTGTCATCCACTCTGGCTCACCCTTCTTTTTAGAAATGGCAATTACGATTTCTTCATTTAGACCATTAGGAAACGTTTCGGACTCAATCTCTGTGTAAAAACCATACTCGTACTCTTTGGTTTCTAGTTCTTTCTTTAATTCTTCTTCTGTATATGCCATATAATATCTACAATAAATTAAAAATTAATGTGTAAAAACTTGACCACATCTTTTCTTAACATATTTAAAATTTCATTTCATTCTATAATGAAAAACTCTCTCCGCAACCACACGTTCTTTGTGCATTAGGGTTATTGAACACAAACCCTTTTCCGTTGAGTCCGCCAGAGTATTCCAATACAGTCCCTACTAAATATAAAAAACTTTTTTTATCTACGATAATTCGTACATTATTGTCTTCGAACACTTTATCAGCATCATCTTTCTTATTATCGAAGTTTAACTCGTAAGACAATCCACTGCATCCACCACTCTTAACACCAACACGCACAAAATCTTTAGAAGCATCAAAACCCTCTTCTGTCATAAGGTTGATGACTTTCTGTTTAGCCGTTTCTGACACTTGAATCATAATATCTGGATTTAATCTAAAATAGTTTACAAATATACGCTATAAGTAGGTTTTCACCATAGAACCTTACATTATTATAAAGTATAGGCTCATAGATAAATACTATGCTTAACAGAAGTCTGTTATTTAATTTTAAGAAAAATAAGATCAGTATTTCCCTTAGAAGTTAAGGATTGAAAATCTGAACTCGCCGTTTCACCGACGACCATAACGCTGCCATCTTCATTCTCGATTAAATCAAAAGCAAAATCTAGACCTGATCCACCAAAGGATTTTTCCCAGACAAGCTCTCCAAATGCGTTTGTTTTAACTACCCAAATATCATTTTCTCCGTTATTCAACAAACTGTCTTTATCATCACTTTTAGTATTCCCAGCAATTAAGAATCCACCATCTTTGCTTTGAACAACCGCCTGAGCCAAATCAAACTTACTACCACCATAGGTTTTTTCCCAAATTAGATTTCCTTCTACATCTATTTTAATCATCCAAATATCAGATTCCCCATGATTTAAAAATACATCGCCATTACTGCTAAATGTATTGCCGACTAAAACATATCCATCATCTGCTGTTTTTGCAATATCATAAGAAATATCAATACCCTCGCCGCCAAAAGAACGCTCCCAAAGTAAATTGCCAAAAGGGTCTACTTTAACCACCCAAAAATCATAACTGCCATTAGTATTGCTAATATCATAATCATCACTTTCGGTAAAACCAGCCATAACAAAACCGCCATCATCACTTTGAACCACCCCATGCGCACGATCATTGTTTGTACCACCAAAATACCCTCGCCACTGAATACTGCCATCTTCATCTATTTTTGTTCCCCAAAATTCTCCTACTCCGTGGCTAGTTAAAGAATTTCTTTTTTCCGTGTTACCATCTGCCCTAGCTGATGTGATATCTAAAAAGCCCGTAAAAAAATATCCACCTTCCGTTGCTTCTAAAATATCGTACGAATGATCGTGCCCAGAAAATCCATAACTACTTTCCCATTCTAAAACACCTTGCGCATCTAATTTTATAACCCAGTTGTCATGAAAGCCCTCATTATTACTAGCGTCACCATCGCTACTCATTGAATAACCGGTCAACACATAACCACCATCGCTAGTTTGCGCCAAGCTTTGACCGATATCGTCCATGCTGCCGCCGTAAGTTTTATTCCACTGTAGAATTCCATTAGCATCGAATTTTAAAAACCAATAATCGTTTTCTTCTTCAAACTTTGTCGCAATATCTCCGTCAATGCTTCCAGTAGATCCAAAAATT
>Ga0209344_10002639_pt1 | contig 19457 bp, 18 predicted proteins | sample Cruoilmetagenom6_FD_187293 | JGI IMG/M metagenome (GOLD analysis project Ga0209344, IMG submission 187293) | Oil polluted marine microbial communities from Coal Oil Point, Santa Barbara, California, USA - Santa Barbara Oil Seep Sample 6 (SPAdes)... | ecosystem: Environmental > Aquatic > Marine... | reverse complement strand
AAAGATCTAAGAAATGCTTTAGATTGCTTAATCGAAAATAAAGAAAATATGGAAGTTCAAAAGCCTAGTATGGGCTGTAATATAAAGTGGAAGGTGTAGTTTAGTTGTTAGTTGTTAGTTGTTAGTGGTTTGTGGTTTGTGGTTTGTGGTTTGTGGTTTGTGGTTGATTGCTGATGGTTAGGTACTATAGGAATAATAACTTTCTTACTTCTTACTTCTTACTTCTAAATCCACCCCTTTCGAATTATCAAATTCTCAATATGAGCATAGTGATGTTGGCTGTGCCAGGCATAAATACCAATATTTTCTTTTAATGAAACTTCTTCATTACCATCCGGATGAATGAATATACTTTCTAAATCATCTTGTGACAATCCTTTTAAAAGATACACTAATTTTGCATGTGTAGTGGCTAAGGCATTTAAAGAGAGTAGGATAGGGGCTGATTTACTATCGTGTAATTCTGCCCAGCGTTCTTCAAAATAAGCTTTTATCGTAGGTTTATCTTCTGTTAGGGTCCATTTAAAACGTGTATAGCTATTATGATGGCTATCGGCTAAATGATGTACGACTTGTCTTATGGTCCAACCTTCAGGTCGATAAGGTGTATCTAACTGTTTGTCGTCTAAATTTTTTACTAAACCGGTAATTTTGCCAGGAAATTCTTCTAAAATTTTGACCCACTCTTTTACTTGATTGGATGAAATTGGTACTGGAATACTTACTTTACCAATAGGGTATTTTAAATGTTCTAGTGTTTCCAAGTTAAAAAAATTAATAGCGTACGATTCCTAACGTAGCAGTTTTACCTTTATTGATATTCCAGGCTTTAGCTGTGATGATCTTACCTTTGTCATCAAAAACTATAAACTGAGCAGTATTAGGACCAACAAACCCTTGATTTAAGGCCATGAAATCAATTCTATTATAACCTCTTTTTAACTCCAAATCGATAAACGCAGATAAACCGGTTAAAGTAATATTAGCATCTACGATCTGTTCATTTAAGAATATACGAACTCTATCGCCATCAACTAAACCATGATCTCTAAATTCAATTCGAACTGTTTTTGTAGAGCTTTCTATTGTACCAAGACCAGCATCACTTTTTAATGTTGGATTGCTCGTATCTGTTCCGTTAAAATTTCTTTGAACTAAAACATCATCATCTACTTTATTTGGAGATGACATAAAATCAGGTTTTTTTTGAGTTGATGTATTCTTATTTAAATTTATATAATAATCAAAATCTTTAAGAACCAGCTTCTTCTTTGGATTAAGATCAAATAAAGGGCTAATCTTATCTGGTATTGCAATACTAATTCCATCGGCTTTCTTTTGGTTGTCAAAAACAGATTTGAAATTATTCTTATTCTTTTTTATGGAGTCATTTTGAGAACATAAGATAGTAGGCGAAAACATCATTCCAATTAAGAAAAGAAAAGCGATATTTATATTTCTACTATTTGAGACGGTCATATTCTTGTATATCAATCAAACGCATCAAATATAATGCCTTAATTAGTTTTATTTGCCTCTTTACCTTGTAATTTTTCTATTGTGCGTTTTATGCGTCTATTTCCCGAATCAAATTCTAACGCTTTTTTATAGTTAGCAAGTGAATTAATGGTATCTTTATTTTTTAGATAAGCTTCTCCTAAATTATCATAAGGGTTTGATTTAGTTGGATGTATGGCAACGTTAATCTTAAATATTTTAATCGCCAAATCAATACTATCACGACTTAAATAATTGTATCCTTTATTTCTAAAACCTCGTCTATTTAAAATTGGATTCAAAGAATCTTTAGATTTTATTGCTAAATAACCCTTTAGCGCTTTAACATAGTTACCCTCGTCTAAATATTCACTTGGCAATTTAAAGTCATCATTAATTTTCAAATGAATATATTCAATCTGTTTTTCTTTTTCTTTAGGAAGAAAGACTAGATATTGTTTTTGGTCTTTCGGATTAGTTAAGAATTGAATTTTTGAATTCATTTCTTTTACATAAAAGGTATTATCATTTAATTTTGAAGGTTTTATGTTTTTTGCTCCACGCCAATTAAGCAATAAGGCATTGTCTATAGAATATACTTTAACAGTTTCATCTTCAGTATATAAATAACGCCCTTCAACTTTATCTAAAAAATCAGGATCATTTGAATTAGAGGTGCAGCTTTGTAAGATAAGTGCTAGCGTTAAGCAGAAGAGTATTAGGTTAACTTGCTTCATCGTATTAATGGTTTACTTTTTAGACGATAAAAACAGAAATAAGTAACATATTAATTCTCAAAAATTAAAAATATTATTTTCTTCAGATTCAATAAAAAAATCTAATAAGTCCGGTTCTTCTTCAATTCAAATTTTTCTCCAAGATAAACTTTACGTACCATTTCATCCTCGGCAAGTTCTTGTGGTGTTCCTTCTTTTAAGATACCACCTTCAAACATTAAATAGGTCTTATCAGTTATAGCAAGTGTTTCTTGTACGTTATGATCTGTAATTAAAATACCGATATTTCTATCTTTTAAATGCGCTACTATGGTCTGAATATCTTCTACGGCAATTGGATCGACTCCAGCAAATGGTTCATCTAAAAGTATAAATTTTGGGTCTGATGCCAGAGCCCTTGCAATTTCTGTTCTTCTTCTTTCACCGCCTGATAACAAATCACCACGGTTTTTACGAACATGACCTAAGCTAAATTCCTCTATAAGCGATTCTAATTTATCTTTTTGCTCTTTTTTTGAAAGCTCTGTAAATTGTAAAACAGCCATAATATTATCTTCTACAGATAATTTTCTAAATACTGAAGCTTCCTGAGCCAAATATCCAACACCTTTTTGAGCACGTTTGTACATTGAGTAGTGTGTAATATCTTCATTATCGAGAAAAATCTTACCTTCATTTGGCTTAATCATACCAACAATCATATAAAAAGATGTTGTTTTACCAGCACCGTTTGGACCTAACAAACCAATAATTTCGCCCTGTTCTACCTGTAGTGAAACGTCTGTAACAACTTTTCTACTACCATATATTTTTTGTATGTTCTCAGTTCTTAATATCATAACTTTTTGTTATCTGTATTTATCATTCAAGCCAATATTATTCAAAATCATTGGTACTATCTTTTCTAGTCTTCTAATTTTTGTGTCTTCTCTTTTAGCTTCACTAATATATTCTGAAAACTCCTTTTTTTTACCCGAAGATAGGCCTCCGAAAATTTTGCCTAACTTTTTATTTTCAGCAAGTAATGAAGACAATTCTTTAGGTATTTCTAATCGTTTTTTAACAGGCTTTATTTCAAGTCCTTTCTTTTGATTATCAATGGATTCATAAACATAATCTAAAATAATACTTTTATTTATTTCTTCTATTTTAGAAAAGTGTAATTGACGTAGTGCTTTCGTTTTTCCCTCTTGTGCATTTAATAGGATATTATGAGGGTCAGATAAAAAGACGCCATTAAAGAACCAAACTCCAAAATGATTTTTAAAAGCACTAATACCTAAAACATTTTTATTATTGATCATGTAAGCTGGCATTCCCCATTTAACCGTTTCCACCATTTCTGTAGAAAGCATAATATCTCTTAGCATAATAAGAGAGTCACCAAATTTGTCTTGATTTTCTATATATTCCTCAATGGATTTGGCCATTTTCATAATCGAGAGTTTTTTATCAATTATAACAAAAATACATAAAGTAAATTTTATTATTTTTTTACCGTAGTCTTAGTTTTTTGCTCTTTCCGGATAATAATTTTTGAGATGGTAATACTAACTTCATATAAAATCAGCATTGGTATTGCAACTATTACCTGACTAATAACATCAGGAGGTGTTATCAGGGCTGCTAAAATCAATACTAATACCAGCGTATATTTTCTATATTTTCTTAAAAATTCGGGAGTAACCAGCCCCATTTTTGTTAAAAAGTAAATAATAATAGGCATTTCAAAAATTAACCCAGCAGATAAAACAGAGGCCCGTAATAAGCCAATATATGAAGCTAAATCTATATTATTTCTAACTTCTTCTGCAACGCGATAAGAACCTAGAAAGTTAACTGATAAAGGCGTTATCACATAATATCCAAATAAAATACCTATGAAAAATAAAAAAGATGAAATAATAATAAAACTTTTAGCATTTTTTTGTTCTTTGGCGTATAAGCCAGGTTTGATAAATTTCCATATTTCCCATAGAATAAACGGAAATGCCAAAATAAATCCCGCGGTTATTGATGTCCATATATGTGCAGAAAACTGACCAGCCATGGTCCTGCTTTGAACAATAAAAGGTATTTCATCAATGCATAAACCTTGAGTGCCGAACTTTTTCGAAATATTACATAAGAATTCATAGGTGGCAAAGGAAGCATTTTTTGGAGAGAGAATAATCTTATTAAAGATAAAATCCCTCATCATAAAGGCAAATACACTAACTACAAGTACTGCCCCGGCCGATCTAACTAAAGTCCATCTCAATACCTCAAGATGGTCTAAAAAAGACATTTCATTTTGCTCTTTTGCCATCTTTAAATAATTCCTTCTTTTAATAAATCATGTAAATGAACAACACCTACATATTTTTGGTCGTCAACAACTAATATTTGAGTAATATTATGGGTTTCCATGACATCAAGGGCATCAATTGCCATTGCATTTGAATTAATTGTTTTGGGATTTTCACTCATAATATCTTTAGCGATCAAATTTTCAAATTTTTGATTGTTCTTTAACATTCTTCGAATATCTCCATCTGTAATGATACCTACAATTTTTTCATGGTTAACTACAGCGGTAGTTCCTAAACGTTTTTCAGAAATTTCTATTATTACGTCTCTAATATTGGTGTTCAATTCGACCTTAGGAATTTCATTTTTCTCAACCAAATCATCTACGCGTAAATACAATCGTTTTCCCAAGGTTCCTCCTGGATGATATTTTGCAAAATCTTTACTGGTAAACTCACGCATTTCTAATAAACAAACTGCCAGAGCATCGCCGATAACCAACTGTGCCGTTGTACTAGTGGTTGGGGCAAGATTATTAGGACATGCTTCATGCTCAACATAAGCATTCAAAACAAAATCAGCATTTTTAGCCAAATAAGAATCCTTATTCCCGGTTAGGGCAATAATTTTATTATGAGAGTTTTTTATAAGTGGTACCAATACTTTTACTTCTGGTGTATTACCGCTTTTAGAAATACAAATTACAACATCATCTTTTTGTACTATACCTAAATCACCATGAATGGCATCAGCGGCATGCATAAAAATAGAAGGTGTGCCCGTAGAATTTAACGTTGCAACAATTTTAGTGGCTATATTGGCGCTTTTACCAATACCTGTTACTATAACCCTTCCTTTTGAATTTAAGATAAATATTACTGCATTTTCAAAGTCGGTATCCAAAAAATTTATTAAATTCGCAATAGCTTCCCCTTCTATCGAAATCGTTTGTTTTGCAATAGCTAAAATATTTTTTTTAATTTTCAAAATTTGATTTTTTCAATATAAAATAAAGTAGTACCTTTAATTGCAAATGTATCTAAAAATATACAGATAATAATAATTCAGAGTGACAAAAATAGACTTACACCGTGCTTTAAAAAAGTATTTTGGCTTCAGTCAATTTAAAGGATTACAGGAGCAGGTAATTACAAGCTTAGTTAATAGAGAAAACACTTTTGTTATTATGCCTACGGGCGGAGGTAAATCATTATGTTACCAATTGCCGGCTTTAACTCAAGAAGGTACAGCCATTGTTGTATCCCCATTGATTGCTTTAATGAAAAATCAGGTTGACGCTTTACGCGGAATATCATCTGAATTTGGCATAGCTCATGTATTAAATTCATCCTTGAATAAAACTGAAGTTGCTCAGGTAATGAGTGATATTAAAAATGGTATTACTAAATTATTATATGTTGCCCCGGAATCATTGACCAAAGAAGAGTATATTGATTTTTTAAAAAGTCAAAAAATATCTTTTGTAGCGATTGACGAAGCACATTGTATTTCAGAGTGGGGCCATGATTTTAGACCTGAATATCGAAATCTTAAAAATATCATTCAAAAAATTGATGATGTTCCAATCATTGGTTTAACAGCGACAGCAACTCCGAAAGTTCAAGAAGACATCTTAAAAAATTTAGGAATGATAGGAGCAAGGACATTTAAAGCTTCCTTTAACCGTGCTAATCTTTTTTATGATGTTCGCCCGAAAACAAAAGATGTAGACAAGGATATTATACGTTTTGTAAGGCAATATCAAGGTAAATCAGGTATTATATATTGCTTAAGTCGTAAAAAGGTTGAAGAAATAGCTCAGATACTTCAGGTAAATGGAATAAAAGCAGTGCCATACCACGCTGGTTTAGACGCTAAAAAAAGAGCAAGACATCAAGATATGTTCCTGATGGAAGATGTAGACGTTGTGGTGGCTACTATTGCATTCGGAATGGGAATCGATAAACCAGATGTACGTTTTGTAATTCACCATGATATCCCAAAGAGTTTAGAAAGCTATTATCAAGAAACTGGTAGAGCGGGTAGAGATGGTGGAGAAGGTTATTGTTTGGCATTTTATGCTTATAAAGATATTGAAAAGTTAGAGAAATTTTTATCAGGTAAACCAGTTGCCGAACAGGAAATTGGTCATGCGCTCTTGCAAGAAGTGGTTTCTTATGCTGAAACTTCAATGTCCCGGCGTAAATTCTTGCTACATTATTTCGGTGAAGAGTTTGACGATGTGAACGGAGATGGCGCCGATATGGATGATAATGTTAGAAATCCAAAAAAGAAATTTGAAGCTCGTGATGATGTAAAATTGTTATTAGAAGTTATTCGAGATACCAATGAGGAGTATAAATCTAAAGAAATTGTAAATACAATTATTGGTAAGAGTAATGCACTATTAAAGTCAAGAAAAACAGATACACAATCATTTTTTGGTGCAGGTGAAGATAAAGAAGGGAATCATTGGATGGCATTGATTCGCCAAATATTAGTTGCTGGTTATATAAGTAAAGAGATTGAGCAATACGGTGTTTTAAAAGTCTCAAAAAAAGGAATTGATTTTATGTCAAAACCCGAATCATTTATGATGACTGAAGATCATGTTTATGATAGCGGAGATGATAGTAATATTGTTACGAATGCTAAAGGTTCAGGCTCCAGCGTCGACGATCAGTTAATGGGTATGCTAAAAGATTTGCGAAAAACAGTAGCAAAAAAGTTAGGAGTTCCTCCCTTTGTAGTTTTTCAAGATCCATCTTTAGAGGATATGACCTTAAAGTATCCAATTAATATAGATGAACTTTCTAACGTTCACGGTGTTGGTGACGGAAAAGCCAAGAAATTCGGGAATGAATTTGTGAGTCTAATTGCTACATATGTAGAAGAAAATGACATCACAAGACCTGATGATCTAGTTGTCAAAAGCACAGGTACCAATTCTGCTTTAAAGCTTTATATTATTCAAAACACCGATAGAAAATTGCCCTTAATTGATATTGCTAAATCAAAAGGGCTAACTATGGAAGAACTCACCAAAGAAATGGAGCGTATAGTATATTCAGGTACTAAATTGAATATAGATTATAGTTTGAATGATTTACTTGATGAGGATCAGCAAGAAGAGATTTATGAATACTTTATGGAAGCTGAAAGTGACAAAATTCAAATTGTATTAGATGAATTTGACGGTGATTATGATGAAGAAGAATTACGTTTAATGCGAATAAAATTTTTAAGTAACGTAGCAAATTAATGTGACAACAATTGTGTACCTACAAGTGCTACAACAAAACCCAAGAGAACAGCAACAAATTTTTTAATATTGAATTGATGATTTTGAGAACTTTCAAATAGTATAGCAGTGGCAATATGCAAAAAGACACCAATTATAATTGCCGTAATTTCAGTATCATACAAATGAAAAAAAGATACTTCCTGACTTAGTAAATTTCCAAAAGGACTCATTAAAGCAAATGCAATAATGAACATATAGGCATACTGCTTGGGTAATTCAGATTTTAATAAAAAAGCAGCCAACACGATGGTAATTGGAATCTTATGAATTACAATGGCCCACAATAATGTATTATTTTCAGTAGTAGCTAATGGTATACCTTCTATAAAAGCATGCAAACTTAAACTTATAAATAAAAGCCACGGAATTCCCTTTGTATAGGGATGAATATGGATGTGCCCATGTTCGGCACCTTTAGAGAAAAATTCTAAAATAGATTGTAATAATATACCTATTAGAATGAAAACACCAATATTACTTTTTTCAGATTCAAATACTTCCGGCAATAAGTGTAATACAGTTATTGATAATAGGTAAGCGCCACTAAATGAAAGAAATAATTGTATTAATTTCGTTTTTGGTTTTAAAATTATGACAATTATAAAACCAATAAGTACTGATAAAAATAAGGCAATAAAATTCATTCTAAAACTAATATTAATCGGTTTGAATTTTCAATATTAAAGGAATTTAAATTATAGTCACCAAAAGTATGCTTTAATTTTAAATTCGCATCCTCTATATACCTTTTGAATGTATCTAAACTTAAAAAGCGTACATATTCCTGATGATGATGTTCTATATTATTCGTGGTAAAGCGAATATCTTTTTTTATAAAACCATTTTCAATTGATCTGTTGATATGGAACTCGACCTCGTTTTTTAAGATAATTTCTTCTTCAATAAGGTGTTTTTTAACATGGTTGACATTCATGAAGTCAATTACTAAAACGCCATCTTTACTCAAACCGTTTTTCAAGTTTTTAAGAACCTCAATATTCATTTTGTCCTGATCGAAGTATCCAAAACTTGTAAATAAATTTAGAATTGCATCAAATTTTGTTTTAAAAGGCTCACGCATATCATGCACTTCAAAGTTAAGGGTATCATTTTCAAAATATTTGGCATGTTTTATACTATTTTTTGATAGATCAGCACCTGTAACATTAAAACCTAAAGAGTTTAAATAAATCGAATGCCTTCCTTTACCACAAGGTAAATCCAGGAGTTTACTCCCTTTTTTTAAATTTAAATAAGATGTAAGATTGCGCATAAAAAACTGCGCTTCCTCATCATTTCTATCTTGATAAAGAATGTGATAATATTTCGTATCAAACCAATCCTGAAACCACTCCATTTAAATTATCATAAAATTATTAGGTCAACAAAAGTAAGAAATCAAATACTAGCATATGAAATTACCGTATTTTTGTAGTAAATATTTACAAGAAATGGGCGACAACTTTAAAATGGTTGCAAAAACCATGTTTGGTTTTGAGGGTTTATTAGCAAAGGAGCTACTACAATTAGGTGCTATGAATATACATGAAGGCGTGAGAAATGTTTCTTTTGTTGGTGATAATGGATTTATGTATAAAGCAAACTTAGCTCTAAGAACTGCGGTTAGAATTTTAAAACCTATCAAAAAATTTAAAGTTACTTCTGAAGATGAGTTATACAAGCAACTTCAATTTATAAAGTGGGAAAGGTATTTAGATGAGAACGGAACATTGGCCATTGATGCTGTTGTAAACTCAGATCATTTTACACACTCGCATTATACTGCATTAAAATCTAAAGATGCAATTGTTGATTATTTTAGAGATAAATATGGGAAACGTCCGAATATTGATTTAAAACATCCCGATGTTCAGTTAAATATTCATATTCAAAGAGAATACTGTACTGTATCTTTGGATAGTTCTGGTGATTCCCTGCATAAACGTGGTTATAGAAATGCAACCAATATTGCGCCTATAAATGAGGTATTAGCAGCAGGTTTAGTGCTGCATTCGGGTTATGATGGAACGCAGCATTTTATTGATCCTATGTGCGGGAGTGGTACGCTACTAATTGAAGCGGCAATGATTGCTAATAATATTCCGGCGAATATTAACAGAAGAGAATTTGGCTTTGAGAAATGGAATGATTTTGATGATGAGCTATTTGATAAAATTAGAGAATCTCTCTTAAAAAAGACCAGAGAGTCTCACCGTAAAATTATTGGTTATGATAAAGCACCTTCAGCTGTAAGAAAAGCAACTGATAATGTTAGGAATGCCAATCTAGATGATTTCATTGAAATACACCAAGAGAATTTTTTTAATACAGAAAAGGAATTGGAAGGAAAAACCATTGTTTTATTCAATCCTCCTTATGGGGAAAGATTAGAAATAGATGTCCCTATTTTTTACAAAGAAATAGGAAATACCTTAAAGCACGGTTATCCAAATACAGATGCCTGGTTAATTACTTCAGACTTTGAACAAGGTTTAAAAAATGTTGGTTTAAGAACTTCAAAAAAAATACCCGTATATAACGGTAAGCTGGACTGTAGATTCGTTAAATACGAAATGTATGAAGGTAGTAAGAAAGCTAAAAAGCAAATAAAAGACTAGCCATTTCATTAAATAGTTAATTCATTACTTTTTTTATAGATTTTGAGCTGCTCATCCGTTATTATTAATGACAATTGAGAAATATTTACCAGAAAATATATGCATTATTTTGCTGATTTTTTTGTTAATTAAAATCTTCAAAATTGTTAATTGTTGATAAGTGTTTATGCTCTAATATCGTAATTTAATTTTATAAAAAGCTTATAATCAATTAATTAATCTTATTTTTTTAAAAAATTAATTCACAATTTTTATAACGAAATGAACATTCAAAATGTTGATAAGTGTATTTTGATGGCTTAAATATTGGTTTATGATTGTACTAATTTAGTTAAACAAATTATGACAAATTTTTAATTCGCTCTAGGGTAGGAGTTTGGCGAATGATTTTGACAAAGTTTAATTAAATTAAAAAATTAAGTGAATTCAAGAAGAAAATTTTTAAAAAACTCCGCTTTCGCTGGTATAGTTGTTATAGCAAGCCCTAATTTGGCTTTTACAAATACCACGACTAATGATTATTCAGATCGTGATTTAATTGGAAAAGCAGCTCCTAAACTTTATGGAACGGGATATAAATTGCAAAAAAAAGCGCATCAGGCTTATTTAGAAATGAATTATGAAGCCGAAAAAAGCGACATGAATGTTCGTGTGGTATCCAGTTACAGAAGTTTTAATCATCAAAATTTAATATGGACACGTAAATATAAGAGATATCGCTCGAGAAATTTATCATCTCAACATGCAGTACTGTATAACATACGCTATACTGCTATTCCTGGAAGTTCAAGACATCATTGGGGAACGGAAATAGATGTTGTTAATGGAAGTATCAAGACATCTAGATATCCTTTGAATACAAAGAACTTTCATGGCTATGGAATTTACAAATCCTTTAGAGAATGGATGGACTCAAATGCACATAAATTCGGTTTTTATCAAGTTTATACAAATGATCATCAACGAAGAGGATTTAAATATGAACCTTGGCATTATAGTTTCGCCGAATTGGCCAAGCCAATGCTAAAAGAATATAAGGAAAGAGATGTTCAAAAGATATTAAAACAACAAGAATTATTAGGGAAACAACATTTTACCGAACCGTTTATAGAGAAATACACAAAAGATAATATTTTAGGGATCAATAGGAGTTTATTATTTTAAATCATTCCCCAGTCAATCTTAAAACCCAAACTTCGTGTTTGGGTTTTTTGCATAGTTGTTTTAACTAAATCAAATAAGTAAAGATTACTTTTTTAAATCTTATAATAAATAGTATTTTTCGAGCATGAATGTTTTAGATAGTATAAACGTATTTAGAAGGCGATTAACTCGGATTTTAACTAAAAATATTGGCAAGACCAGACTTCCGAGAAATATTGATTTAACTAAAAAACCCGAAATTAAAAGAGTTTTAATTTGTAGACCAAATCATAGACTAGGTAACTTACTGCTAATTACGCCACTTATACAAGAAGTTATTTCAAATTTTCCTGATTGTAAAGTTGATTTATTGGTTAAGGGAGGTATTTCGCCAGTATTATTCGAAAATTATGAAAATATTGATACTATAATTCAGCTTCCAAAAAAGCCCTTTAAAGAATTTATTAAATATATACGTGTTTGGTTATCTATTAGAAGGCGCTCGTACGATATGGCTATCAATGTAGTTAATAATTCTTCTTCAGGGAGATTGATTACTCAACTATCGAGATCAAAGCATAAACTATTTGGAGATATTAATGAATCTATTCAACTTAAATATCAAGATCATATACATATTGCAAAGAGTTCTGTATATGAATTCAGAAATTATTTAACCAAACTTGGTGTTGATGAAAATAACAAAGAAATTCCACCTTTAAACCTTAATTTAAGCGCTTCTGAAATAGCCGAGGGACAAAAAATAGTAAGTGAACTTGTAGATGAAAACAAAAATAAGACCATCAGTATATTTACATTTGCAACTTCTGACAAGTGTTATTCTGAAGCTTGGTGGGCGGAATTCTACGATAGGTTAATGCTAGAGTACTCGAATTATAATATAATTGAAGTATTACCGGTTGAAAATATATCGCAAATAGGGTTTAAAGCTCCTTCCTTTTATAGTAAGAATATTCGCGAAATAGCAGCCGTAGTTGCGAATACTGAAGTGTTTATTGGCGCCGATAGTGGAATCATGCATTTGGCAAGTTCATCATTAACGCCTACTGTTGGTTTGTTTTCAAGAGTTAATCAAAGCACCTATCAACCTTTTGGTAATGGAAGTTTTGCCATCAATACTAATACTTCAAACATAGAAGATTGGATTGAGGGAATAAACGGAATACTTAAAGGATAATCGTAGTGATTGTATACTTTACAAAAAAGCATTGCTGGCGCAATGTCCTTTTTTATTTTTTCAATGCTTAAATTAATAGTGAATTAGCTGCGCTGATTCTGAGTTGGGGACAAAGCGTTTAAAAAAGGTCTTGTAGACCTTTTTAGTGAATGGGCCAGACGGCGGGTGGCGAGAGAAAAAGCATTGCTGGCGCAATGTCCTTTTTATTTTTTCAATACTTAAATTAATAACGAATTAGCTGCGCTGATTCTGAGTAGGGGATGCTTTACAAGAAAAAGCATTGCTGGCGCAATATCCTTTTTTATTTCTCGAACCTTAAACAAATAACTTTGCTAAGTTTCTAGAAATAAAAAAGCTCCAAAATGGAGCTTTTTCTTGTAGCGAGGAGCAGAATTGAACTGCCGACCTCAGGGTTATGAATCCTGCGCTCTAACCGTCTGAGCTACCTCGCCATTTTCGAGCTGCAAATATAAAAACAAATTTAGTTGGAGCAAGCTTAGATGTTTAATTTTTTAGAAAAAGTTTTTTTTCAATTAAATATTATATATATTGTCACACATTGTCAAAAATAAGATTAAATGTCAGATAAAGTTAAGTTCGAAATAGAGTTCCCTATACACTCTTCACCAGCGTTTTTATACCAGTATTTATCAACGCCAGATGGTTTGGGCGAATGGTTCGCTGATAATGTGAATTCAAGAAGTGATTTGTTTACTTTCATCTGGGATGATTCAGAAGAAGAAGCTAAACGTGTTTCTTATAAAACTAATGAGCGCATTAGATATAAGTGGCTTGCAGAAGAAGACGATACCTATTTTGAATTTAGAATTGAAGTTGATGCTATTACCAAAGATGTTTCTTTAATTGTTACAGCATTCTCAGACGAAGATGAAATTGAAGAATCAAAAATGTTTTGGGAAAATCAAATTGCCGAATTAAAGCACACAATTGGAGCATAATTATAGCAGTTCTAAATATTTGAAGCCTTGATTATTCAAGGCTTTTTTTTATGTAGATTTGCATACTAAAATTTTCATATGCTTAATTATAATGGAACTATTTTATCAAAAAATAATGTGAGCTTATCGCCTGATAATCGGGCATTTAAGTATGGGGATGGAATTTTTGAAACAATAAAAGTTGAGCATGATAAGGTCCTTTTTACTGAAGATCATTATTTTAGATTAATGGCATCTGCTCGCATGTTACGCATGCAGTTAAGTATGAATTTTACTTCAGAGTTCTTTGAAAATGAAATTTTAAAGCTGGTTAGAAGTCTTAGCTTACAGAGTGCAAGAGTTCGATTTTCGGTTTTTAGAAAAGAGGGAGGTTTGTACACATCAAAGAATAATGAAATTGATTTCTTAATTGAAGCAAGGGAGTTAGATGTTATTATTAAAGATGTATATGAAGTAGAATTATACAAAGATCATTATGTATATTCTGGAATGCTTTCTACCTTAAAATCAAATAATAGATTGATAAACGTAATTGCAAGCGTTTTTAAAACTGAAAATGGCTATGACAATTGCATTCTGTTAAATGAAAAAAAGCAACTTGCTGAGGCTATTAATGGCAATATTTTTCTTATTAAAGATAATATTATAAAAACACCGGCATTATCGGAAGGTTGTATAAAAGGTATAATTCGTAAAAAATTAATAGAAATAATGAAAAAAGATACTAGCTTAATAATTGAGGAAACAGAAATTTCGCCTTTTGAGTTACAAAAAGCAGATGAGGTGTTTATCACAAATACTATTGTTGGGATTCAGCCAATAACTAAATATAGGCGTAACGAGTATAAAATAGAAATTTCAACAATGTTAAATAAAAAGCTAAAGGCATTAGCTTTATTGAGCTAGTTTAAGCTAGGGTTTTCAGGAGCATTTGCCCATATTTGGTATTCACCACCGAATTTCATCAATTCATCTTTCCAGAAGGACTGATGAGAAATATCAAAAATATTTCGATGATTATTTTCTATAACTTTCCATGAAGTAGTATCCAATTCGTCTTGTAATTGTTCTTTGCTCCAACCGGAATAACCAAGAAAAAAGCGGATATCATCATTCGAAAGAATATTATCTTCTAAAAGTTTCTGTACAGTTTCAAAATCGCCTCCCCAAAAAATTCCATCTCCAATTTCAATACTTTCAGGAATTAATTGTGGAATTCTATGCACAAAATATAAATTCTCTTTAGAAACCGGACCACCGATAAATATTTTAATATTAGATTCTATTTCTGGAATTAAGTCACTTATTATAAAGTCTGAAGGTTTATTTATAATAAAACCAATGGCTCCTTCCTCATTATGTTCAGACAGCAAAACCACCGATCTATTAAATGAAGTATCATTTAAAATAGACGGCTCAGCTACTAGTAATTTTCCCTTAGATGGTTTTAACTTGAACATTATGAACTATTTGTCAACTAATATAGTAAAATATAATTAAAAACATTTTTTATTTAAAAATAAAAAACCCAGTAAACAATGTTCGCTGGGTTTTACTTTAACGATTATATTAAATGTTTATTGTTATTAATACTTTGCTATTTAACATCCATTAATTCTACATCAAATATTAGCGGAGCATTTGGTGGGATTACTCCTCCAGCACCTCTTGAGCCATATGCCAAATTTGATGGAATTACCATTCTTGCTTTATCTCCAACTTTTAATAACTGAATGCCTTCGTCCCATCCGGCAATTACTTGACCTACACCAATTGCAAAATCAATGGGTTGCTTACGTTTATATGACGAATCAAATTCAGTTCCATCTAACAATTGTCCTTTATAATGTACAGATACCGTAGCTCCTTTACTGGGTTTTTTTCCATTTCCTTCTTGTATGATCTTGTATCTCAGTCCGCTATCAGTCTTGTCAAATCCGGCAGAAACATTATTCAATTCATCTTCCTGAGCTTTTAATTCTGCGGCTTCTCTTTCGGCTCTAGCACCTTCAAAAGTTCTAAATGCCTCTATAGCATTGAAAGTTTCCGCGGAAGCACCAACCCTAATTATTTCAAGCGTCTCTAAACTGTCATTTTGCTCAATTGCATCTACAATGTCCTGACCCTCAATGACATTTCCAAAAACTGTATGCTTATTATCTAACCATGGAGTTTCTACATGCGTTATAAAGAACTGACTTCCATTTGTAGCAGGACCAGAGTTTGCCATAGATAAAATCCCCGGTTTATTATGTTTCAGTTCTGTGTGAAACTCATCATCAAAACTATAACCAGGATTTCCTGTACCTGTTCCTTGTGGACATCCACCCTGAATCATAAAATCTGCAATTACTCTATGAAATTTTAAACCATCATAATAAGGAGTTCCTTGAGGCCTCACTGCATTTTCGAGATTTCCTTCTGCTAAAGCAATAAAATTACCTACGGTTCCAGGAGTTTTTTCAAATTCTAAATTAATTACTATTTCACCTTTAGAGGTGTTAAATTTTGCGTATAATCCTTCAGTCATTTTTTTAAATTTAAGACCGCAAAGATACATGCTTTTACTAAAATTTTAAAGCATATAGTCTATTTATTCAGGTTACATTTTCTGAGTTTAATTTTAATAAACCGTTTAAGATGATGGATATGTGACTTTAGGGCAGAAAAAAAGCGCATATTCAGTAAGAATATACGCTTTCAAACAAGGCAAATAAGTGTTATTTTTTAAATACCTTAAAATTTTCTTTCACGGTGCCAGCTTCAAGTTGTACTAAATACATTCCACTTGCCAACGTACCCATCTCTAACTTTGTAGCTAATTCATTTAGACGTCTACTCATTACAAGTTGTCCAATAGCATTATATACAATAATCTTAGAGATATTTTCCCTTGCACGTATATTTAAATCGTCAATAACCGGATTTGGATAATAAACAAACCCACCTGAGCCTTTGGCAGTATTGATTAATTTATAGTTATCGATTGCCACACCAAACGTCCTCGAATTTTCGTCATCATAAACGAAACGCACTTTAAAAGCACTATTGATATAATCAGATATATCTATAGTACTAGTTGTTGCAATATCATTACTTCCTTTTGCAGGGCTATCATCAGAAACAGTCAATACATTTTTCCATTCATTACCATCCCAAACATCTGCCATAAAAATACCAGAATTAACAAAGGCTTGGTGGTTATATACAATCTCTATACTCGCTCTGAACACACCTGCTGTAGACAAATCAACCTCAGGGCTTTGAAGCTCTAAAACATTATTTATAAAAGGACCACATTTGTTATCATTGAATATAACGCTACCACTATTTAATTTTACTGGTGTAGCTGGGTTTATAAATGGTAAATTCTCAGTATGACCAAATTTCCATGAACATTCGGTACTAGTATTCACTGACCATCCGTCCGGTAGGGTATCAGTATCAAAATTTTCTTCTTGTATCTGTGCTTGCGTTAGAAGGCTAAGGCAACAGAATATATATAGTAAATTTAATTTTTTCATTTTTTCTAATTTTTAATTTAAACTAATATTTTGTTACTCTTCTGACTCTAAACGTTGAATAAACACTTGTGAGTTTCCTGCGGCATCTGTAACAATCCATTCTCTTACTAATAACAAACCTCTAATGTCAATGCATCTGTCTAAAGCTGCAAACATTTCGATATTCTGAGCTCCGCCATTGCCAATAGCAACGCCGTTAATTGACCCTTCATAAGCTATTTTAAAGCCCGCTCCATATAAACCATATTCAGCTTTTTCACCTATTTCAATATAATGAGGGTCTGTGTTTTCTAACAAAGTAATTGTTGAATTTGTATAGCTACCGAAACCATTGAAACTATAAGGTTGCGTAAAATCAACATTTCCATATTGTCTTTGATCTTGTAAGCTGTCATTATCTGTTTGACCTCCATTTGCTATCCAAGTATTATAACCAACTAATGTTTCAAAGAAGATTTCTACGATCCAACCAGAAGTTGGGTCCGTATTATTAACAACTCGACCAATTACTTTAGGTGCAAAATTTAATTGTTTCATAACATAACCGTATTCCCAATGATGATCTTCATCAAATGGTACACCTTCAAAACGCACATTCGCAGTAGGATTACCTGGACCAAAATCAGCCCAACATGACTGTATCGCCTCGTATTGTCTATATTCAATTGTTACATCAGAACAGTTGTCACTAAAGGTTACAACTGGTAAATTATTGAAATCAAACACTAAAAGACTATCTTCTAAGTTATCAGCGGTTGGTGGCGTCACATCATTTAAAATCACATTCTGTGTTTGTGTACTACTATTACCAGCTGTATCTGTAAACGTCCATGTTATTACTGTTGTTCCTTGTGTTGTTACCGGGAATGTTGTGGTCGTTGTTCCGATAATTGATCCTGAACTATCACAACTATCTGTGGCAGTTGGAGCAATTGGAGCAGTTACACTACACGTACCTGTTAAATCTGGCAAGGATGCAGCATCAGGTACCGGTGGTGTTGTATCATTAATAATCACATTCTGTGTTTGTGTACTACTGTTACCCGCTACATCTGTAAAGGTCCATGTTATTACCGTCGTCCCGTTCGATGTTATAGGGAATATAGTAGTTGTAGTTCCTGTTATCGCACCATCACAATTATCTGTGGCTGTTGGAGCAGTTGGAGTTGCAGGAGGACTACACTCACCTACTAAATCTGCTAAGCTAGCAGCATCGGCTACTGGTGCTGAAACATCATTAATAATTATATTTTGAGTCTGAGTACTAGTGTTGCCATTTGTATCAGTATAGGTCCAGGTTACTACTGTAGTCCCTGGTGTAGTTACCGGAAATGTGGTAGTTGTTGTTCCTGTAATCGAACCATCACAATTATCTGTGGCAATTGGAGCACTTGGTGTAGTTACACTACATTCACCTGTCAAATCTGCTAAGCTCGTAGCATCAGCTATTGGTGCCGTTACATCGTCAATAATCACATTCTGTGTTTGCGTACTACTGTTACCTGCCGCATCTGTAAAGGTCCATGTTATTATTGTAGTCCCTTGTGTTGTTACCGGGAAGGTAGTAGTTGTAGTTCCTGTTATCGCACCATCACAATTATCTGTGGACGTTGGAGCAGTTGGTGCTGAAAGACTACACTCAGCCGTTAAATCTAATAAGCTAGCAACATCTGCTACTGGAGCAGTCACGTCATCAACAATAACATTCTGTGTTTGCGTTGAGCTATTCCCATTTGTATCAGTATAAGTCCAGGTTACTACAGTAGTCCCAGGTGTTGTTACCGGGAAGACCGTCATTGTGGTACCTGTAATTGCACCATCACAATTATCTGTTGCTGTTGGAACAGTCGGAGCTGTAACACTACACTCCCCCGTTAAATCTACTAAGCTTGAAACATCTGCTACTGGAGCAGTCACATCATCAATAATGACATTTTGTGTCTGCGTACTACTATTACCCGCTGTATCTGTATAGATCCATGTTACCACCGTTGTCCCAGGTGTCGTTATCGGGAAGGACGTAGTTGTAGTTCCTATAATTACACCATCACAATTATCTGTGGCTGTTGGGGCAGAAGGTAGTGCAACACTGCATTCACCTGTTAAATCTGCTAAGTTTGTAGCATCTGCTACTGGAGCCGTCACATCGTCAATAATGACGTTTTGAATCTGCTGCGAGCTGTTACCT
>Ga0209344_10002638_pt1 | contig 19457 bp, 17 predicted proteins | sample Cruoilmetagenom6_FD_187293 | JGI IMG/M metagenome (GOLD analysis project Ga0209344, IMG submission 187293) | Oil polluted marine microbial communities from Coal Oil Point, Santa Barbara, California, USA - Santa Barbara Oil Seep Sample 6 (SPAdes)... | ecosystem: Environmental > Aquatic > Marine... | reverse complement strand
CGTTGATGGTTTTTTTTAGCATTTTTTCAAGGCTTCCCTTAAAAATGAACGGCGCCACGAGCAGCAATAAAATCAATATTCCGATAATGATTCCAGTTATTTTCAGCGCTTTTTTCATATATAAAAATTATTTTTTTTGTGCGGGCATTTCATTCATAAACAAGCGATTGGCAATGTGTATTATGACAAAAATTATTTATGGACACAAATTTACTTGGTAGTGTTTTTCTTTTCCTTAATTTCGTCTTAAATGTTAAAATTGGATTCGCCAACACCCTTTCATAACGTATACTTTTCATTGGGAAGCAATATGGGCAACCGTTTTGAAAACCTTCAAAATGCGGTTGATGCGTTGTTTGAAAATATTGGTTCCATTGTAAAAATCTCTTCCGTTTACGAAACTCCGGCTATGGGTTTTGATGGCGAACCTTTTTTGAATTGCGCCATTTGGATGCAAACGGAATTAGCGCCATCAAAAATTCTGAAGAAAATTCTGGAGATTGAAAAATCGATGGGCAGAAAGCGGAATACTACGAAAACCTATGCTTCGCGACCTATTGACATCGATATTATTTTTATTGAAGAACTGGTTTTTAAATCTGAAAAACTCACCGTGCCACATCCCGAAATGGAAAAGCGGAAATTTGTTTTGCAACCCCTGGCGGAATTAAATTCACAGTTGAGCCATCCTGTTTCACAGAAAAAAATAATAAAGATTTTGGCGGAAACAACTGATGAAAGTGTGCTTCAGAAGCAATCAAAATGGCTGAGTAATCCAATGCGGCATTTTAATATTTCAGGGTATAATTACATTGCAATTGAAGGAAATATTGGCGCCGGAAAGACAAGTTTGGCGGCAAAGATTGCGAATGATTTCAATTCAAAATTAATCCTTGAGCGGTTTAAGGACAATCCCTTTCTCCCGAAATTTTATGAAGATTCGGCACGTTATGCTTTTCCGTTGGAAATGTCTTTTTTGGCGGATCGATATCAACAATTGGTGGATGATATTGCACAGTTCGATCTTTTTAAGGAATGCGTAATCGCCGATTACGATATAAACAAATCGTTGATTTTTGCACAAATCACATTGCCCGAAGTTGAGTTTCTGCTTTATAAAAGGTTATATGGCGTGATGCAGAAAGAATTGCCCAAGCCCGATTTGTATGTTTATTTATATCAAAATACGGAGCGGCTTTTGGAAAACATTAAAAAGCGCGGACGAAAATATGAACAAAGCATTGAGGCAGAATATCTACAAAAATTGAATTTAGGTTATTTGGAATTCATAAAAAATCAACATTCAAACAACATAAAAATTATCGACATATCAGAAATGGATTTTCTTCAAAAAAGAGGAGATTATTTGAAAATTTTAAGAGAAATATTTTCCTGATTCAGTCACAGATTTCAGTCTCAGTTTGCAGTTCCGTATTTTAGTTTTCAAGTTTATTATCAAAAAACTGGATACTGAGACTGAATACTAATTTAACTACCTTTGCAAAAAATAATAGATGAGCACACAAGACAATTACGATAAGGGAAGAAGTTCCAACAAGCCGGGGAAAAATGCGAGAAAGAAAAGTATGGCTCGTGGCAATGCTCCCATAAAATCGGATGCTTCAGGGAAAATTACCGGCCGTCAAAACGATCCGGCGAAACCGAAATTAAAATTTGACAAAACGGGGAAAGAGATTGGCCGCCGTGAAAAGCCTGTAAAAGAGGTAAAGAAAAGCAATCCCGAAGACGGAATCCGCTTAAATAAATACATTGCAAATAGTGGGGTTTGCTCCCGCCGCGAAGCCGATACGTACATTGCTACCGGTTTGGTAACCGTAAACGGAAAAATTGTAAACGAAATGGGCTACAAAGTCCAATTGACGGACGACGTGCGTTTTGATGGAAGAAGGTTGAACCCCGAACCAAATACCTATGTTTTGCTCAACAAGCCTAAAGGTTTTGCAACAACTGACAGCAACGCAAAAGGAATGACGGTAATGGATTTAGTTGCAAACGCTACAACTGCCAAAATAAAACCTTTCGGACGTTTGGGAAGAAATGCAACTGGATTGCTTCTTTTTACCAACGATGATGAATTTGTGCAAAAATTCACCAAGAAAGGAATTCCTAGACTTTTTCATATTGAATTGGACAAAAACTTAAAAGCCGAACATCTTAAAAAAATTAAGGAAGGCCTCACCATTGAAGGCAAAGAAATTGCGGTTGAAGAGATAAGCTATGTAGATAATTCGCCAAAAAGTGAAATCGGTTTAAAGATAAAACATACCGGAAACAGTATAATCAGAACTATTTTTGAACACTTGGGTTATGATGTAGTTCGAGTAGATTGTGTAACTCTAGGTCCACTGACTAAAAAAGATTTACCACGAGGCCGTTGGAGAACCCTTACCGAAAGAGAATTGAATATGTTCAGTATGATTTAATGGAAAAGGAAATTTCTTTTGCTTTAATAAATTATTGATTTTTTTTTGGCACATTTGTACCGTATATTTTAATTGGTTATTATTTTTAAAATGGTTGGATTTTGAAGCATTTCAGAAACAAATATTCTAAATGAACAACACATTTTTACTTCCAAAGGCTGTAAGTCAGCAAGTTTCGGGCCGAAGTTCCATTCTAAATACCTTGCCTATTCGCATTTAATCTTCAAGTTAATTTTTTGTTATACCTACCATTTTTTAGGGTAGTATCAACTATGATTTTTAATTTACACCACTCAACGAACTAAAAGAATGAATACCAAATACATCGATTTAATTGACCAAACCTATTATTTTCCGCAGGAAGAATTCCGTTTGGGCGATAATGGACTGGAGTTTCATGGCATTGATCTTATGGGTCTTGTCGAGCAATACGGCGCCCCGCTTAAGTTTACCTATCTTCCCAAGATTTCGGAAAATATAATTCTGGCCAAAAAATGGTTTGAAAAGGCCATTGAAAAAAACGATTATAAAGGAAGTTATAATTACTGTTATTGCACCAAAAGTTCACATTTTAAGCATGTTTTGAATGAAGCGCTTAAGAATGACATTCATATTGAAACATCTTCTGCTTTTGATATTGATATCGTGGAGAGTTTAAAGGAGGCCGGAAAAGTAACCGATAAAACCTACGTTATCTGCAACGGTTTCAAACGGGAACAATATATAGAGAATATAGCGAGGCTGATCAATAATGGACACGAAAACTGTATTCCTATAATTGACAATTACGAGGAAATAGCGCTGCTTTCGGACAGCATAGAAAACCATTTCAACGTAGGAATCCGAATCGCTTCGGAAGAAGAGCCAAAATTTGAATTCTATACTTCCCGCTTGGGAATTGGGTACAAAAACATAATTCCTTTTTACGAAGAACAGATAAAAAACAACGAACGCGTAGATTTAAAAATGCTTCATTTTTTCATCAACACGGGAATTCGCGATACGGCCTACTATTGGAACGAATTGGTGAAATGTTTGAAGGTGTACGTTCGCCTTAAAAAAATCTGTCCGTCATTGGATAGTCTTAATATTGGCGGTGGTTTCCCTATAAAAAATTCCCTGCATTTTGAGTATGATTATCAATATATGATTGATGAAATTTTAAACCAGATAAACATAACCTGCGCCGAAGCGGAAGTTCCCGTACCGCATATTTTTACTGAATTCGGAAGCTTTACCGTAGGGGAAAGTGGTGGCGCTATTTATGAAATTCTGTACCAGAAACAACAGAACGATCGCGAAAAGTGGAATATGATCAATTCATCATTCATTACCACTTTGCCCGATACGTGGGCCATCAGCAAACGTTTCATTATGCTTGCAATAAATAGATGGAACGATGAATATGAAAGGGTTCTTTTGGGCGGTTTAACTTGCGATAGTGATGATTACTATAATAGTGAGCAAAACATGGCGGCCATTTATTTGCCGAAATTCCGTAAAGAAAAACCTTTGTATATTGGTTTCTTTAATACGGGAGCATATCAAGAAACAATTGGAGGATTTGGGGGCCTTCAGCACTGTTTGATCCCTTCGCCCAAGCACATTTTAATTGATAGAGATAAAAACAATAATATAACAACAAAACTTTTTTCAGAACAACAAACTAGCAAGCAATTGTTAAACATTTTAGGTTATGAGCACTAAGACGTACGCCGGAATCCCGCAAAAATATGCGGCACTTGAAACATCAAAAATTGTATTGATCCCAGTTCCCTATGATGGAACCAGCACCTGGCAAAAAGGTGCCGATAAAGGTCCAGAGGCGTTCTTGAATGCTTCGGAAAATATGGAGCTTTATGATATTGAGACCCAAACCGAGGTCTACAAACAGGGTGTTTACCTTGCAGATGCCATAACTGAAAATTCTTCCCCTGAAGCTATGGTTTCGGAAGTGCACAAAATCACAAAAGATTATATAAAGCGAAATAAATTTGTCACCATTTTTGGTGGAGAGCACAGTATTTCCATAGGTACTATCCGCGCCTTCAATGAATGTTTTGACGATCTTACCGTGCTTCACATAGATGCACATGCGGACCTTCGGATTGAATACCACGGCACAAAATGCAACCATGCCTGCGCAGTTTATGAGGCCAGCCAGACCACAAATTTGGTGCAAGTTGGCATCCGCAGTATGGACGTAGCCGAAACACGCGTAATGGACGAGGAAAAAGTATTTTTCGCCCACGATATGGCGAAAGATGAATATTGGATGGATAAGGTTATTGAAGCTTTGGGCGACAATGTTTTCATCACTTTTGATTTGGATGCGCTGGACCCATCCATATTGCCATCAACAGGAACCCCAGAGCCAGGAGGGCTTTTCTGGTACGAAACCCTTGATTTTCTAAAGCAGGTTTTTGAGGAAAAAAACGTGGTGGGTTTTGACATTGTAGAACTTTGCCCAAACAAAGAAGAAAGAGCGTCAGATTTTGTGGCCGCAAAACTATATTACAAAATGTTGACCTATAAATTTGCGGGTACCGAGGAAGGCGACGAATACGAAAGCAATTTTAACCTCTCGACTCCGCTCGAGGCAGGGAAAAAAGGAAATTCAAAATTTAATACCGAAGAAGATGAGTACTAGCAAAGGATCAATTTCACAATTTATTGAAAAATATTATTTACACTTTAATGCTGCCGCCCTTGTGGATGCCGCAAAAGGATATGAGGAACAACTCAATAAAGGCTCAAAAATGCTTGTTTCCCTGGCTGGAGCAATGAGTACTGCGGAGTTGGGTAAAGTTTTTGCCGAAATGATCCGTCAGGATAAAGTGCAGATTATCTCTTGTACGGGCGCTAATCTTGAGGAGGATATTATGAATTTGGTTGCCCACAGTCATTACAAACGCGTTCCCAATTATCGCGATTTAACACCACAGGACGAGTGGGATCTGCTTGAAAAAGGAATGAATCGCGTAACAGATACCTGTATTCCAGAGGAAGAAGCCTTTAGAAGAATCCAAAAGCACATTGTAAAACTTTGGAAGGATGCCGAAGCAAAAGGCGAGCGCTACCTGCCGCATGAATATATGTACAAACTGCTTTTAAGCGGTGTAATGGAAGAACATTACGAAATAGATTTAAAAGATTCGTGGATGTACGCCGCGGCCGAAAAAAATCTACCCATTGTCTGCCCAGGCTGGGAAGACAGCACCATGGGTAACATTTTCGCAAGCTATGTTTTGAAAGGAGAATTGAAAGCTTCTACAATGAAAAGCGGGATTGAATATATGACATTTTTGGCCGATTGGTACACAGATAATTCAGAAAAAGGAATCGGTTTCTTCCAAATTGGAGGAGGTATTGCAGGAGATTTTCCCATCTGTGTCGTGCCAATGCTTTATCAGGATATGGAACGTACCAATACTCCCTTTTGGAGTTATTTCTGCCAAATAAGCGATTCCACAACCAGTTTCGGAAGTTATTCCGGAGCCGTTCCCAATGAAAAAATTACTTGGGGAAAACTGGATATCGACACCCCAAAATTCATTATAGAAAGCGATGCTACCATCGTGGCGCCTTTAATTTTTGCGTATCTTTTAGATATGTAAATTAAGGTTTTGATAGTACAAAATTTCAAATTGCAATAAGTTCTAAATCGTTTCCCTTGACCATTATTTGTCGGGGGAAGGGGTTTTGGGCTATATAATATAAAGAGTATGGAAAACCAAAAGATTGAAAATATAGAATTGAAATTTTTAACGCTCAAGGATTATGAAGCGTTAAAGGAAGCTACAATTCAGTCCTACGGTGGCCTGCCTAATAGCTATTGGAAGATAAACGAGATTGGAAACTTAATAAACATTTTTCCAGAGGGCCAAGTGGTTATTATGGCCGATGGCGAAATTGCCGGTTGTGCCCTTTCCATTATTGTAGATTTTGATGAAATAGAAGATCAGCACACCTACAAAGATATTACAGACGATCCCAATTTTAGCATCCACGACCCGGAAGGCGATGTGCTCTATGGGATTGATGTTTTTATTCGCCCCGATTTTCGTGGTTTGCGTTTGGGAAGAAGATTGTACGATTACAGAAAGGAACTCTGCGAAAATCTAAACTTAAAAAGCATCATTTTTGGCGGAAGAATGCCCAATTACCATTTGCATGCCGATAAGATTTCCCCTAAACAATATATCGAAAAAGTTAAGCGCAAGCAAATAGACGATCCAGTACTGAACTTTCAAATTTCAAACGATTTTCATCCAGTACGGGTTTTGAAAGGGTATTTGGAAGGCGATAAAGCCAGTGGTGAATTTGCGGTTTTAATGGAATGGGACAATATTTATTACACCAAACCAATCGCAAAACCAAAACCTTCGGCCATTAAAAGTGTGGTGCGGCTGGGCCTCATTCAATGGCAAATGCGGAGCTATAATGGCATGGAAGACTTAATGCACCAAGTGGAGTATTTTGTAGATAGTGTTGCAGGATATAGATGCGATTTTGCAATGTTCCCTGAATTTTTCAACGCTCCGCTTATGGCGGAATACAACCATATGAGCGAGCCCGATGCTATTCGCGAATTGGCAAAGCATACAAAGGAGATTACAGAAAAGATGTCACAACTTTCTATTTCCTATAATATAAATATTATAACGGGAAGTATGCCCGAAGTGGTACGCGGCAAACTCTACAACGTAGGCTATTTGTGCCGTCGCGACGGAAGTGTGGAACGTTTTGAAAAAATACACGTAACTCCAGATGAAGCACGGGTTTGGGGAATGGTAAATGGCAACTCCCTAAAAACTTTCGATACTGACTGCGGAAAAATAGGTATTTTAATATGCTACGATTCTGAATTTCCAGAACTTTCCAGACTGCTTTCTGATGAAGGAATGGACATTCTTTTTGTGCCTTTTCTTACAGATACGCAAAATGGATATTCAAGAGTGCGGCTTTGTTCCCAGGCCCGCGCAGTGGAAAATGAGTGTTACGTGGCCATTGCGGGAAGTGTGGGCAATCTTCCAAAAGTACATAATATGGATATTCAATATGCCCAAAGTGCCGTTTTCACCCCCTGCGATTTCTCTTTTCCCAACAATGGAATAAAAGCCGAAGCCACGCCCAACACCGAAATGATTTTGGTGGCCGATGTAGATATAGATTTGCTTCGCGAACTTCACACCTTTGGTGCGGTACGTAATTTAAAGGATAGGCGAAAGGATTTTTATAGATTAGAAAGGGTAAAAAAATAAAGGTTCCTTCCTCTTTAGAGGAAGGTGGCTTCAAATTCGCGTTAAGCGATTTTGAAGACGGAAGGGGTAAATCTCCCACACCGCAACGCCAATTACTATCGAATACTCCAGCGCTACCAACCAAAGTTTTTCATCAGAACCATGCTTTCCGTAGGCTGAATAACTCAGCATTACCACAAAACTCCAAACAATTGGAAATTTATATTTCGTAAAAATCGAAATCAAAAGGGGAGTGGCAATATACCACGGGTGTACCGTTGTGGCAAGCAGAAAGTAGAATGAAACCGCAAAAAGCATGGCAGTAAACAATTGCTGAGGTTCTTTATTTTTTCTAAAAAAAGACATTCCCAAAACAAAAAGGAGTACCAAAATAGGAAGAATTTTTCCAACACTTCCAATAATATTCCAACCCACAACTTGAAATCCAATCCAACGAATTACATAATAAACACTGGCATTAAATTCAAAACTCTGAAACCAAAGCGCAATTGTTGCCGAAAAATTTTGAATAAATTCAGAAGAGAAAAACGGAAGAAAAGTAATCAAAACCGTAATTAATACTAAAGCGTAGAATTTTATTAAAGATGTCACGCTGAGCCTGTCGAAGCCCCGTTGATTTTTTGCACAATCAATATGATGTATGAAATGGTTGAAAAACAAAGGCAAAAACAAAAGCGGTATTAACTTCACCGAAATCGAGATTCCAATCAAAACTGCTGCCCAATACCATTTTCCCATAAAAAGTAAATACAGCGCCCAAACAAAAAAGAAAAGCATCACCCCTTCAAAATGTAGATTTCCTGTAAGTTCAATAATGATGAACGGATTTAAAAAAAACCAAAAAATGTTTTTGATTGGAAGATTCAATTTCTCCAAAATTTTCCTTCCAAAGTAAAGAATCCCCACATCCAACAAAATAATTATAACTCGTAAAACAACTACGGAGCCTAAAATACTTTTCCCAGCGAACAAAGCTGCAACAGAAAAAAACAACTGATTCAACGGCGGGTAATTACTGAAATGGCTTGCGTTGAGTGCACCCATTCCTTCAATTAATTGTGTTGATTGCTCAATTGTCACTCCGAGCCCAGTCGAGGAGTCTGGAGTAAATAAATACGGATTAATACCTTGAACTAGCAACCTCCCATCCCACAAAAACCGATAAAAATCCTGCGAAAGATTTGGAATAGCAACGATAAAAATTAACCTGAAAACAATTCCGAGGGAAGCTATAAACCAAAAGTTAAGTTTGAATTTTTCAATAAGAAGATAGGCTATAAAAAACAGCGCCACATAAAGTGAGATGAGTTTTACAAAATCACTACGCTCCAAATTATATGCAAAACTGATATAAAACGCAATGGAAAGAACGGACAGTAAAAGTGGGGTTTTATTGTTTTTGATGAAATTCATAAATCAAAAATCGGCAATCTTAAATCGTTAATCAATCTTGCCATTCAGCAATAAAAAGATTGGTATCGTGACCTCCGCCATTGTTTCTATTGGAGGAAAAAACTAATTTTTTTCCATCATTTGAAAAAACCGGAAAGGCATCAAAAGTTTCACCATGGGTTACACGTTCCAGATTTTTCCCATCAATATCAATCAAATACAGATTGAAAGGAAAACCTCTTTCCGCCTCAAAATTGCTTGAGAATAAAATCTTTTTTCCCGAAGGATGAAAAAATGGCGCCCAATTGGCATTGCCCAAATGTGTTAATTGCCGAAGTTCGCTGCCGTCTGCATTGCAGATAAATAGCTCCATTTCTGTGGGTTGCACCAAGCCTTGTGCTAGTAAATCTTTGTACTCCTTTACTGCAGTTTCGGTTCTTGGACGGGATGCGCGAAAAATAAGTTTGCTTCCGTCGGGCGAAAAGAAAGCCCCGCCATCGTAGCCTAACTCGTGCGTTATTTGCTTCACGTTTTTTCCGTCAATATCCATTGTGTAGAGCTCCAAATCGCCGCTACGCATTGAGGTAAAAACAATTTTATCACCCTTTGGCGACACGGTTGCCTCGGCATCGTAACCCGGTTCCGTGGTAAGTTGCGCCGTAATATTTCCCTCTAAATCGGACACGAAAATGTCAAAACTGTCATAAACCGGCCACACGTATTTTCCTTCCTTTTTCAGTGGAACTTCCGGACACTTTTCATCTTTTAAATGTGTGCTGCCGTAAACAATATGTTTTCCGTCAGGCAAAAAATAACTGCAGGTTGTTCTGCCCTTTCCGGTGCTTATCATTGGTGGTTGCTTATCTTTAAAGGCTTCACCGGCATTCATCAAAAACATTTGATCGCAGTTTACGCCCCAGTTTTTGTTATTGCTTTGGAAGATTAGTTTGCTGTCGTCAAAACTCCAATATGCTTCGGCATTGTCTCCGCCAAAAGTTATTTGGCGAATGTTTTTAAAATGCCTTTCCTCCGGATATATTAAAGTGTCTTTTGTTTCAGGATCCAAAACGGCCTTTGTAGCTTTTTCTCTTTGGTCTTCGAGCGGAGCCGGGGAGTTTTTTACTTCATTTTTACAGCTTGCAAAAATGGAGATTGTTAGAATTGCGTAAACTATTTTCATTTTAATGTACTTTTGAACAAAAGTAAAGATATGCGTACAATTTTAATGTTATTTCTAGCAATGCTTATTTTTTCCTGTAAGGAAACAAATGTGAAAAAATCCGTAAGCATGAAAGAGGATGTTTCCATATTGGCCAACGATAGCCTTAACGGCAGAAAAACAGGTTCTGAAGGTGAAAGGAAAGCTGCCGATTATATAGCGAGACGCTTTACAAATTTAGGATTGCAGCCAAAAGGAACGGATGGCTACTTGCAAAAATTTACTTATAAAACGAGTAACAATCCGCACAAGGAAGCTGAATTTACTTCTGGGAAAATTGATTCTTCGGCCTCGCTCAGCATTCAAAGTGGGGGGAACGTAATAGCTTATTTAAATAATAATGCTGAATATACTGTGATTATAGGCGCTCATTACGATCATTTGGGAATGGGAGGTGAAGGTTCGCTGTATCGAGAGGGTGAAGCAATTCATAACGGCGCTGACGATAATGCGAGTGGTGTGGCGATGATGCTTCATTTGGCCGATTCACTTCAACAGAAAGATTCGCCAAAGAATAACAATTATCTTTTTATAGCTTTTTCGGGAGAAGAGGAAGGTTTGTTGGGTTCTAATTATTTCGTAAAAAATCCTACTATCGATACGAAAAAAGTGAGCTATATGCTGAATATGGATATGGTGGGAAGACTAAATACGGAAAACAATTTGGCGGTTTATGGACTGGGAACTTCGCCTGTTTTAAAACAAGCCGTACTTGCAAATGCGGGCAAATTGAAAATCACCGAAAACGAAAGCGGCGTTGGCCCGAGCGATCATACCTCGTTTTATCTTGCCGATATTCCTGTGCTTCATTTTTTTACCGGGCAGCACGAAGATTATCATAAACCGAGTGACGATACCGAAAAAGTAAATTTTGAGGGAATGAAACTTGTTTCATATTATATTTTCAGCATTATAAAGGATTTGGATTCCCAGAAAAAACTTCCTTTTCGAAAAACTAAAAATGAAAGCGAAGTCGTTCCCGATTTCAAAGTGACCTTAGGCGTTGTGCCCGATTATCTTTTCAGCGGCAAAGGAATGCGAATTGATGGCATAAGCGAAGATAGACCCGCGCAAAAAGCCGGCCTTCAGAAAGGTGATGTGGTTGTAAAAATGGGCGAATATGAAGTGACCGATATGATGAGCTATATGAAAAGCCTTTCAAAATTTGAAAAGGGACAGACTGTTGAGGTTACAGTAGAGCGGGATGGTGCCAAAAAAACAGTGAATGTGACTTTTTAATTTTTGGTTTTGTTAAACTTCGCAAAAAACTGTCAAACTAATTTTAAAATTTTGATAATGAAGTAGTTGTTTTTTAAATTGAAGAAAAACAATTACTATGAAAAATTTTAAACTTACATTACTTATTATCTTGCCTTTATTGGCAATGAGCTGCGGAAGTGCAGTAAAAACCGTAAATCCTTCAAATACCGATCTCAGCAAATACCAAACTTTTGCATATTTACCCAATTCAAATGTTGAAGTACAAGATAAAAAATACAACGACGAGAAAGTAAATGCGATGGTAGTAGATGCCATCAATGAAAACATGAGGGAGGCGGGATATATATTGGATCGGAATAATCCGGATTTACTAGTGCTTATAAGCACAAAAATAGATATGGAAACACGGTTGGAACGAGATCCCATTTACGCAACATATCCTTATGGATATGGAGTTAATACTATAAGACCTTACTATAATCAATATTATTATTACGGCTATCCCACCTATACCAATATATTGGGTTATGATACCGATACTTATTCATATAAAGAGGGTACTACAATTATAAATTTAGTGGATCGACAAACAAAAGAGACAGTTTGGAAGGGAGTCACGGCACAGAATATTTATGAAAAGGAAGCAGCTATGATAGCCACTATGGTAAATAGGATTTTTGAAGAATATCCATTAAAAAATTAGTTTTGCCATCTAACCCAAAAATAAAAACCCCCGCATAGGCGAGGGTTTTTTATTTCTAAGAAATGGATATTACATCATTCCCGGCATACCGCCGCCCATACCGCCTGGCATTCCGCCGCCGGCATTTTCTTCTTTAATATCCACCAAAGCACATTCGGTAGTAAGAATCATTCCGGCAACTGAAGCAGCGTTTTCAAGCGCGATTCGGGTTACTTTTTTAGGATCGATAATTCCTGCTTTTAGCATATCTACATATTTTTCGGTTTTGGCATCATAACCGTAATTTTTCTTGCCTTCCAAAACTTTATTGATAACTACGGAGCCTTCACCACCTGCGTTTTCAACAATAGTGCGTAATGGCGACTCAATAGCGCGTGATACGATTTGTACCCCGGTTGCCTCATCGGCAGTATCAGTATTTACTTTCTTCAATGTTTCAATGGCACGAACCAAAGCTACACCACCGCCGGCAACAATACCTTCCTCAACAGCCGCACGGGTTGCGTGAAGTGCATCGTCTACTCGGTCTTTTTTCTCTTTCATTTCAACCTCAGACGCGGCACCTACATAAAGAACGGCAACACCGCCAGCCAATTTGGCTAAACGCTCCTGCAATTTTTCTTTGTCGTAGTCGCTGGTTGTGGTTTCAATCTGCGCTTTAATTTGGTTCACACGACCTTTGATGTCTTTCTTATCGCCAGCACCATTTACAATTGTTGTATTGTCTTTATCAATTGTTACAGTTTCCGCAGAACCCAACATATCTATAGTTGCGTTTTCCAAAGTAAAGCCGCGCTCTTCAGCAATCACGGTTCCTCCGGTCAATACTGCGATGTCTTCCAACATTGCTTTTCTTCTATCACCAAAACCGGGTGCCTTTACTGCGGCGATTTTTAATGAACCACGAAGTTTGTTTACTACCAAGGTAGCCAAAGCCTCTCCGTCTACATCTTCAGCAATAATCAATAATGATTTTCCCTGTTGTGCCACTGGCTCAAGTACAGGCATTAAATCTTTCATTGAAGAAATTTTTTTGTCGTAAAGCAAAATCATTGGATTTTCCAATTCAGTCTGCATTTTTTCCGTATCGGTTACGAAATAAGGTGAAAGGTAACCACGGTCAAACTGCATTCCTTCAACCACATCAACGTAAGTTTCGGTTCCTTTTGCTTCTTCAACAGTGATAACGCCTTCTTTTCCAACTTTTCCGAATGCCTTTGCGATCAATTCGCCAATAACATCATCATTGTTTGCCGAAATGGAGGCCACTTGCTTAATCATTTCAGAAGAATTGCCAACTTTGGTAGTTTGTTTTTCAAGGTTCGCAACAATTGCTTCAACTGCTTTGTCGATACCGCGTTTCAAATCCATTGGATTTGCACCAGCAGCAACATTTTTAAGACCTTCCTTTACGATTGCTTGTGCAAGCACGGTTGCTGTTGTTGTCCCATCACCGGCAAGATCGTTGGTTTTTGAAGCAACTTCCTTTACCATTTGCGCGCCCATATTTTCAAGAGCGTCTTCCAATTCAATTTCTTTTGCAACTGTAACACCATCTTTGGTCACTTGTGGTGCCCCAAAGGATTTGCTGATGATTACGTTTCTGCCCTTTGGGCCCAAAGTTACTTTTACGGCGTTTGCCAATGCATCTACACCGCGTTTTATTGCGTCGCGGGCTTCTACATCAAATTTTATATCTTTTGCCATTTTTTTAATGCTTTATGCTTTAAGCTGTATGCTATAAGCTTCGTTAATATTTATATTTTTTTAATTTTTTTTAAAAATTCCAAAAAGAAATCTCAAATTCCATTGATCGGAATTTGGTACTTGTAATTTATATGATTGCAAGAATGTCATCCTCGCGCATAATAAGATAGTCTTTGCCATCAAATTTTAATTCGCTGCCAGAATATTTTCCGTAAAGAACCGTGTCGCCAACCTTTACGGTCATTTTTTGATCTTCTTTACCTTTTCCTACGGCAACTACTTTGCCTTGTTGTGGTTTTTCTTTTGCGGAATCTGGAATGTACAATCCCGAAGCTGTTTTGGTTTCTGCCTCCTGCGGCTCTACCAGCACGCGATCGGCAAGTGGTTGAATTTTTAATGCCATTTCAATTTTATTTTTTAGTTGTTAAACTTGAGTTTAAATGTTTGTTTGCTAATTGGCAGAAATTGTGCCACTGCCCATAAACTGACATATACCAAAAAAAAATGCCAGCTTGTCAGAAGCTGGCATTTTAAAGTATCTTAAAGAAGTAATTATTCCGCTGGATCTGTTGTGGCAGGTGCAGGAGTTTCGGTAGTTGGAACCGCAGGTACGGCGCTTTCATCAAAAGTTTTTGATTGCACTACGTTGCCGCCCATTATAAATATGTTTGAAAACAAAATTAACGCTAACATTATGGTTGCAAGAGTCCAGGTACTTTTATCAAGAAAGTCACTTGTTTTTTGAACGCCACCTATCTGTGCGCCACCACCACCGCCGAATGACGATGAAAGACCGCCACCTTTTGGGTTTTGAACCATTATAACTACGACCAGTAAAAAGGCCACTATCATTATTAAAATTAAGAATATTGTAAACGTACTCATGATTGTTCTGAATTAATCAATTTTTCTATTGCCCGAATTTGGTCTGCAAAGAAACCACTTTTTTCGGGATTTTTCAAAATTAAAATTTTATATGCCTGAATTGCTTTTTTATAGTTCTTTTGTTGCAGGTAAACTTTTGCCAAAGTCTCCGTCATTAGCGACTCGGATGGTTGTGTGTAGGCGGTAGTAAGGTTTTTTGATTCTTCCTTTTTTGTGGAATTTGATGTTGTTTCCGAAGGAATTATTTTTGGACGCTCCTGTATAAACTTGTCAATCAACTCAAATTTTCGCTCCTTTTCATCCTGAGCCGAAGTGTCGGCAACAGTTTCTAAAGATTCACTGTCACGCTCAATTGGTTTCGCCTTTGTCAGTTTCAGCCATTCCGAAAACGAATGCGTATCACTTTTTGTAAATTCCAATGGCTTGTCTGGCTGTAGTATTACTTCCGGATTTTCAGCTTTCTTTTCAGCTAAACCTTCAACTGATGCTATCTTTCTTTGGAAAAGTTCCGGATTCAATATATTCTCTGCTTTTTGTCTTTCGGCTTTCAGTTGTTTTTCTATTTCCAGGTTAATCTGTTCGGAAACATTTTCTGAAACTACTTTTATTTCCTCAATGGAAGCATCGTGCTGCAAAATGGTTTGCGAAATTTCATTCTGAATAAATTTTTCCGAAGTAATGTATTCAAACAAAATATCGCGGTCGGTGGTGTGGGCGGCGGTAAGTTTTAAGGCGTCGTTGTAAAGAAAACTTTCTTGGTTTTTCAAACCTTTTAGTTGAAGGGCACGCGCGCTTTGAAAATATGGGTATTTTTTTAGTATCAAATCCAGCGCAGCCAAATCTTCAGAAGTTATTTTCTGTGGGTTGGAGAGTAAATATGTAAAATTTGATGTGTTCAAAATACTACCAATTTGCAAGCGATTTGTTAAAAATATCTTGGGTAATACGTTCAAAAATATTTTCCAACGCCGTATCGAGCCTGGCACCCGTTAATTGTACATTTCCAGGATAATCATAATAAAAACTGAAAGATTGCTCAAAATCTTTCAAGGGATCTTTTGTGTTGTAAAACCTCACATTTACAGCAATTGTTAGCCTGTTTTGTGCAGCTGTACTATTTGCCGTTGCGGTGATGGGCGCAATGTAATATTGGGTAATTTCACCTTCGTAAACTAGATCGCCATTGCTGTTTACCAAATCCAAACTTGTTTGGTTCAACAATAAATCCTGCAGTTTCTGTGTAAAATCCCTCGCAATTCCGGGTTCAACAATAGGCGCATTATTCTGAAAATAATTAACCTGTACCGTTCTGGTGGTACTGTAATTTATATCGGCTCCCGTAAAGGAATAAGGTCCGCAACCTTGTAAAATAACCGCGACAAGTAATAAAAGTGAAAACTTTAATAGGAAAGCAAATCTCAAATCTAAAATCGTTAATCGTAAATCTTTCATAAATCGTATTGCTTTATTTTTCTGTAAAGCGTTCTTTCGGAAATACCCAGCTCATCAGCGGCATCCTTGCGTTTTCCGTTATATTTTTCCAGCGATTTTTTGATGAGTTCCAATTCCTTTTGCTGCAGCGAAAGATTTTCCTCCTCCTCAATATCTTCAGCATATTCGTATTTGTCTTTTCGTACATCGGAAGCATTTTCGGGAATGCTGAAAACTTCCACATCGGTTCGTTCACCGTTGTTTTCTTCTTCAATTATTGAAGCCAGTTCTTCTTCTGCTTCGTTTTCTTCGGAATAAATTTTATTGATAAGGGAAGACTGCTCTTCTTTTACCTTGGCCGCGTTGCCTGTTTTCATCAATTCCAAAGTAAGCTTCTTTAGGTCGTTAACGTCGCGTTTCATATCGAAAAGTACTTTGTAAAGAATCTCACGCTCACTGCTGAAATCGCTCTCAGCTTTTTTCGCATTTACAATTGCAGGAAGATTAGAACCCATATCGGGCAGATAATGCATTAAGGTTTCATAAGAAACTTCCCGGTTCTGTTCCAAAACCGAAATTTGCTCCGCCACGTTCCGTAACTGTCTAATGTTTCCACTCCATCTATATTTTAAAAGTAAATCGGTGGCTTGGTCGGTCAATCTGATGGTGGGCATTTTGTATTTCTGCGCAAAATCCGTTGCGAATTTCCTAAAAAGAAGATGAATGTCTTCCTTTCTTTCACGTAACGGCGGCAAATTAATTTCCACCGTACTCAAGCGATAATAAAGATCCTCGCGAAATTTTCCCTTTTCAATGGCATAAGCCATTTTCACATTTGTAGCTGCAACAATTCGAACATCCGTTTTTTGTGCTGCGGAAGAACCCACTTTTAAAAATTCGCCATTTTCCAAAACACGCAGCAAACGAACTTGTGTTGGTAAAGGCAATTCGCCAACTTCATCAAGGAAAATCGTTCCACCATCGGCTACTTCAAAATAACCGCTTCGGGTTGCGGTTGCACCCGTAAACGAACCTTTTTCGTGCCCGAAAAGTTCACTGTCAATAGTTCCTTCAGGAATGGCACCGCAGTTTACGGCTATATATTTTCCGTGTTTTCTATGGGAAAGTGAATGTATTATTTTAGGGATACTTTCTTTCCCAACGCCGCTTTCGCCCGTAACCAATACCGAAATATCCGTGGGCGCTACTTGGATTGCTTTTTCCACGGCGCGGTTAAGTTTTGGGTCGTTGCCTATTATTCCAAATCTTTGTTTTGTTGCTTGTATGCTTTCCATTGTATATTCCCGCGAAGGCGGGAATCTTATTAAATTATTATCAACTATTATTGCATATTCCCACAGCTTCCCCAATAAGCGTAGCGGTAGTACAATCGGTTATTTTTACTTTTACGAAATCCCCAGCTTTGTAATTTTCCTTCGGAAATACAGCAACATTGTTATGCTCCGTTCTTCCGCTCCATTCATCTTTGTTTTTCTTTGATTCCTTTTCAATTAAAACAGTAACGATTTTTCCTAAAAACTCCGCAGTGCGAATAGCGCTGTGTTTTTGTTGAAGGTCAACAATCTCTGTCAATCTTCGGCTTTTTGTTTCTTCGGGCACATCGTCCTCAAATTTTCGTGCAGCCATTGTGCCGGGCCTTTCGGAATATTTGTACATATAGCCAAAACCATATTTCACATATTCCATTAGGCTTTTTGTTTCTTGATGATCTTCTTCGGTTTCCGTTGGAAAACCGATAATCATATCCTGCGAAATGGAACAGCCGGGAATGATTTCCCAAATCCTGTCAATCAATTTCATATATTCCTCGCGGGTGTGCTGACGGTTCATTGCCTTTAAAATCCGCGTACTTCCACTTTGAACGGGAAGATGGATGTGGTTGCAAATGTTATCGTGTTTTGCCACAATATGCAATACTTCTTCGTGCATATCCTGCGGATTACTGGTTGAAAAACGAATTCGCATTTTTGGATGTGCCGTTGCAACCATATCCAGCAACAGCGCAAAATCTGTAGCTGTAGCCTGCTGCATTTCAGAAGCATTTTTGAAATCCTTTTTCAAGCCGCCGCCGTACCATAAATAACTGTCCACGTTTTGACCGAGCAATGTAATTTCTTTGTAACCTCTTTCAGCCAAATCATCCACTTCGCGCAAAATACTTTGCGGATCACGGCTGCGTTCGCGACCACGCGTAAAAGGCACAACGCAAAACGTGCACATATTATCGCAACCACGGGTAATGCTTACGAACGCAGTAATCCCATTTCCGCCCAAACGCACAGGTGAAATATCGCCATAGGTTTCCTCTTTTGAAAGAATAACGTTTACGGCATCGCGACCTTCCTCAACTTCTTTTAGCAAATTCGGAATGTCTTTGTAGGCATCTGGGCCAACAACCAAATCGACGATTTTTTCTTCCTCAAGAAATTTTTCCTTTAAACGTTCCGCCATACAACCCAAAACGCCAACTTTCATTTTCGGATTTATTCGCTTTACGGCGTTGTATTTTTCAAGACGTTTTCTAACGGTTTGTTCTGCCTTATCGCGGATGGAGCAGGTGTTTACCAAAACCAAATCGGCATCTTCCAATATATTTGTAGTGTTGTAACCTTGGTCTGCAAGAATGGAAGCCACGATTTCGCTATCGCTAAAATTCATTGCGCAGCCATAGCTTTCAATATAAAGTTTACGGGAATTGCCTTCGCGAGCCTCCAGCGTTAGCGTGTTTCCCTGTGTTTTTTCGTCAATTATCTTTTCCATAAAAATCAAGCTTCAATGCAAATTTTGGAATTTTAAACCATTGAACCGGCAAAGATACAATTAATTGTTTTCGCTGTCAAAGTGTCAGATTTATTTATGAAAACTTCTGAATTGAAATTATTTTATCGCAGGAACCGAAAGTCTTTTTATTTCAGCCAAAGCTTCCTTTTCATCGACCCAACCTTCAATAATCACGGGGTCGGAAGGGTCATAATTTGAAAACCAACTTTCAATCAATTGAAGCGCATTCGGATATTTTTTTGAGAATTCATCAAAAGTTTCGGCCGTAACAGTTCGCAATTTTTTATCGGCGGGGATGCAGATTACTTTATAATCCATTTCACCGGCATCTAAAAGTTTCAACATTGCAATGGGTTTTGTTTCTATTATTGTTCCCGTTTTTATGCTTT
>Ga0209344_10002636_pt1 | contig 19464 bp, 14 predicted proteins | sample Cruoilmetagenom6_FD_187293 | JGI IMG/M metagenome (GOLD analysis project Ga0209344, IMG submission 187293) | Oil polluted marine microbial communities from Coal Oil Point, Santa Barbara, California, USA - Santa Barbara Oil Seep Sample 6 (SPAdes)... | ecosystem: Environmental > Aquatic > Marine... | reverse complement strand
AGCTGAAAAGGCGGTGTATTTTGATAAGCACACAACCTTTTATTGTGGTTGTGACTATGTGTTTGATGATATTGAAGACAAGGACAGTGACGGAAATACACATGAAACGATGGTCTATCCTGAAAATTGTGGCTATAAGCCGAGAAACCCAATCACTAAAAAAGGTAAGCCAAATTCTAGAGTAAGCCGTATAGAATGGGAGCATATCGTACCTGCTCATGTCATAGGCGGTCATTTAGATGAGTGGACAAATAAAAGAAATTATCCTCAGTGCGAAAAATCAAACGGTAAATTTATTAGTGGCCGTGACTGTGCGTATAAGCTAAATCCAGCATTTAAGAAAGGCCATGACGATATGAATAATCTCACGCCAGCAGTGGGTGAACTTAATGGCGACCGTTCTAATTTTTCTTTTGCGGTTATTCAAGGTGAAGAAAGGGCTTATGGGCAGTGCGATTTTGAAATAGACTTCGATAAAGATGTTACTGAGCCTCCTGATCGTGTTAAAGGCAATATCGCACGTACATATTTCCATATGATCAAAACCCATGGTGCGCAGATACTAGCTAATGAACTTACAATGTACTTGTTTTGGGATAAGTTAGATCCTGTGGATGAATGGGAGTGCCTTAGAAACAAACGGATAGAGCAGTCACAAGGTTTTGGTAACTCATTTGTTGAAGAAGCTTGTCAGAATAGTAGTCAGGTGAGCTATAAGTTGCATGTGGGCTAGGTATTTATTTTTATTTAGTGGTTAATGCTTTATTGGCCGAGCGCAGACTTACATTAATTTAATTATACTTAATAATACTGTATGTATCTTTGCCACTGACTTTGACAAAAGTGCATTTATTTACCATGATTATATCACTATACAAGGAGTGTTTATCGATGAATCATGATGACTTTGAACGACTCAATTTTCTTTCTGAAAAAGCTATTACTGAAACAGCCACAAACAATGAATTAAAGGAATTCAATGTTCTCCTCAATGAATGGAACCTATCTGTAGAGTTCAATTTGTTTAACGTTAATTCGAAAACACCTTTGGAATAACTTTTATTTAAGGGCACAAAGTTGCTCTTTACTAGCTTAGATCTGAATGAACTGTCAAATTTGAGCTTTCAGGTGGCACAGACTTATATTTATCTCGACAGACAACTCTGCCACAAAGCGGTCATTAGGAATTAACTTTAATTCGCATCTTAGATTAGAAACCGTATCAATATTCGCGCTATTTTGAATGACTGTCGCTGCTAATCTATCATGGATATCTTGATAACTTTTTCTTACTCAATATGCCCAGATAGTTCAATTACCTTCTGATAATCTTTCCACATCCAATAATGACAATGAGCGTGTTCTGCACAGTCGATCAACTCAATAAACAACTCTGTAGAATTGTTATTTTGACCTAACAATTGAATATTTGAGAAGGAGCTAGATTGTATTGCTAGCATTTCTTGAGGTGAATGATGAGTTATAGTCCTACCACCCACATACCTTACTTTAGATGTGGCTGTAGTTACGCACCTAAGCATGTTCTTAACCATGTTACCTAAGGAATAATCAATAACAGCATTCTCATTAACATCTATGGCAACAGCGGTGTTGCTTTTGTTAGTTCGACTCTTGAACATATCCTTGTCTAAGTGCTGCTCAATCAACCCGACCATCAATACCACGGTATTGACAAGTGTATAGGAAGCTAACGATAAACCTAAAGCGTAATCTAAGCTAGCAAAAAACCTATTAAGTATTTGCTCAACATCCCTTAATTCAATATTGTTATTTTCAAACAAAGCCGCAAACAATCCAATATTACCCTGCTGATTTTTAGTAAATGGAAAAAGAAGAAGGGAGCCGCCCTTATATTTATCAAAATCAAGCTCTTTTGCCATCAAGTACTCCAACAGAGACACTTGTGGCAGGTTAATCTTTCTGTCAAAAAACTTTCTCAAATAAAGCTTTGCATCAAAATTATGACCGTAAACTGATTCAACAGAGTGCTCAAGGACGCTTGTATTCGTAGCCACTAAAAAGGTACAGCCTTTTGCTTCAAAAAAGTGCTTTATGACCTCTAAAACTTCGATAGCATAGGTAGGTTTACATCTATCTAATTCATCAATTAAAATGACTATTGGAATCTTTAACTCGTAAATAACTTCAATTAAATTAGATAGAAAAGTTATGTATCCCTTTATATCCTTAACTGCCTGAACAGCCTCTATGTGATTTTTTTGAACTATCTCTACATACTTCTGAGAATCTGTTTGGGTTTTAAAATTATGTGTTGCACTTACAATTGCAGATGCTGCCTTAGTACTATCTATAACGACAGGCTCACCTGTGAGAGGACTCATGGTAGCAAGGTACTTCAAACAAATACCTAGCTTACCTTTCATCTTATTGAATACTTTCTTGGCTTCACTTTTTTTTTTGGCTTTTCCGTTGGGGGCTTTTTCTCCTAGTACAAACTCAACCTGCTGAAGTAGCTCACTACAGATAACGGCAAGAGGGTTGTTAGAAAAATCACTCTCCCAAACATCGATATAAACTACAGGATGCCCTTTCTTTGCTAGCTCTACATATAAACGCCTGATGAACTCGGTCTTACCTGAACCATATGTACCATCCAAGTTTATAACTCGACTCTCCGTCGTGAGGAAGTTCGCAATGAAAGAACCAAATTCTTTCCTGTTTGTTTTACACGTATCCCAGTCGTACTGCTCTTCCCAGTCTTTAAACTTACTCGCGTAATCTGAAATATCCATATAGTTTCCGTACAACCTTAAGTTAATATAAAAGAGCCTTATAAAAGCTCTATTTTAACCATTTCAATCCTACCCGTAAACCGTCAGCTTTACTTACAGAAATTAACGAGGACAGTCGCTCTAACCTGTGAGGCATCTTTGTGGTATGACAGAAGCTATTCATTAAATAATATATGGCAAATAATTTGAGGCTAAAGTCCGCTTAGCGCACAAAGTTAGCATTAGCTGTTTTATGATGACTGGCAGCAATGGTGGCTTTGTTGCCAGTCAGGATAAAGGTAAACCTACGTCTTCTGAACACTACAAACAACTCAAAAAAGTTATCGATGCTAATGTCAGCTTTCGTATCTTTGCTGACCTTATTGGATCATTGTCGAGTTACAAAAATATTATCAGGTGTAACTTAAATGTTAAATTTTCTCATCGTGTACGCATTTCTTATTATTTGTGACGACCCACACACGAATAATGACGACCTTGTTTAAAAAAGTATAAAATCGTAAATAGACAGCTAATGGTATAAAATTGTGTATGTTAAATAAAAGAGTTATATGAAGTGGCAATACCTAATGTAGTAATTGGCGAACCGTCAGGATGTAATGCACTACTCGATAGAGATATTTTTCAGAATAGGGAGCAATACCTTATGCTTTATCTCTCTTAGCATACGTATTTCTCCAGCCTTTTGAACGTTCACTGGCGCTTTCTCTACACTATCAAATAAAGCATCGAACTCACGCTCGATTTTGCTAACCATAGTCGAAGTTACTTTTTTCATGACCTTTATGGGTAAACCAATATCACCAGCAAATACTACAAGATCAGCATACTCAACGTCTCCAAATTTATCCTTACCACCAATGGTGATAGATAAACTTTCGTTTAACGTATCGTGTGGAGGCGCGTAAATTACGGTACTCAACAAATCATAAAACGGGGATAATACTGATCCTTCACCCATCTGATAAAAACTCATATTTTTTAAATGTGCATCACCATTACCAATAAGAAGATTAAACAGAGCCCACTGATAAAGCCTTTGTATTGTCTTACCTTTTGGCCTAGAGGCCTCTATCACCTTTTTGTATGTCTCAACATTGGACATTGGATACTTTGCAAGCTTATCTACCCCCAATAACTGACAAGCATCTATAATATGAACTCTTTGATGCTTAGGAAATGCTCCCTGCCTATCAAACCTTTCAATTAAGTAAACTGGCTCTGGCGTGTACAGTATGCGAACAGGTGGAACATCTAGTCCCACTGCTTTTGCCAATGTCATTACAAACCACTCATTCATTGTCGTTTGCCAATAGTCATCAGGTACGGAATGATCGGGTTTCAGTATGTGCGTTGATGGCATCGATAGATTGGGTTCGTAAATATCATCACCTTGCATAACTACCAGCATCTTATGTTGAGCACCGGCAAGTGACATTCGCTTCGTCTTTTGATTATTTAAGGGCGACTTAGGTAAGTTTTTTATGCGACTATTTAATTCATGATACGTTAAGTGGGTCATACTTCTTTCTGGGAGTGACATATCCTCTGAAGTAATCGTCAAGGCTCCCGCTGATTCTTTACCTGATTTTTCCAACAACATAAAAGTATCTAGCTTATCTCTTACGCCAAGATCTTTTGCCAGCAATATTCGCGCATTTTCCTCAGGAAGTAGATTATCAAAGAAATGTTGAATAGGCCGTTCTGAACTTCCATCTCTTTGCTCTTCTTCAATGAGTGGTATATCAGGACAAAGAGCAAAAGCGTCCCGTGCGTGCACCCATGACTGCTGGTATTGGAATGTCCAAATATTGGTATTTTCTGTTATCACCCCCATCAAAGTGTCGCTGGCATAAACGTTTAACTTTCTATCAGTCATTAGAGTTTTCTCGCACAGATACATTTTTCGTTAGCTCAAAATCTACATCCACACCAGCACGTTTTAAGTGTTTCATTAAACTGTTTTTTGCCTCAAGACCATGAGGTACAGGAATATCGATGGACAGCTTTATGCCTAGCGTATTTAATAACTCAAATACGCGCCCTATTTCAACTGTAGTTTTTCCATTTTCAAATTGACTGACAAAGTTGATCCCACTTCCCGAAAATGAACCTAATGTTGCCTGATCGAAATCTTGGCTTTTCCTAACAGCCTTGCCTATCGAACCCATGTCTTTAACCGACTGTATTTGAATTTTCATAAAGCACCCACTTTTCACGCGTATGAATGAATAATAGCCTAAAACATAATAAAATCAACAATTCTCACTCGTTCGAGTGAATATAACCCATAAAGCTATGAAATAAAGAAGAATTCACTCGTTCGTGTGATTTATGTGTTGTGATAGGTAAGCTTACTTTACACATTCGCTCAAATTATTAGGAAAACACATAAAATCAGAGCAGAGGTACTCGAATCGTTAATGAGGAGTTTTAATAGTTATCTGTACGCAACAAGTAAAATTAAAAATTGTAGTGTGAAATTTAACCCCTTAAAATTAGAGGGACCAGTTAAATGTGCAATTATCACTTAGTCGCTAATAAACTTGTGACATGGTCAACTAAATTCAGACACCCCTAGTTAAGCAACCATTTTTAAATCCACATTCATTAACTCAAAATTATTAGGACTGTGGTAATCCAAGTAAGAATGAAGTCGATAGCTGTTGTACCACATCGTTATGTAATTCAATATATCTTGCTGTGCCTCTGAGCGCGTTTGGTAACTTTTCCAATGTACACGTTCTTGCTTTAAGCTTCCGAAGAAGCTTTCGGCTACCGCGTTATCCCAACAGCAGCCTTTTTTGCTCATACTACCAACCAACCCGTGAGACGTTAATAATCGACGATATTCATCACTGGCATACTGAACTCCCTGATCTGAATGAACGATCAGACCAGCTTTGGGCTGTCGCTGCCATAACGCCATCGTTAATGCATCACAAACAAGCTTAGCTTTCATTCTAGAGTCCATGCTCCAACCAACAACCTTGCGAGAATATAAATCAATTACAACGGCAAGGTATAGCCAACCTTCGGATGTCCAAATGTAGGTGATGTCCTGAACCCACCCTTGATTAGGCTTTTCTAGGTTGAAATTCTGTTCAAGTTTATTTTCATATACAGGCTTTTTATGTTTACTGTTCGTGGTCACCTTGTACTTCTTTTTGTAACGAACCCAAACATCAGCTTCCTTCATCAACTGAGCAGCTTTTCTTCGACTCACAGGAAAGCTAAGCGCGTTCAATACCTTTTGCATACGACGAGAGCTATACGTATTGTCACTATACTCAGCCGCACTTCTAATCCATTCAAGCATTTCTTCATGCTCAGGATCTACAACATTATCTTGATTCCGTTTTTGATAACTGTAGTAATTACTGCTGGTTACCCCCAGCAACGGACATATTACCGCCACTGGCCAGGTCTTCTTATATTGGGTGATAAACGAATATATTACTTCGTTGCGTTTGCAAAGAAGACCGTCGCTTTTTTTAATATATCGCGCTCCATTTTAAGGCGCTTATTTTCTTCTCGTAATTGACAAAGCTCTAACTGTTCAGGGGTTAACTTGCCATTACCACGAAAAGCTTGACCATCATCACTTTCTGATTCTTTGATCCAGCGACCAAGCATATTAGGGTTAAGTCCCAAATTTCTTGCTGCTTCTGCTTGGTTGTAACCTTGCTCTTTGACTAAAGCAATGGCATCTAATTTAAATTCTTTTGAATATTTTTTACGTTTTGTCATTTTCGATCTCCAGTTAAGTTCATTATCTCTTAACTGGGGTAGTCGAATCTATTAAACCACGTCAGTATTGGCTGACACAATTAACCGATTATCAGTACTTTAAATACATACGTATTACAATCTGAATAATAAGTAGGAATAAACATTTAATAATAGCCGGATTCACCTCTATTAACACGATGAGTTAAATAGTAATTTCACAAGTCAAATATCTCTAATTCCTGTTGAATTAAAGCAGAACACCTTAAAGGTTTTGTAGTGCTTTTTATTGTCCGTTAGTCAATGCTAACTTCGATTTACTGCTGCTCTGATAGCACACTAAGCTTATCTATCGCATCAGCGAAGCCACGCTTTGTGATGGCGGTGCCGTTGGCGTCGATGATTTGGCCTTGATTGGATATAGACCAGTTCTGACCTGACAAATTCACAGGACTAATGAAATCACATAGAGCTTTAATTCCAATGGGATCTAGTGCAATATTTGAACTAACCGGATTACCATTTATATCACTTGAAGCGGGAGCGTTTAAGGCTGCTTGTTGTTGCCTGATTTGGCTTTTTAGCTTTTTATTTTCAGCTATTAAATCCAGCATTTTAATTCTGATTTTTGGATCTTCGATACTTGCTAGTGTCTGTTCAATACTTTCTTCTAAGCCTAGCTCTGCTATCTTTTTTACTCGGTATATGCTTTCATATATTTCTAAAAGGGCTCTATACGCCTGTGCAGGTAAGGTGTCATTCCTAATAGTTTGTGTTTTTGGTCCGCCTTTAACTTCTGACAAGCGACCAACTTCCGCAATGCTGAAGTTCAAGCGGCCCTTTTTCACTAGCTCATCACAAACAGATTTAAGAATTCCAAGACTTCCTTTTACACGCTCTGAACTTTCTTCAAGTAAAGAAGCGTAAACTTTATCTACTACGCCTTGTTTAACTTTATTGCTCATTATTAACTCCAACGTGATTATTGTTTGTGCTCGAATTTAGCGAATTAGTTGTATTGCCGGACATTAAGAACTTTAGCTCTTGGCTTATTTTGCTGGTTTGCTCTATACCTAGATCAGCTAAAGTAATGAGAGAATCCTTATCCATTAACTCCGATAACTTGTTATAGCTTCCAAGTCTAGTAATAAGTAAGTTAGTAATTTGATTTCCTACTTGAATTTGTTGTCGTGGAGTCAGCGCAAACATACTGGGTGCGAATCCATTTTTTTGTGCAAACAAGTCAATATATTGAGAACGAGTTAAAGATGCGGTTTCTGGCCTTGCGGACTGATAATAAGCAGAGCTCTGACACACCATATCCAATTGAGTGTAAGAGCTTTCTTCGCTTAAGCTCAGTGACACTTGATTCTTGCCCTGTTTTGTTATTAAGCTTGTCCCACTTTCACTTATATTTTTGTTATTCAACAAATCAATTGAGTTCATAGAGAAGCGCACAGCCATTATAAAATCTCGCGTCAAACCGTCAAAACGAGTAACTTCACTTTGATAGTGCGCAGTAGTTAGATCCAAGCTCACAGACTTCTTAAATGGCTGACCACTCTTTTTAGCGTAATATTGTTCGTTCTCTAATACATCAATTTCCTGCCATAATTCATTCATACGGACTGCAGACGCCTTACACTCAAGACTGAGTTCATTAGTCAGCATTTGAAGTCCACCAAGGAACGCTGACCCTGTCAAAAAAAATCGACACTGTAGACAATTTTCAATGCCGAGGTATCCATGCTCAACTGCTCCGTACCTCTCAGGTTTTCTTTGTTGCAATTCACCGCCTTTATCGCAAAGTGTTCTACCGTTGGGGCACATTCCGTAGTCCATGATGCTGTTGAGCGCTGCATTATTATTAACGGAATATTTATTAACTTGCCCCTCCGCGTTAATTAACTCGGATGAAAGCTCGTCCATTTTTCTTTGACGGATCATTTGCTCAACACGTTGAGTCTGATTTTGTATGATTTTATTTTCAGCATCATACAACTCGTCACGTATATCTTCAGTCGTCACTTTGGTGTAATAAATAGTCATCACAAGGGAAGAATGTCCCACCAGTTTTTGAATGATTTCCGGAGAAATTTTGGCATCACGAATATAAGCGGTTATCAAGGATACGCGCATACTATGTAGCGTAAAGTGCGATTTAATATTAGATAAACTGGTAATTTCAGCTTTGGATTTCGTTTTACCTTTTGTTGTCGTCAATGGCAGTTCATAATCTTCAATTAATAAAAGAATACCTGCGAGAGTACTGGAAATCTGTTGTTGAGAAATAGGGCTTTGTTGGTTACCATCACATGGGTTTCGAAATAAAAAGCAACTTTTACCATGATACCCGTACCTTTTAAGCTCTTCACCTTGATTTGCTTTAACAAGTTTCGCATCTACCCATTTTAGTGGTGAAGAGATCGGGTTGTACTTTGATTGCCACTCTCTAAGCTGCACAATAAAAGGAAGAACTCGCTCATCGATGTATGGTACATCATATCCAGTGTAGGAATTTTTGGCTGTTTTATTAGTATTGACATGAATGTGAACCTGAGAATTAACCTGTCCAAAATCAGCAGGTTTTAATAGCCCTTGATGATATTTCACAGGAATTCTATAATCTGCAAGTAGCTCATTATCATGCCACTGATATCCTCGTTCAGATTTGATTAGTTTGTATTTATCCGCTTCACCACTGTCTGACCAGACTATTTGAGAACCACGGAATGGTACATACAGTTGGAATAGCGCAGCAACTATTCGAACAGGGGACCATATCTTGTACTCTCCATCTTCTTCTTTCCAAATGCAATTCGGGTCACTTTTGTCGATAACGCTTTCGTCTACAACAAACCATTCATAAAAAGTATTAAAGAATCCGACATCTTGCGTAATGTTTTTATAAATATCACCGATTGTCTTGGTCGAGCTACAAGCGATGTATTCTCTCGCTTTCTGAATGTACTTAAACGGTAGGGCGTCTTTGTTAGACTCAGATAAAGTGTTGTTTATAAATTCAACCGCGAGATTTTTGAACTGAATGGGGATTCGATAGCCTTCAAGGTAAACAACTTCACCCTCTTCGCTAACATGGGCGCACCTTTGTTCAAGTACATACTCAAAAAAACGCTGAAGATGATTAAGTGTCATTTTTTGCCTTTGTGAATCAGCAAGTGAGTTAAACCAATCCGTTGGGTCTATCATGCTGCTTGTTGTTGAACATTGAGTTTCAACAGAAGGATTGAGTTCACCTTTATAATAAGTATAAAAAGATTTTATTACCTTCTCTCTCCCTGTAGCATTTAGACCTTTTGAACAATATTCATCAGCTAACTTGATCCAATCATTATGCAGATTGTCGTTGAACACATCGAATAGCGATGGCTTATAGTAAATATCACTCAGTCTGGATACATACCTTATTTGGTTTGTTTTAAGAGGAAGCTCTGGTGTTTTTAGTGCAAACTCTCTGTATTGCTTTGATGTTTCAATTTTATTTTCATTGCAAAAAACCTGAGCCTGGGGTTTATCGAACAGTTTGAATTTATCAAATGATAAAAACTGCTCAAATGTCTCAAAGCCATATCGACTAACAGGATCTAATGGCAAAGACCTATATAACTTGCGCAATTCTATATATTCGTCATAAGTAACTAAAGAAGGTAGTATTTTTTGTATTAATGCTATCGCTTCAAGAGGACACTCATATTCTATACCAACTAGACTGGCATGATCGTAATATCCTTCAAGCAAATAAAAATCTACAGATACCCTGTGTTTGGCTGCTAAGGCAAAAAGAGAACTTTTATCTCTAATTTTATAACCGCAATTGTCAACCAAAGTAATCAATTCTTGATAGTTATACTCTTTTAAGCTGAGGAAACTTCTATATGACCCCCATTTATCAGCATAAAGAGAATGTGGAGAAGATACTAAGCGCGGATCTTGCTTGTACCATTGATAATACTTTTTTTGTGTAGTTGGAACAGGCGTTAGTCGTTGGACCGCAGCCACTGCTTCTTCGTAGGTCTTATAAGCATCGGTAGGGTCTTTTTTTCCTAAAAATTTGTACCAATTTACCCATCCTTTGTTTCTATATTTTTCATGAGGTTCTATAACCAAGCGCGGGTCCTGACTGCAAGCCTTTTTATATTCCTTATTGGAAGATGGTACAGGAGTGAGTCTCTGTACTCCAGCTTGCGCTTCTTCGTAGGTGTCATAAGGCTCTATTGGGGATTGTTTGCCTAAGAATTCTAACCAAGTTACCCACCCTTTGTTTTGATATTTTTTTTGAGGTGTTGATGGTAGGTGCGGGTCTTGCGTGTAGCATCTCTTATAATCTTTCAGATTTGTTGGTACAGGTGTAAGTCGCTGAACTGCTGCTTGCGCCTCATCGTAGCTTTTATAAAGGATGAAAGAGGTTTCTCTTCTTAAAAATTTGTACCAATTCACCCACCCTATGTTTTGATATTTTTCATTAGGTTTGGAAACTAAGCGCGGGTCTTGCTTATAGAGCTTTATATATTCCTTATTGGTAGTTGGCACAGGCGTAAGTCGCTGTACCGCAGTTTGCGCTTCTTCGTAGGTGCCATAAGTTTCTATAGGTAATTCTTTCCCTAAAAAATCGAACCAATTTATCCATCCTTTGTTTTTGTATTTTTTATTAGGTTCAAGTGTCAAGCGAGGATCTTGTTTGTATGTGTTTTTATACTCTCTATGAGTTGTAGGTACAGTTTTAAGTCGCTTTACCGCAGCTTGTGCTTCTTCATAGGTGACATAAAGCTCTATGGGCGATTCTTTCCCTAAAAACTCATACCAATTCACCCACCCTTTGTTTTTGTATTTTTGATTAGGTTTTGATACTAAGCGCAAATCTTGCCTGAGAAGCTTACAATACTCTACATTATCTGTAGGTATAGGATTAAGCCGCTGTACCGCGGCTTGCGCCTCTTCGTATGTGTCATAAGTCACGATAGGTGATTCTTTCCCTAAATACTCGTACCAATTCACCCACCCTTTGTTTTTGTATTTTTTATTTGGATCCAATACCAAGTGCGGATCCTGGATGCATAGCTTCTTATAACTCTTATTACTCATTGGTACTGGGATGAGGCGCTTTACCGCAGCTTGCGCTTCTTTATAGGTACAATAAGTCTCTATGGGCGATTTTTTCCCTAAAAACGCGTACCAATTTACCCATCCTTTGTTTTTGTATTCTTTTTCAGGATCTACTTTTAAACGCGAGTCTTGCTTATAAAGATTTTTATATTCTCTCATCGTTGTTGGCACAGGCTTGAGTCGCTGTAATGCCTCTTTTGCATCATTGTAATTGTAAGTCATAGTTGATACTTATTTTCTGCTTGTTATAGATTCAGGTTTATTTCTTCGTTTGTAACAATGTTCTCTAGCCTTCTCATTCCTTCGGAAAGAGCTTTTAGAACTGTAGTAATTTTCGGTGCTGTGTATACTTCTTGACTTCCTAGCGAGCGATGGTGCATACATTGTTTAATAATTAGAGGGTCAACTCCTGCGTTTGCTAAACGAGTCCCATAGGAGTGCCGGTGACAATGTCGCGTTCCGCCATATTCAAGTAGTGGCACCATTCCAATTCGTTTCACCGCCCTTGAATGAGCTTGCTCATATGTTCGCAGTTTTAATGGATCACCATTTTTATCTGTGAAAAGAAATGGATGCTTCCTACCCGGCAAGGGCTCCACTCTAATATTCAAGTAGAGTCTAAATAATTCAAAAAATTGTTCTTGTAACTCAGTTAGGCCGAAAAAAAACACACGAAAAAAGCAGCCTTGTTTATTTACGGTTGAATTCTTCCAACCCGCATGTAAACCACTGTTGTCAGTTACTCTATCTTTCATTCCAAAGGCTTGGGCGAGGTATTGTTTTCTCGTTAAATGTTCGTTGTTAAACTTTCTGCGAGCATGTGCGGGGGCTATCCCTTCACTTGGATGATAAACCCTAATCTGTCTCCCTCCCTCGTTTGGAATAATATCGTCCACATAAATATGAAATGCCTCACTGAGCCGAATACCGCCTAGGTGCATGAGCAACGTGATCAGTATGTAGTCGATTCGATATTTGTTTTGTATTTTTGCGTTTTCCTTCGCGCTCTTAACCCTGAAGCCATGAACCAGCAAATCTGCAAACCGCTCTTCTGGAAACGTCTTTTTTTCTTCAACATTATTAAAAGCAATATTTCTAACGCTTGTATTTCTTGAATAATTAACTGCGTGCTCTCGATGATTTTTAGAGTAGGTATGCTTTAAAAAAGAGTTATTCTGCTTATGGTTGTAGGCTGCTCTATTTATGGCCTTTTCTGCCTCGGTAGCTTTACGCATCAGGTTTAATAGTTTTGATTCGCCGCCTGACTCTTCGTAAAGCCAATCGCTAAACTGAGTGATTTTGAGGATCAGACGGCCACAAAAGTCTGCTGTTCGTGGATGCCATCTCAAACCACTACTATCTTCCCCACTTTCGTCAAGAGAGCCATATTGCAAGCGGTACACAAATGACTCAAACATTTCTTTTGCATTTGAAAAAGAATCTTTATGTGCGATTGAATAATCAAGCAGCAATCTCATTGCTTGTATAAATTGTCGCTCCCAAACTTGCGATATTGAGTTAGCTCTCCTTTTGAGAGCAAGGTATTTAACTGCAGAAAACAACACTTTGCCATCACAGAATATAGCTGTGACATTAAGGGGAGAAGACTTATCAAAGTAAACTTGATAACTCCGTGTCGAACTGTGTTTATAGATTTCAGCTTTCATATTATCAAAAAGTTATATAGGTAGATTAATTTATGGGATACCTTCGAATCATAGGGCATAAAAATGACCTGTCAAACTAGGTTTCCACATAAAAGGTATAAACTTATTATATGTGATACATACACATGCCAGGCGTTAAACTGACAATAAAAAATGTTGGAATAAATAGGCTGAGCAAGGTGATATCTATCAAGAGTATTTTACCTAAATGTTAGTGATTTGATGGAGGGTAGAAAACTTTTAGCTATTTTATCCTAATGAATGTTATAGCGTAAGAAAAGATTTCTTTTCTTAAACTGTCTTAAGCTTGGCTTAAGAAATAAAAACTATATTGAATAGCCGAATGTCTCTAGATATAAATAATAATGACGAAACAGCTCAGTAGTAGAAAGCTCAAGTGTTATAGCAAAGTTCGTCAAGACTTAATAAGTCTAACTGTCAGTTTGCTCTTAGGCCTTAGTATACAGGCTCACAGTGCAGAAAATGAAGGTTTAGCGCAATCACAAGTTGCTTTGCAAGCGATACTGGCGCAGCACAAAGGTGAAGTGGTTTATCTCGATTTTTGGGCTTCATGGTGCGTGCCATGTCGCAAGTCATTTCCTTGGATGAATAAAATGCAACATCTACATCATCTGCAAGGTTTTGCGGTTGTCAGCGTTAACCTTGATGCTGAGCTAGCACTAGCAAAAGCGTTTTTAACCCGTAACAACGTAAGTTTTCCGGTGATTTACGACCCTAAGGGCCACATTGCTCGACATTTTAATATTAAGGGTATGCCAAGCAGTATGTTGATAGACCGAGAAGGCAAGATACGACAAAGCCACAGTGGCTTTTTCACCAATAGAATTAAAAGTTATGAAGCAGAAATTACTGCTTTATTAAATCAATAGTAAGGAAATGGTTATGAGCCGATCATATTTAAAGCCTTATCGTGTTAGTCGACTTTGCTACTCGGTAATATTTTTAGCAATATCACTGGTAAGCGGTTGCTCTTCATTAGGTGTACAACCTTGGGAGCGTGATTTATTGGCAAAAGATGAAATGGCATTAACATCATCTCCTTTAGATGCCGCGCTTGATGATCATATTTATTTTAGTAAAGAAGCGTCAAGCGGCGGTAAAAGCTTTGGTGGCGGAGGGTGCGGATGCAATTAACTCAGAAAAAGAGTCCGGTAAATATTAAGGCGGCATTAACACTTGCCACGACAACATTGCTCGGTTCTGTATCCGCTGTTGGTTATGCACAAGAGCCACAGCAAGTAACTGAAGAATCATCTTGGGATTTTGATACGGCGTTTTTGTATTACAGTGAAAGCGATCGGGTATCAGTCGCAGAAGCTATTATCAATGCGAAAAAAACCTTCGAGAATGATGAAGTACTTAACCTGAAGTTGACTATTGATTCATTAACCGGTGCTTCAGCGAATGGTGCTACCGCGCAACCTAATGTGCAAACCTTTACGCGTCCTTCTGGTAAAGGCAGTTATCAAACAGACAAAAACACCACGCCACTCGATGACACCTTTAGAGATACTCGTGTGCAATTTAATGCGCAATGGACTCAACCGTTAGCTGAGAATTATACTGGCAGTGCGGGGGGACATATTTCCAAAGAATATGACTATTTATCACTAGGCATTAATGGCAACCTGGCCTATGACTTTAATAATAAAAATTCAACATTTTCATTGGGCTTGAGTTATTTCCAAGACACTTTTGAGCCTGAAGGTGGGATTCCTGTTGCCTTTACTAGCATGCCATCGGCTTACGGTAGTGGTGAAAGTGCGAGTAAAGAGCTGTTTGATGCTACGCGCCGCACCGATAGCGATGACAAAACCACGACTGATATTATGCTAGGTTTTACTCAAGTGATAAACCGTAGAATGTTAATGCAGTTTAATTATTCTTATTCAACGGTTGATGGTTATTTAAGTGACCCTTTTAAAGTATTGAGTGTGCTCGACAGTAATGGTTATGCACAAGATTACCTTTATGAAAGTCGACCAGATAGCCGGGTTAAGCAAAGTTTATTTGCCCAAACCAAATACCACTTTGAGCAAAATGTAGTTGATGTTTCTTATCGCTATATGTGGGATGACTGGAAGTTAGACTCTCATACCATTGACTCAAGACTGCGAGTACCGTTAACGAGTACCAGTTACCTTGAGCCACATTTACGTTTCTATCAACAAAGTGCCGCTGATTTTTATCAGCCTTTTTTAACCCAATCAAGCCCTATGCCTATGTTTGCGAGCGCCGATTATCGTATTGGTGAAATGAGCGCGTACACGATTGGTTTGAAATATGGTATGAAGATGAGCGACGGTAATGATTTATCGTTTAGGTTGGAGTATTATCGTCAAAACCCTAAAAACTCAGGTTATCAAGTACCTGAAGTGCTTGAAAGTGCTGATTTATATGAAAGTGTTGACGCTATTATTGCGCAAGTAAGCTATTCATTTTAATCTCCATTTTAAAGTACTTTGTGCAAGGACGCACTTATAAGACCATTTCATCTAAATAAGTGAGTACTTAGCGTTATATGAGCGCCGAAAGGGCGATTTTTAAGGCTTAGCTGGATTGGTATAGACATTATGCTTAATAGATGCAATAGGACGTGATTTGCCGAAAACGATAAACAGACAAGTTAAAGTACTAGCAACGGAAGATGGTCATAACGTTCGTTTTGATGCCATGGCCAGCCCTTGTGAAGTAATTGTTGCAGGTAGTGATATAAAGCTAGCACAAACTTTAGGCCAACTTGTTGCTGATGAAGTTTGGCGTATTGAAGATAAATATTCACGCTATAAAGCAAGTAGTGTTTGTTCGGCTATTAATCATAGTAGCGGACAATCGCTAGCAATTGATCAAGAAACCTACGCTTTACTCAATTTTGCCGATACTTGTTATCAGCTGAGCGAAGGGGTCTTTGATATCACTTCTGGGGTACTTCGCAAAGTTTGGCAGTTTGACGGTAGCGATAATATTCCTAACACAGCAAGTGTGCAGAAAGCGCTTAAAAACATTGGTTGGCCAAAAGTACAGTTTGATCAACAGCAAATTATTTTACCGAAAAATATGGAGCTAGACTTTGGAGGTATTGGTAAAGAATATGCCGTTGATCGAGCGTTGCTTATCGCTAGTCAATCAACTTCGTTACCGGTACTGATCAATTTGGGCGGTGATTTAGCGGCGAATAAACCTCGTCAAGAGAATGTGCCATGGCAAGTAGGCATTGAACATCCAGGGTTTGTTGATCGTAAGCCCATGGTAGTAAGCTTACTTAAAGGTGCACTAGCAACCAGTGGCGATGCTAAGCGTTTTCTATTAAAAGCTACTGTGCGCTATAGTCATATTTTAAATGCGAAAACTGGTTGGCCTGTGGAACAAGCACCGCGCTCAATCACCGTTGTTGCACCGCAATGTATTCAGGCCGGAATTTTAGCAACATTAGCGTTAATGCAAGGGCAGAACGCAGAAGCATTTCTAACTGGTCAAGAAATTAAATTCTGGGCAATTCGATAACAGCATAAAAAACGCGCTATTAGCGCGTTTTTTATTTTTTAATCACATAGATACAAATGTTTCAACTTTATTCTTGATAAAAACCAATGTGTTGGTGGAAACGAACGGTTAACTCTTCTTTGTCGTTAATATATTTCAGCTTTTGAGCAATGGCATGTAAAGCAGACTCAATTTGCATTAAAAATTTACCATAACCGTGACTGGTTTTATCTTGCTCACTAGCAACAAAAATAAGCTGCATGCTATCAACAAGTTGATCGGCTACCCATTTGCAAACATAGCCACCATTGTTATTTTTAGGATTGTATCCCAACATGTAGAGCTCACCTTTAGCTACAGCCATTTCATCATCACTGCGGCGCACAATAGGTACTAAACCATTAGCGATAACAGCGCCATTATGAAGGTTATGTTTTTCAGCTGCATCGACAAAAGCGTCAGAAATAAAACTATATAGCGGGCTGTAATTTTCACCCTCACTATGATCTAATGGCACAATATTACGCAAGCGACGGTTAATCGGTAGATCAATAATCGCGTAAGTTAATTCATCAGTATTTTTTGGTAAAGCAATACCATCAGCAGCGTAGCGATTAGAGATACTACGAAGTTTATGCACTTGATTACCTTGTACACCTTTATCTTTGGCAAATAAATCGTAAGTTAAATGCTGATGATCGCTGATACGAACATCTTGAGTATCGAGCCCTGTTTGTTCAGTAAACTGAGTAATGGCTTGTACAACTTTTTGGTGGAATATTGCTGAGTTATGTCTGACATCATCACCGTTAGACAAAAACACCAAATGTATTTTATTGGCCATTTTTGTGGCATCAAAATAAGCATTTTGACTGTAATGGTAGTGAGAGTTATAAAGAAATAAAATTTGTTGTGCCGTTTGGGCGGTTAATTTTTCAGGGCTAAAGCGAATACGGGTAAACTTGTCGTTGGCAACAAACTGGCCACTTTCAATATCAAGCTGGTCATTAATTTTAAAAAATAGTGCAGAGAGCTTTTTATAAAAGGCTAAAAATGGTTGTTCACTCGTATGATCAATAGCACCGGCAACATTCTCGATTAATTTATCTGTAATAGTGAACTTAGCAAGTAAATATTGGTTTTCACGTGCTGAAGATGGGATATGAACTTTGTGCTGAACGCTTCTTTTACGAGATAGTGGCATAACAAGTAACTCATTGATTAAAAACGTTAGCATAGTAACAACATTCAATGTAGGCAAATATGATTTATATCAAAAAGTAAGCTCGCAACCTCAGCATATTTGTCTAATAAGCACTTCATTAGTATTGGCAAGCCAATAGAATAAATTACTTAAAAATATGGAGTGATTTATCTGTGGCTTATCTGTGATTTTTTGCCAATATAAATTTATTGCTTAGACCTACCTAATTTCCCCTGTATTTGTTTATAATCGTTGCATCACTCGTAACTTAAGAATAAAAATATGAAAAAAACCTTAGCTTTTACCTTACTTACCTCTGCTGTTTTATTTGGCTGTGGGTCTGAAAATGTTGTTAAAAGTAACAGTGCTGCAGATGTAACAGCGAGTTACAACAGCATTAATAAAGAACAACTCATCGAGCATATTAAAGTGCTGGCCTCTGATGAATTTGAAGGTCGTGCACCGTCGAGCAAAGGTGAAGAACTTACGCTTGATTATTTGACTAAACAGTTAACTGCGATAGGTTTCAAGCCAGGTAATGGCGAAAGCTTTTTACAAGCTGTACCTATGGTCTCTATTGAAGCGTCACCAGAAATGACCTTATCTATAGGTGGTAAAGATTATCAATATGGCCATGATATGGTTATGGGCTCTAGTCGCATTAGTGATTTCGAGCAACTTAAAGATTCTGAATTAGTCTTTGTGGGCTACGGTGTTAATGCGCCTGAGTATCAATGGAATGATTACGAAGGACTTGACGTTAAAGGAAAAACGGTTGTTATTTTAGTGAACGACCCAGGTTTTGCTACCAAAGATCCGGCATTATTTAATGGCAATGCCATGACTTATTACGGACGCTGGACATATAAATATGAAGAAGCGAGCCGTCAAGGTGCTGAAGGGGCGATCATTGTCCATGAAACTGCACCGGCATCATATGGTTGGTCAGTAGTAGAACATTCATGGACAGGTCCACAATTTGGTTTTGTTCGTGAAGATCTTAATAAAGGACGTGTTGCCGTCGAAGGTTGGGTTAATAATGAAGTTGCAAAAGAGCTTTTTGCAAAAGCAGGCTTAAACTTTGAAACGGCAAAAGCACAAGCTGCAAAAGGTAGTTATCATCTTGATATGGGGGATTTAACAGCTTCGGTAGCAGTAAAAAATACCGTCAAAAAGTCAACATCATATAACTTTATTGCCACTTTACCGGGCAGTACTAAACCTGACGAACATATTCTTTATACTGCCCATTGGGATCATTTAGGTAAAGATAGCAGCAAAGATGGCGACCAAATTTATAATGGTGCTGTTGATAATGCTTCAGGTACAGCTGCCCTTATTGAAGTTGCTGAAGCGTTCTCAAAGCTACCGGTGGCACCTGCTCGCTCAATCACTATTATGGCGGTAACAGCTGAAGAGCAAGGTTTACTCGGCTCTAAGTTTTATGCGGCAAATCCAGTGA
>Ga0209344_10002635_pt1 | contig 19472 bp, 16 predicted proteins | sample Cruoilmetagenom6_FD_187293 | JGI IMG/M metagenome (GOLD analysis project Ga0209344, IMG submission 187293) | Oil polluted marine microbial communities from Coal Oil Point, Santa Barbara, California, USA - Santa Barbara Oil Seep Sample 6 (SPAdes)... | ecosystem: Environmental > Aquatic > Marine... | reverse complement strand
GTATAGTGGCTGAGTGAGTTGACCGCCCGGATCGACATCATCGGACCTTCAAAGGTCGACATGCCGTAGAACCCCATCGAGATGACCATCATCCGGATGATTGGATCAGTGCGCAGTTTGTCCCATGCCCCCGAAAGGGTCATCAGGCCGTTGATCATGCCACCCCACGACGGCATCCAGAGAACGATGGAAAACACCATGCCCAACGTCGACGCCCAGTCGGGCAATGCTGTGTAATGCAAATGGTGAGGACCCGCCCAGATATATAGGAAAATCAGCGCCCAAAAGTGAATGATGCTTAGTTTGTAGCTGTAAACCGGCCGACCGGCTTGTTTGGGAACAAAGTAGTACATCATCCCCAGGAAACCTGCGGTCAGGAAGAACCCAACAGCATTGTGGCCATACCACCATTGCATCATTGCGTCCTGTACACCGGAAAAGACCTGAACAGATTTAGAACCAAAAATGCTGACAGGGATACTGAGGTTGTTCATCAGATGGAGCATGGCAACTGTGATGATGAAGCTCAGGTAAAACCAGTTGGCTACATAAATATGTGGCTCTTTGCGTTTAACGATCGTACCCATAAAAACAGCTAGGTAAGCGAGCCAGACTACGGTCAACCAAATGTCTACATACCATTCGGGTTCAGCGTATTCTTTGGATTGTGTGGCACCCAGAAGGTATCCCGTCGCGGCCAACACGATGACCAGTTGATAGCCCCAGAACACGAACCACGCGAGGTTACCCCCCCATAGCCGGGCTGCACAGGTTCGTTGAACCACGTAGAACGATGTGGCGATCAAAGCATTGCCGCCAAACGCAAAAATCACCGCTGAGGTGTGCAGCGGCCTTAATCTGCCAAAATTCGCGTACCCCTGCGCCCATTCGAAATTGAGCTCAGGAAATGCCAGTTGGAAAGCAATGAATGTCCCCGCAAGAAACCCAACAACACTCCAAAGTGCCGTTGCAATTACTCCGGCCCGTATCACGCCGTCCATGTATTCGCCCGATAAATCTCGGTTTGATACCGGTTCGTCTGTATGACGCAGCACCCACACAAACATGCCTGCGGCCACAAGTGCCACAGTCAATGCGTTGACCAAATAGGCCACGTCGCGCGCGTGATTTGCCGCAAACAATGCAAAAAATGTTATCAGACCAAGCGCAATAAGCTTGATGTAGTTCGTCATAGTTCGCCCCTTCGTCCTTCTTTCCGTGCGAATCGAAATTTGACGCACGGTCGCGTTTAGACTCTGCGATTTATTGAGGATCGGGGTCCGCATCCGCTTTGATCTGAGTCAAATGCTTCAATTTCTTCTGCAATTTTTGCCAAAGTTTTTGTGTGAACATGCCTCGTTGCAAAAAATCGCAACAACGGTCCAACGGAATTTGATGCGTATCAAAGCCAAGCCGTTTCAGACGTGCATTATCTCAGGCTGAAGCGAACCCAAAATGGAGCGTGAAATGGCTTATAAATCGTTTGTCAGCGTCCTAACCGACGAAACACTGACACAACCCGTTCTGACCTTCGCCATTGAAATGGCCCGCAGCTATGATGCACATCTTGATGTGCTGTGTTTAGGTGTAGATCGCAGTCAGGCCGGGTATTATTATGCTGGCGCCAGTGCGTTATTGTTGGAACAGACAATTAGCCGCGCGCAAGAAGAAGCAGACGCTATCAAGATGGCAGGGCACCGCATTCTTAAGGGGTGCGATGTATTGTGGGGATGCGATTCGGATGTCGCCCAACTTGCGGATCTGGCGCGTCATGTTTCCGCCCGTGCAAGGTTTTCGGACATAGCCATTTTACCCCAACCATACGGCGAGAACCGCGGCGCAGAATTGGAACCCGCCACCGAGGCCTGCTTGTTTGAAGGGCGCACCCCCGCATTGATCGTTCCTGATGTCCACAACGGATACACACAACCCGACCGCATCATGATTGCATGGGATGAAAGTAACGAGGCACTAAAGGCCATTCGTGCGGCCTTGCCCATGCTCAAAAATGCATCGGACGTTCATGTCGCCATTGTCGATCCACCTGTCCATTCCCCCAACCGATCTGATCCCGGTGGCGCGCTTTCACAGTATTTGGCGCGGCATGGGGTCAAGATCGAAATTGATGTATTGTCAAAAACCTTACCGAACGTGTCTGATGTTCTGTTGCGGCACGCCACCGACACGCGCGCCGATTTGATCGTCATGGGTGCTTATGGGCATTCGCGTTTTCGTGAAGCCGTTTTTGGTGGCGCAACCCGAAATATGCTTGAACATGCCAAGCTGCCTATTTTGATGGCTCACTAAATCGTGTCAAACAAACCTTGACGCAAGGCAGTAAATCGGCCGACGGTTGTTTCCGGGAATAACCCCCGGAAACACGAGACCTATGATCCCTTTTGACGACACCACTTATTGTCAGATCGCGCCATGCGTTCATTGATGACAATCGCAGCGCTGTGTTTTGGGACACCCCTGATTTCACAGAACATGATGGAATTGCATCTGGTCCTTGCCTTTGACGTATCAGCCAGCGTCAATGACGTAGAATTCGACCTTCAGCGATCCGGTACCGCCGATGCATTGCGTGATCCAGCGGTGATGTCCGCAATAGGTGAGGCGCCCGGCGGAATGGCCATTTCAATAGTTCAATGGTCCAGCATAAAGCGTCAGGCATTGGGGTTGGATTGGGTTGTTTTAGACACCGTTGAAGACGCAGCAAGTTACGCTGACAAGGTTGATGCCATGCCGCGCAGATTGCCCGGAGGTGGGACAATGATTCACGCCGGGTTAGAATTTGCCGCACAACAACTTGATACCGCGCCAGGACAGGCCCGACGGCGCGTGATCGATTTGTCCGGAAATGGCCGGACAGACGACGACGAAAACTTGGCAGAAATGCGTGATAAGCTCATTTCGGTAGGAGTGGTCATTAATGCGTTAGCGATTGAAGAACTAAATAACGACCTGACAACGTACTTCTATAGCTACGTCATCGGTGGGCCTCAGGCATTTGTTGCCACTGCCGACGACTTCGAAGACTTCACCGATGCCATGCAAATCAAACTTCTACGTGAAATTAGTGGCGCAATGTTTTCAAATGCGGACGATAAGACCCGTGAAACGCAAGTCGCACACAGCCGGCATTTTTCATCGCAACCCCGAAAAACCCGGAACTAGAGTGCCTGTTAGTCACATGTTTGCGAACTATTTCTGGAATTAGACCAGCATACCGCCGTCTCCGTCATCCCCTGCCTCGTTCATCAAACGATCAAAATCCGGGACCGTTACATGCCGCTTGCCTTCCAATTGGATCACACCGTCCCGTTTCAGGGCTGAAATCTGACGACTGACAGTTTCAAGCGTCAAACCCAGATAATCCGCCATCGCCTCGCGTGTTAACGGTAAATCAAAAACCATCAGGGCATTCAGGTTGTCCGGCTTCAAAACAGAGTTTCTACGCGCCAAAATCGACAGCAAAGATGCAATTTTCTCACGTGCTGTTTTGCGTCCCAAAACCAACATCCATTCCCGCGCGGCATCAAGTTCATCCAAAGTCATTTCAAGCAACCGTTGGGCGATGTGAGGCGTTTCCTGCATCATTTTTTCAAACGGCGCTTTGCGGAAGCAACACATAACCAGATCGCTGGTTGCTACAACGTTGTACGCCGCTGCGTCGCGACCAGGACGGCCAACAAAATCGCTTGGCAACAATAGGCCAACCATCTGCGTGCGCCCGTCTTCCATTGTCTGGGTCAACGACGCAATTCCCGACACGACCGAACCGACGAACCCCATTTTATCACCAGCCCAGATCACGGTCTGCCCGGCCTCGAAGCTGCGATAATATTTGATCTTGTCCAATTGCTCCAATTCATCCGTTTCGCAACGCGCGCAAACAGCGCGGTGGCGAATTGGGCAATCTCCGCAATCGCGGGGCACAGTCAAAGTTGGGGCATTCAGCATAGTAATTTACTTTACCGTTGTTTTGATCTGGGTCAAAGTTGATCGTCGACGTGTCACTTAAGCCTGCCTTTATGGTTACAAAAGCACAATTGGGCAAACTGGGTCTCTTTGACGCAAAGGTCCCACGGTACACAAGTTATCCGACGGCCCCACATTTCGGTGGCAACGTCGATTCAAATACCTACACCAGTTGGATCAGGGCGATCCCAACGGGGTCGAAAATCTCGCTTTATGTACATGTTCCATTTTGTCGTAGGTTGTGTTGGTTCTGCGCTTGCCGCACGCAGGGAACAACAAGCGACCGCCCGGTAAAAGCTTACCTTGAAACACTTAAATCTGAATTGACCCTACTAGGGGAACAGTTGCCGGAAGGTGTAAAACTGTCCCGCTTGCATTGGGGCGGCGGAACACCAACCTTGTTGTCCCCATCAATGATGTTGGAATTGACCGCGGCCATTCGCAAGGTTGCGCCCTTCACAAGCGAAACTGAATTTTCAGTTGAGATTGATCCCAACGAAATCGATGTCCCTCGTCTTGATGCATTGGCCGAGTCGGGAATGAATCGCGCATCCATCGGGGTGCAGGATTTCGATGCAGAAATTCAGCAAAGTATCGGCCGCCTACAAAGTTATGAAATAACACGTGACGCCGTGAAAGAGATTCGCGCGCGTGGCGTGGCAAGCCTGAACACCGACATATTGTTTGGCCTGCCCCACCAAACCAATGCACGAATTACCGAAAGCGTTCAAAAACTGTTGTCATTGAACCCTGATCGCGTTGCCCTTTACGGATACGCACATGTCCCGTGGATGGCCAAACGACAACAATTGATCCCATCTGACAAACTACCTACCCCGCAAGAGCGTTTGGAATTATACGAAACAGCCCGGCGGTTATTCCTTTGGGACAACTATGCGGAAATTGGTATTGACCACTTTGCCACGCAACAGGATGGCCTGACCGTTGCACAAAATGCCGGACGGTTACGTCGGAATTTTCAAGGCTACACCGATGATACGGCCGACGTTCTGATCGGGGTTGGGGCATCTTCGATATCGCGTTTTCCGCAAGGCTATGCCCAAAACGCACCCGCAACCGGCGCGCATACCCGCGCGATACAAGCGGGGAATTTTTCGACCACCCGAGGGCACGTTTTCAGCAATGATGACAAGTGTCGCGGGCGCATGATTGAGGCTCTGATGTGTGATTTCCGTGTTGATTGCGCCGAAATATGTGAACGGTTCAATCGCTCCGAAAGCGACATTAATGCCCTTCTAAGCCAGGTAAACACGGCTTTCCCTGACCTTCTGAAGCTTAGTAAAAGTGGGTTAGTTATTCCAATGGAAGCCAGGCCGTTGACGCGAATGATTGCACGTCAGTTGGACGCTTACGAACAAAGTGAAGTCAGTCACAGTTCAGCGATATAGTTCCACACGTCAGCCGATCGGATCTAATGCAGCTTGCAGCAATGCTTTGGCGTAGGCCGTTTTCGGATTGTTGAACAATTCTTCGGCGTTGCCCGTTTCAATAATATCACCCTCTTTCATCACAAGAATGTTGTGACTCATCGCACGTACAACGTTCAGGTCGTGGCTGATAAACAAATAGGCAAGCCCATATTTGACCTGCAGAGCACGCAGTAAATCAACAATTTGCACTTGAACCGTCATGTCCAACGCGCTGGTTGGCTCGTCCAGTACCAACAAACGCGGACGTAAAATCATCGCCCTCGCGATTGCGATACGTTGACGTTGGCCGCCTGAAAACTCATGTGGGTAACGATCCATGCTATCAAGGGGCAGATCAACTTCTTGCAACACTTCTGCCACCAGATCGCGAACCGGGCGCCCATCCGGGCTCCCATGCACACCAAGGCCCTCGGCGATAATTTGTTCGCACGTCATACGCGGGCTGAGGCTTCCAAACGGGTCCTGAAACACGATTTGCATATCCGCACGGTGACGGCGCAATTCGCGCGTGGACCAGGCGTTTACATCCTGCCCTTCAAAATCGATACGGCCTTCTGAGCCAATCAAACGCATAATCGCAAGGGCAAGCGTGGTTTTGCCCGATCCACTTTCGCCGACGATACCCAATGTTTCGCCAGCGCGAACCGTGATCGACGCGTCATTGACCGCTTTTACGTGCCCAACAGTGCGTTTCAAAAACCCCTTTTGGATAGGGAACCAAACCTTCAGGTTTTTCGCCTCTGCCACTACCGGCGCGTCCTTGGCCACGGGGTCAGGCTGTCCGGCGGCACGGGCACTTAACAATTTCCGGGTGTAATCGTGGCGAGGGTTGGCAAATATCTCGGCAGTTGGGCCTGCTTCGACAATCATTCCGTCCTTCATGACACAGACCTTGTCAGCGATCCTTTGTACAATGCTAAGGTCGTGAGTGATAAACAAAAGCCCCATGTTTTCTTCGCGCTTGAGTTCCGCCAACAGATCAAGAATTTGGGCTTGAATCGTCACGTCAAGGGCGGTTGTTGGCTCATCGGCGATCAGAACGTCAGGTTTGTTGGCAAGTGCCATTGCGATCATCACGCGTTGTCGTTGCCCACCACTTAACTGATGTGGGTAAGCCCCCAAACGCGATTCCGGGTTGCGAATACCCACACGTTCCAACAGTTCCAGAATACGCGTTCGCGCCTCTTGCCCAGTCAAACCCTGATGTAGTTCAAGCGATTCAGTGATCTGACGTTCCAGCGTGTGCAGCGGGTTGAGCGAGGTCATCGGTTCCTGAAAGATGAAACTGATGTCGTTGCCACGCACCTTGCGCAGCATTTTTTCATCTGCCCCAATCATTTGCTGGCCGTCGTAGGTGACGCTCCCTTCCACCTCGGCTGAACTTCCCAAAAGCGCCACCGTACTAAGCGCTGTGACGGATTTACCCGACCCGCTTTCGCCAACCAAGGCAACCGTTTCACCGCGATCTACTGTAAACGATACGCCGTGAACACATTTCACGATCTGCCCGTCCTGTCGGAAACTGACGTTTAGGTCTTTGACCTCAAGAATACTCATTCAAAGGTCTTTCTTGGATCAAACGCGTCGCGCACCCCTTCAAAAATGAAGACCAGCAATGACAGCATAATAGCAAAGGCAAAAAACGCGGTGAAGGCAAGCCACGGGGCCTGCAGGTTCTGTTTCGCCTGCAACGTGAGTTCCCCCAGAGACGGTGCCGAAGACGGCAAACCAAAGCCGAGGAAATCAAGACCCGCCAGCAACGAAATCGTTCCAGTGATAACAAACGGCAGCATTGTAACTGTGGCCACCATCGCATTGGGCAACATATGGCGGAACATGATCGTCAGATTGCTGACGCCCAGGGCCTTGGCCGCGCGGACATATTCAAGGTTTCGCGCTCGCAGGAATTCGGCCCGCACAACACCGACCAAAGCCATCCAACCGAAAAGAACTGTTATCCCGACCAACAACCAGAAACTTCGTGGCAGTACGGCAAACAGGATGATGATCACATAAAGCTGTGGCGTAGAGGCCCAAATTTCGATGACCCGTTGAAAGATCAGGTCAACCCAACCACCAAAATACCCCTGCAACGCACCGGCAAAGATCCCGATGACGCTGGCCAATGTTGTGACGATCAACGTGAACAAAACGGATAGACGGAACCCGTAAATCACCCGCGCCATGACATCGCGTTTGGTGTCATCCGTGCCCAACCAGTTTTGGTTGTTGGGTGGCAAAGGTGCCGCACCGGGGCGATCCACAGCTGTATCATAGGAATAGGGAATAAGTGGCCATATGGCCCAACCCTTTTCAATCTGTTCACCATTGATCACACCATCAGCGGCGTCTTCGATCAAAAGCTCTGGATCGTCAAAACAGGATTCCAAACCACCGGTCACAATCAGGCATTCAACTTCGGGATCGCGATAGATCGCTTCGGTTTCGAAATCACCGCCAAAATCCGTTTCGGGGTAAAACGTAAAGACCGGCGTGTAATATTCGCCTCGATACTGGACGAGCATTGGTTTGTCGTTGGCGACGAATTCGGCAAACAAGGTGATGGTGAAGACCACCGCAAAAATCCACAGCGACCAGTAAGCCCGCCTGTTGCGGCAGAAGTTTCGCCAGCGACGCTGGTTCAGGGGGGAAAGAGTCATCTACCCCTCCCGCTTTTCAAAATCGATGCGCGGATCAACCAACACATACATCAGATCACTGAATATCCCGACAACGAGGCCAATCAATCCAAACAGGAACAGTGTGCCAAACATCACCGGATAATCGCGTCCAACGGCGGCCTCGAACCCGAGGCGCCCTAAGCCGTCCAGAGAAAAGATTGTTTCGATCAATACCGATCCGCCGAAAAACACGCCGATAAACACGGCCGGAAACCCGGCAATCACGATCAGCATAGCGTTACGGAAAACATGCCCATACAGTACGCGACCTTCGCTCAAACCTTTGGCACGCGCGGTCATCACGTATTGCTTCTTGATCTCGTCGAGAAAGCTGTTCTTGGTCAGCAATGTCAGCGTGGCAAAAGCGGCAATTGTCGAGGCTGTAACAGGAAGAGCAATGTGCCAAAGGTAGTCCTTAGCCTTTCCAAACGCAGTAAGCTGGTCGAAATTGTCGGACGCCAGCCCCCGAAGCGGAAACACTTGCCAGTAACTGCCACCTGCAAACAAAACCAGCAACATAATAGCAAACAAGAACGCCGGAATGGCATAGGCTACAATAATGATTCCGCTTGTCCATGTATCAAACATACTGCCGTCGTGGACCGCTTTGCGAATACCCAAGGGAATCGACACCAGATAGGCAATTAGGGTAGACCACAGGCCCAATGTGATCGAAACCGGCATCTTTTCCAAAACAAGTTCGGTCACGTCAATTTTTCGGAAATAGCTTTCACCGAAGTCAAACCGGACATAGTTCCACATCATGTTCACGAACCGCTCCAGCGGCGGCTTATCAAGTCCGAATTGTTTCTCCAACTCTGCAATCAATTCCGGCGGCAATCCACGCGCGCCAACATATTTGTCGCTGCCTAAGTTGGTTATATCTTCGCCAGCATCATTACCGCCGCCAGAAAACCCTTCGAACACATCACCCCCGCCTTCCATCTGAGCGATGATTTGCTCCACGGGGCCGCCTGGGACGAATTGCACAAGCACGAAATTGATGACCATGACCCCAAAAAGTGTCGGGATGATCAATAATAATCTACGAAGAATATAGGCGCCCATCGACGGCTTACCTCAATGCACCGGACGCTTTGAGCGCCGCGGCCTTTTCGGCGTTAAACCACCAGAAATCCAATACCCCCAAGGCAAAGGGAGGGATTTCTTCGGGGTGTTCATACATGTCCCAATAAGCGACCCAGTATTTATCGTTGTACCAAACCGGTACCATGATTCGTTCGAACCTTAGTGCCCGATCCAGAGCCATAAGTGAGGCGTTCTGGTCAGGGAGGTTTTCCGTGTGCAAAGATGCATCTATAATTGCGTCCACCAGCGGGCTTGCCAATCCGGCCGGGTTAAACAGGGAAAATTCCGCTGCTTCGGACCCATAAAATTGAGGTAAACCCGTCCCTGTAGACAAGAAAGCTCTGTATCTATCAAAAATTAGATCATAGTCGCGCTCACGTTCACGCAAAGTGAATTGCGACGGGTCGATTTTATCAAGCTTCGCATCAATGCCCATGAGTTTCAAATTGTTCACGAAATTTTCCACGACCGCACCCAAGGTTGGCGACGAAGATGAATTGATAGGAAATTCCAACGTCAGCAACTCGCCCGCTGCATTGCGCCGTTTTCCGTCATCATCCACTACCCACCCGGCTTGATCCAACAACTTCATAGCTTTGCGCAGGTTTTTGCGATCGTTTAGCTTTGTGGCTTTTGAGCTGTGCGCTCGCACCGCCGGTTCGCTTAACATCTCAGGCGGCACCAGATCACCTAAGGATTTCAGCAACGCCAATTCAACCCCTTCGGGGGGTCCCATAGCCTCCAAATGTGTATCCTGCACAAATGAATGCCTTTGTTGGAACAGGCCAAATTGTAGCGATTCATTGGTCCACTCGAAATTGAATGCTAAGGCAATTGCCTGTCGTACTAATGGATTTTTCAGGCTTTCCTTGCCTAAATTAAAAACGATCCCGTTAGGAGAAGGTGGCGATCCGTCAAACAATTCTTCGGTTACCACATCGCCTTTTTCAGTCGCGGGGAAACTATACCCAGTAGCCCATTTTTTCGAATTGGTCTCTGCCCGAAAAGTATACTCACCCGCTTTGAACGCCTCAAACGCGGCTGCGTCGTCTGCAAAATACTCAATGCGAATTTTATCAAAATTGTGACGCCCCTTGTTAATTGGAAGATGCCAACCCCAATAGTCTGGGTTACGTTTGTAAACGATTTGGCGATTTACGTCGTAGCTTTCCAAAACATACGGTCCGGACCCGGGGGTTGCTTCCAAGCGGGGCTCGTCCAACCGCGCGCCGGTTTCCGCGAACCATTCGCTTGGCCAAACAGGCACTGTTCCGACTTGCTCGATCAGGCTGCGGCGCGAAATGTCCGGTGCAAAGGTGAACTTAACGGTGTGCTCATCCAACACTTCTGCCGTTAGAATTTGCTTGCGCGCACCTTCTGCATAGGACTGCAATCCCTGATCCAAGAGCAAATTGTGCGAAAACACGACATCATGGGCGGTTACAGGTGTACCATCTGAAAATCGCGCTTCAGGGCGCATATAAAAGATGACCCATGTTTTATCTTCGTCATATTCAAGACTATGCGCCAGCAATCCGTACATTTCGCCATAAACATTGGCCGGGGCACTGCCACCAGTAGACGGCATTTCCCCCATCAATCCTTCGTAGGCCATCCAAGAGTATCGCCCCGCGCGGCCCTTGCGCGAATAAGGATTCATCGAATCAAACGTACCCGGAGCATGTAGCGCAATTTCGCCGCCCTTGGGTGCATCGGGGTTCACGTAATTGAAATAGGGATAGTCGGCAGGATAACTGAGGTCGCCAAAAAACGAATAGCCATGGGATCGTACCACTTTGTCTTCGGCCAAAGCGGCCTGGGCCATCAGCGCTGCTATGCAAAGTCCCACAAGCCAGCCTACGGCCTTAGCTCCAATCGCTTGGCGGGCTGCTCGAGCACGTGCCGGTGTCAATGATCCGGGCATCTTATCCTCCTTGTTGCACAAGTTCGATCTGGTGCTTTTTTTGTTAAGTGCAAGCTAATGGAGGCACCTCTATACATTCAAGCGCTGAAACCTGACCAATTCGTGATTTCGTGACATGAAACGCATGAAAAAGTCGCCTACCCTGTGAAGGGTGGCGGCCATTTGTCAAAATTTCAGCTCACTCAGTTGTCGAGGCTATCAAGATATGCAATCAGGTTTGCCCGATCCGCTGGTTTCTTCAGACCCGAAAAGCCCATCGACGTTTTTGGAGCAAACGCTTTTGGCTTGGTAAGAAATGCATCAAGGTTCGCTGCATTCCAGTTGTCGCCACTGTCGGCAAAACCGCCAGAATAGCTAAATCCATCGACTGAACCGATTGGACGATCAACCACACCATAAAGGAACGGCCCCGTTGAATTAGCACCATCTTCGAGCTTGTGGCAGGATTTGCATTTACCAAATACTTTGGCGCCCTTACCCAAATCAGCGGCTGCAAGAAGCTCATCCAACGAAGGGCCTTCATCTGGGCCGCTGTCCGTTGGTGTGTCTGCAACTTCAATCAGGTAACCTTGTTTGTGGTGATCATCACCATGACCGCCGCCCGACGCATAAATTGACTCGGCTGCGAAATTGCCCAGAAGAAAAACCAACAGAGCCCCGCAAGCGCCGGCAGTGATCTTTGTGAGTGTCATAGTATCGAACATGGACCGGTTTCCGTTTTTATATCCCTTAATCGCGTATCTATCCGCTTCCCCTAGGCGTGCGCAAGGTATAGTTTCCGCGACGAAATGCCCGACCCCGGGTCTTGCGATAGGAAACGACGACTATGAACAAGCGAATTGCCTTTCAGGGCGAGCCCGGAGCGTATTCGCATCAGGCCTGCCAGGAAACCTATCCCAACATGGAAGCGCTGCCCTGCCGCACATTCGAAGACGCCATGGCAGCGGTCCGCAATGGTGAAGCGGCGTTGGCTATGTTGCCTGTTGAGAATTCCACATTTGGCCGTGTCGCGGATATTCACCATCTTTTACCGGATAGTGGTTTGCACATAATCGATGAGGCATTTGTCCGGGTTCACATCAACCTTTTGGCTGTTCCCGGCACTGCACTTGCAGACGTAAAGACCGCGATGAGCCACACAATGCTTTTGGGTCAATGCCGTGCGTTTTTGCAAAAACATCGCATTCAGCGCGTCACAGGGGCGGACACAGCCGGGTCAGCCAAACAGATCGCCGAAGATGCCGTACCTGGGTCCGCTGCGTTGGCGGGCGATCTGGCTGGCGAAATTTACGGCCTCGACGTATTGGCGCGTCACATCGAAGATGAAGGCAACAACACCACACGGTTTGTTGTTATGGCGCCCGAAATCGATCTGACACGGCGTGGCGATGAGGGCATGATCACAAGCTTTGTATTTCAAGTGCGCAACATTCCCGCCGCGCTTTACAAAGCCATGGGCGGATTTGCCACCAATGGTGTCAACATGACCAAATTGGAAAGCTACATGGTGGGTGGGTCGTTTTCTGCCACTCAGTTCTATGCCGACATCGAAGGGCACCCTGACGACCCAAATGTTCGCCTTGCCCTGGACGAGCTTGATTACTTTACATCCGTAGTGAAAATTCTGGGCGTTTATCCAAGTGATCCAAAGAGAAACTAGATAACATACTGAAATATTATTGTTTTTTTGACGGCCGCTGGTGGAAATCAGTGGCCGTTTTCCCATGAGCATCACGAATTGATCACCGATCAATCACAGACGCGGGTATTCCGGTGATCTGCTTTTCACGACACTGAGACGAGAGGTTTCTTTCCCATCAAATCGCTCCAAGTTCTGTTTCATCACGGACGAACAACAACGTTCGCCGGATCAAACGAAACTAAAATTTAGCGTAAAGGAACACACCATGCGTACTCTAAGTATCATCGCTCTGATAGCTGCCACAGCGTCTCCGGCGCTTGCATTTTCACCTGCAGACATCGCCGTTCAGAATCAAACCGTGACATCAGGCGCGATTTCAGTCGTCGAATTGTTTGATGATGAAAGGAATGGTAATCCAGCCACACGTGCAGGGGAACGTCCCGACGAGGCCAAGGATTTCATCGTTGGTGAACTCTTCGAAGATGAACGCTCCGGCAATCCAACCACACGTGCGGGGGAGCGCCCAGACGAGGCCAAGAATTTCATCGTCGGCGAACTGAGTGAGGGCGAACGAAATGGTCAGGAATTTCGCCGCCACACAGAACCACGCGTCGCTTAAACTGCTCTGTTCCTCTCATCGAGATTTTGCCGCATCTCATTCAAAGTGGGCAAACTGGCAAAGCGAAAGGCACCCCATCTGGGGTGCCTTTTATATCAACCACAAAGGAGGAAATTAGCTCGTTTCACTTTCGAATTGGTTCACGATCCACCTGCCAAATCACGCAATCATAGGGCGCAAAGTTCGTGTCACCGCAAACTTTGAATGATATGCGTTAAGAACGACGCGAATACTTGTCTTCCAGGTCACGTGCATACGATGCGATACGCATTTCGAAACGCTTCGTGACATTCGACTTCGCCAACTTAAGTGATTGTACCAAAAGCCGCGCGGACAAGTTTTTAGGCTTAATTTCCATATCCATCGACATCCTGGTACGCCCTCGTGAAAGTGCGACCAATTCCAATATCAAATCGCCATTCAATGCCGGAGACGAGGACGCAAACCGCATACTATTAGGCGCATCCAAACTGATCAATTCCAACCGCATTGCCCGGCGTTTACCCCGCAAATCGAATGCAGTGTCCCACAACATGCCGGGCCCGTCGCATGTCAGTTTGTCAATCCGTTGGACTTCGGCACCCCGACGCAATGCTGATCGTTCCAACGCAGCAAAATCAGACAACTGACTGAAAACATAATCAATCGGTGCTTCCACGTCTTCTCTGGTTGAAAATTTCATTGCTCTGCCTCGTGATTTGATTTTGAAAGCATTGTCACCTCAATTCAACGTGTCTGCAAGCCAGTTGAAAAGCAAAAAATGCGCGATTGAACCCTTTCGGGCCGGGGCCAAAAACGGATGTTGTCCCGCGAATGCCTGCATAATTTCTTCTCGTGTGATCCAAATTGCATCATCGATTTCGGTAGGGTCTATTGTTATTTCCTCGGACGTTGCTTCACCTCTGCACCCAAACATTAAAGACGACGGAAATGCCCAGGGTTGGCTTGCCAAATAGGTGACCGAGCCAACGTCGATTCCGGCCTCTTCCTTGACCTCACGGCGCACCGCTGCCTCCATGGTTTCACCGGGTTCTACAAACCCCGCCAAAAGTGAATACATCCCCTCGGGCCAACCCGGTGAGCGCCCCATGAGAACAGAATTACCGCTTAATATCAGCATGATGACAACAGGGTCAGTGCGTGGAAAGTGTTGCCCGCCACAGGATGCACAGCTGCGTTGCCAGCCTGACATAATCATCTGACTTTCCGCCCCACAACGCGCGCAAAACCGGTGACTTTCATGCCAGCTGTGTATGGCTTTGGCGGTTGTTGCCAACTCGGCATCACGAGGCGACAGGTTGGTCATGATCCGTCGCAATTCAGCAAAGCCACAGTTACCGGGTAAATCCGGATGTTGTTGTTCGCTATCGTCTAAAAAAGAATCCAGCGCTGACGCGTCCAACCCTTCAGGCACCCATTCTGAAATATCGTGTGCATAGCACAGGCTACCATCTTCCTGTTGCCCCAGAAGGACCGGTTTCGCTGTTGAATTTGCGAACACCGGATGATCCATCGGTACGCGGATTAATGCATCCAAGGTTTCAAGTGCGACCAACAATTTGCCACGCCATAAAATGATGCTGGTCGCCTTTCCGGCTTCGACCAAGCGGGACAATTCTGTTTCATTGCCTCTTAGCTCTGCCGCTCTGTTCAGGCCGGACCCGCCAAATGTCACTGTTTCTGCGTTTTTCATTCTGCTCTCCCCGGGATGAGGTGCCACGATCCGAAAACAAGAGCAAGAAACTAAACCTCAAAAAGGTTTTACCAACAACTGAATCGGCTTATCGATAATCGTGCCAGTCAATCACAAATTCCGTGCGCTCCATCCTGGCTTGTCGACGGGTTTATCTCGAAACGCTTTGGGTGATCGATATGTGACTCGCAATCAAAATAATTTTCCAATGCAACACCATTCGTAGTATCCTTTTGAATTTCTTGGTATAAAACTAGAGACAGCGTAATTTATTTCAATGGAAATTCTGCGAAATGACAACTTGCATCAGGTAATCAACAAAGCGCCAAATGTATTGGCAAAGATTCGGATTCTTGGAACTACAGATATCCACGCGAACCTTTTGCCGTATGATTACTTCTCGGGCGCCAGTGATCAACCATACGGCCTTGCGCGATTGGCCACGATGATCAGACAGGCCCGTTCTGAAGTTCAAAATGTACTTCTTTTCGACAATGGAGATGCTTTGCAAGGCACGCCCCTTGGCGACATCACAGCCCAAGGCGGCAGCGGATGGAATGAAGCCCACCCCGTAATTTCTGCCATGAACATGCTGGAGTATGACGCGGCGACCATTGGAAACCATGAATTCAATTTTGGATTGGATTGGCTGACCAACGCGCTTTCGCAGGCCAATTACCCGGTTACATGCGCCAATATCGAAACCACTACGGGAGAAGATTTTCTGCCGCCGTTTCTTTTGGTAGACCGTGAAATAACCGACAATGATGGGCAACTTCACACCCTCCGTATTGGCATCATAGGCCTTGTACCGCCTCAGATCTCAACGTGGGATCGTTTCCATCTGGAAGGAAAGCTTGAGAGCCACGATATGGTGCTCACGGCGCGGCGGTTGGTGCCGGCACTTCGGCATTCAGGTGCAGATTTGATTGTACTGCTCGCACACACAGGCATCGACGATTCGCCCGAGCATCCATTCATGGAAAATGCGGCAATGCCTCTGGCTGCAATTGAAGGCGTCGATGCAATCGTGACAGGGCACAGTCATGAATTGTTCCCAGATAAAACAGCTTCCACTTCGCGGGGCATTGATTCCTCCAAAGGAACCCTGAACGGAACACCTGCTGTCATGGCCGGATTTCGCGGGTCGCATCTTGGCGTCATAGACTTGGAAATTACCCGGTGTGATGGCACATGGCAGGTCACCGCTCACAAGTCCGAAGCCCGCCCCGTTAAATCATCACAAGGAACCGGGCTCGCATCTGCTGATGTGCTGATGTCAAAATCTCTCAAAGACGCTCATGCGGCCACTGTGAAATTGACAAGCGCACCGATTGGTCACTCAAAAACGCCCTTACACACATATTTAGCGATGATTGAGTGTAACGCGGCCCTTCAAATGGTCACACAGGCACAAAAGGTCGAATTATCGCGCCTCGTACAGGGCACAAGGCATGCCGGATTGCCTGTGTTATCCGCGTCCGCACCCTTTAAAACAGGCGGGCGTGGCGGCCCAGAACATTATACAGATATTCCACCTGGCTCGATGACAATACGCAATGCGGCAAATCTGTATCCCTTTCCCAACACGCTTTGTGGTTTACGTCTTACAGGTGCGGAACTGAAAGACTGGCTTGAACGCGCGGCCATTTGTTTCAATCAAATTACACCCGGCGAGGACGATCAATTGTTATGTAATCCGGCCGCTCCCGGGCATAACTTCGACATGATCGATGGCCTGACTTATCAGATAAACCTGTCGCGACCCGCGAAATACCTGCCCAATGGTGAAATCTTGAACGCCCTAAACAGCCGGGTTGAGATGCTGCGTTATGAGGGAGAGCCGGTCAAAAATGACGCCGAATTTCTTTTAGCAACGAACAGTTACCGTGCATATGGCGGCGGCCCTTACCGGACGATGCCAGAGTCCGCTTTTGTGCACATCGGCGATACGCAAATTCGGGATGTTCTGGTTCGAAATTTGTCGAGTTCCAACTTAAACACTGGCTCGGTCGACCCGAGTTGGTGCTTCACGCCTCTGCCAAACACATCCGTTATATTTGAAACCGGACCCGGAATTCGCAACTACGCGCAGGAATTGGTAAGAATACGGGCAGAAGACTGCGGTGACACTGATGCCGGATTTGCGAGATTGCGGCTTTCACTCTGACCCTAGAAACCTTCGATGCTAAACAATCGGCAATGCTTGCGAATCCTACACACCAGTACTATGTAGCGGTTGAGAGGTTGGCGCGGGCAAGCACCTCGCCAACCTGGTCAGATCCGGAAGGAAGCAGCCACAACGAGCCCCGCTTGGGTCGATGTCCAGCCTCTCACCTAATTCCCCTACCGCCAACAGTTGAAGACCGGGCCCGTTAGCGCGAGCGTGCCCACGCCATTTGTTCATCAGTCTCAATTGCGCAAGGGCGCACTGCTCGAAGCCGTTCCAGAGCAATATCCGGTTTTTCCTTTGCCGCAATCATCAACCGCAAAGCGGTCATGCCCGAACGTCCACATCCACTGCGACAATGGATCAACACGCGCCCACCACCTTTCAGTGCAGACAATGCAACTTTGCTGGTAGATCGCCATTCTCGAGTGGCGGGTTCATCCGGAATGCCAAAATCTTCCACCGGGAAATGCACCCAACGAGATCCCATGTCGGATATATCGGCCCCAAGCTGGGCCGTGTTGTGGGCAACTAACTCAGGCAAGGTCATCATGGTGATAACCATCGCGGGTTGCCAGTCGCGCAAATGCGCCAAATCCCCTTTGTAATCGCCATGCAGTCCAGGCAGCGGCGCGATCGCCAATATTCCACCGGCAACCGGCAAGGCATGTACCACGAAGCCATCCATATCGCCCTCCCTAACTACAGCCGTTGCGCAGAAAACGTATCGCACTGCTGAACGTCACCACTTTCGTATCCACGCGAAAACCACCCCGCGCGTTGACGCGAGGTGCCATGCGTAAATGTGTGTGGCTGTGGCACCTGACCTGCGCTTTTTTGAAGATGATCGTCACCAATCTTGCGCGCCGCGTTCAGCGCTTCTTCAAGGTCTCCGGGTTCAAGCATACCATCGACTGCACGAGCCCAAACCCCGGAAAGGCAATCCGCCTGCAATTCCAACCGCACAGTCAAAGCGTTCGCCTGGGTTTGGCTGGCAGCCTGACGACGGCTATTCACCTCAGGTAAAATACCCAATTCGTTTTGAACGTGGTGTGCCACTTCATGCGCGATTACATATGCCGCAGCGAAGTCGCCACGGGCGCCCAACCGACGAGACAGGGTCGCAAAAAAAGCCGTGTCCAGATACGCTTTGCGGTCGGCAGGGCAATAAAACGGGCCCGTTGCGCCGGTTGCCCCTCCGCAGGGGCTTTGTGTCGTGCCAGAAAACAGGACTAAAACAGGTGGTGTGTACTTTCGTCCCAGCTGTTCAGAAAAAACCTGACTCCAAACATCCTCGGTGGTTGCAAGAACACGGGACGTGAATTTCGCAGCATTTTCCTCATCAGCGCTCAATTCGCGCGGTTCGTTGCTTTGGCTCAGCGTGCCTTGCCCTTCCAGTAAAGGTGTCACATCAATACCAGCGAAATATCCAATCGCCAAAACGATCAGCAGACCAACACCTCCAATGCCGGCTCCTGCTTTGCCACCTGATCGGCGCCGGTCCTCAATATTTCGGCTACTCCGCCTACCCCTTAACCGCATTCTTTACAGCCCCTAATCACAAACCACTCGGGGGACTATATAGGGCAAAGTCCCGTTTCCAAAGGGCTTTGCCATCGTGTGCAAAAAGCAAGTTCCGCGAAACTAATCGCTATCAGGCGATCACACCTTCGATCACCTGTCCGGGGAAGGTTTCCGCCCAATCATTCAGGAAAGCGGCCATGTCTTCGTCACCAGCCAGCTCAATCTGGCGTGCCGGAAGAGCAACACCGTGTTCCAGCGACAACTTTGCACAGGCCACATGATCGCGTTCGGCGCGTCGGGGACAGTTTTCGGCCCCATGCACAATCGTGCTCAGAAGCGTACCCCCATACCCATTTACGTGGCTCAAATCAGGTTTTAGCTGCAGAAAATACGCCAACACTTCAGGCAAGCCTTCCCATCCGGCAAATTGCACCGGTGTCATGCCTTGTGTGTCGGCCCGATCATATTCCACGCCCAGTGCAACAAGTCGTCGGATATGTGACAATCGCCCATCCTGCGCGACCATCATCCCGACCATTCCGCGAAATGCTTCCGGCAGTTTCTCAGGATCAATGAACTGCCCCCTCGCATCCAGCCCATCCGCAGCATCGGCCAGTAAATTTTCAACGTCTGTCAGGTCACACGCAAGCCCGCGCGCTTCAATTGAACGCGCCAGATCCTTGTTCCCAAAGACA
>Ga0209344_10002634_pt1 | contig 19473 bp, 16 predicted proteins | sample Cruoilmetagenom6_FD_187293 | JGI IMG/M metagenome (GOLD analysis project Ga0209344, IMG submission 187293) | Oil polluted marine microbial communities from Coal Oil Point, Santa Barbara, California, USA - Santa Barbara Oil Seep Sample 6 (SPAdes)... | ecosystem: Environmental > Aquatic > Marine... | reverse complement strand
TTTTTATAAATATATTTATAAAAAGTAAATCGTTGGTAAAAGTGAACTATTCGGTGAATGCTAAATTCGAAAATATTGTACCTTTGGTTATTCAGTAAATTACAATCAAAGCTAGTACTTTCATCATAATTTATAACAGAAAAAATCTTTATATTGCAAAGCTGGTATTGGTTTGACTAAATTTATACCCTCTGAACCGAATTAACGATCAATGGCAAAAAAAGTAATTAAAGATATTCTTGATGATGCGCTGGATACTTCTATTGAGCAGATCTCTGCACAGGACGCTACTTTTTTATATGCCGAATCACCCACAAGCCCAATGCATATTGGTTCTTTAACCATAGTTGAAGGCTCTCTTAATTTTAATGATTTTAAGGCAATTCTGGCTTCGAAACTACATTTAATGCCAAAATTTAGAAAACGCCTGGTAAACGTTCCATTTAATTTAGACTTTCCATATTGGGTCGATGATCCAAATTTTGATATAGACCTGCATCTTGAACGCATAAGACTTCCAAACCCTGCCAATTGGAAAACACTACGAGAAACGACCGCTTCTATTTTTAGTGGTTCCTTAAATTTAAGGCGACCACTCTGGTCAGTAAGTTTTATTGAAGGCTTAGATGAAATTGCTCAGATACCAAAAGGATCTGTGGCTATTGTCATCAAAATTCATCATGTGATGATCGATGGTGCCTCTGGAGTAGGTCTTATGGGAATGCTCTTTGATCGGGAAAAAGAAGATCGACGAAAATCGATACCTCTTCCAAAACCATATGAACCTGACCCCTTACCAGATGAGTTAAGTTTATTATTAAAAAGCACTTCTAAATTTATTAAAGACCCCTTAAAAGCACCTGTTACCATTGGCAAAACCGCTATTGCTCTTATAAAAAGTCAAGCTTCTAATAAATTGAAAAGAAAGAAGACATTTAATAAGCAGTCTTTCTCTGTACCAAGATCGATTTTTAATAATAATGTGTCTCCAAAAAGAACATGGGGAACCGCCATTCTTTCGTTTGACAGAATCAACACCTTACGTAAAATAATGGGTGTGAGTATCAATGATCTCATATTAGCTATGTGTTCAGGCGCTTTAAGAAAGTACTTACTTGAAATAGATAAACTTCCATCGCAATCATTGGTTGCCAACGTACCAATTTCTATACGAGCTAAAGGTGAAACGAAAAAAATGGAAAATAAGATCTCTAACATGCTGATACAGATTGCAACGCACATCAAAGATCCTATTGAACGTTTAGAATATATACAGGAGCAAACTGAAATTGGTAAAAGCCGTCATAAAGCTGTGGGCGCAAAAAGCTTAATGCAAATGGCAGAAAGTGTTCCTTTTGGCTTTGCAAACTTGGCTGTCGAATTGTATAGTCTATATGATCTTAAAGAATTAATGCGGCCCCCTTTTAATCTTACCATTACAAATGTTCCTGGACCAAGTGGAATGCTGTATTTACAAGGACATAAAATTGTAACAACTTTTGGTTTAACACCTGTTTTGGATGGTTTTGGACTCATTATTGCTGCATTTAGTTATAATGGGCAAGTAACAATTACCACTACATCAGATGCGCATACCATGCCCGATGCAGATAAATTTTCACGATATATTCGTGAATCTGCAAATGAATTAGAGAAAATGATTCAGCAAAGAGGTAAAAAGAAAGAAACAGAGAAAATTGTAAAGGTAGAAAGTGCCATTTTCTTTAATAAATTGCGAAAATATATTAAAGCCAACCCTAAAAAAGTAAAAAAATACAAAGGTATTTATGGTTTTAAGGTAATACTGAGTGATGGATCTGAAGCTACTTGGCAACTAAGCAATGGTCTGTTGAAAAAACAAAAACTTACCAAGCCAACAGCGATCCTTAGGATTAAAGATGCCGTCTTAGTGGCGTTATATACTAAAAAAGTATTATTGGAAGAGCTCCAAATACAAGGAAGAATCAAGGTTGAAGGAACTGTCGCCCAACAAAAACGATTGATAAGCCTATTGGCAGATATTTTGAAGAATCACTAATGAATTATACTACAAATACATTTATCACCAAAGACGGTGAAAAGATTTTTTATTACCATTGGAAGACAAACAAACCCAAGGGAATTGTACAGATAGCTCATGGTGTTGGTGAGCATGCTGGCAGATACAAACCAATAGCATCTTTACTACAAGAGCAGGGTTATGAAGTATATGCCAATGATCATCGTATACACGGAAATTCGGTAAAATCAAAAGATCTATTGGGTTTTTACGAAGGCAATAATTACTTCAATGACGCCGTTGAGGATATGCATGAACTTACTAAAATTATTCAAATGGAACGCCCTGGTCAAAAGGTTATCTTATTTGGACACAGTATGGGCTCATTATTAAGTCGCGATTATGTAACAAAATATGGAAAAGATCTTGATGCCTTGGTATTATCTGGCACTGCTAGTTTTATGAAGGGACTTGGCACTGTAGGGTTGGCAGGAGCGAATATTACCAAATTCTTTATCGGCAGAAAAAGAAGTAGCAGCACCTTAAAATCACTTTTCTTTAACAAATTCAATGAAAAATTTAAACCCAATCGTACTAAAGTAGATTGGATCAGCAGGGATGACAAGCAAGTGGACTTATTTGAATCAGACCCTTTACGAATCGAAGATTTTTCTACCAGTGTGTTTATTGATATCCTAAAAGGAAGTAAAAAAATAAATACACATCGTACTTTTAAAGCTACGCCAAAAGACTTACCTATTTATATTTTTTCAGGGGATAAAGATCCTGTAGGAGAAATGGGAAAAGGAGTAAAAAAAGTAGCAAAAAAATTCAAAAAAGCAGGTGTCAATGACCTAACTTTCAAACTTTACAAAGGTGGCCGGCATGAAATGCTGAATGAAGTGAATAAAAAAGAAGTTGAACAAGATGTTATTAATTGGCTTAATGAAAAAGTAGAAGTCTAAAAATAAGATATGGAAAACAATAAAACCCTATACAAATCATTTACAAGATTGGCAATTCATACCGCTATGAAAGCAGGTGTTGAACTTCAGGATGCCAGAGATACGATCTATGTGAGTTTCAACCATCATCCTTATGCTAAAAAAATTAAAAAATACGCTTCTAAAGTTGATTATGACAAATATCAAGAACTAGAACCACTACTAGCAAATAGCGTAATTGTTTGTGAGGATTTTGGACCAGACAGAGACTATTTAGCCTTAGTGCTTATTTTAGAAAAGGTTACCTCACAAAGCATGCGAACCAGAGAGGTTAAAGAAGATAAATTACAAATTGTTGACTTTATTGTGAAACGATTTAGGGATGAAATTTATCGTATCAATAATAAAATTGATGCCCCTCCTACCTTTAACGCGCTGCTAGAAACCCGAGGCTTGTTGGAGTGGTCATCAATTTTCTGTATCTACCCTTTTATCCCGAAACGTAGAAAGGGAAAAGGAAAACCAGTATTGATAATGCCTCCATATTTAGGAAACGACTTTTCTACCCGTTTTGTAAGAAAATATCTAAAGTCACTTGGATTTAAAACCTATAAATGGGATTTAGGTGTTAACATGATTAACTCTAAATACTTACCTAAACTTGCTGAGCGTCTTGATGAAATATATAAAATTCACCAAGAAAAAGTGAGTGTGGTTGGATGGAGCGGTGGTGGTATGTTTGCTAAAATAATTGCGAACAGGCATCCTGATCAAGTAGCACAACTGATAACAATTGGGTCACCTGTTTGGGGTGTAAAAGATATGAATACTCCTATGGTTAGGGTGTTAGAATTTTTACGAGGAAAAACTTTAAAAGAGCGAAATAAAAAATTTTTAAAAGAAATAGAAGCCATTCCAAAAGTGCCAATTACATGTATTTATACAAAAACTGATGGTTTACTGCCTTGGAAGCATTGCCAAGAAGCAGAAACACTACGAGCAGACATCAAAAATATTGAAGTTTTTGGTAGTCATATTGGTATGGGTGCTAATGCATCTGTATTGTTTACTGTAGCACATGCCTTAGGTGAAAATTTAAAACTAGAACCATTTGAAGGTAGGTTTGTTCATAAAATAGAAGATATGTTCTTCCCAATGTTTTGGAGACGAAAAAAAATGGAGATTGTAAGAGACATATTCTCTTTACAAAGTAAAACCAGTTGATACAACCATACTTAACTTATTTCATTTGTGTAAATTAGTATCTTAAAACAAAGACGAGTGCAAAAAGTCATTGACCATCCCAAGTTTCAAGAAGAGCTAAAAAAAATAGCCAAATCGCACAAGCGGAAGCTCGAAGATGTGCAAACAGAAGCTGAAACTTGTATTGCAGAAATGTATGCTAAGCAAGATCCTATTGCGAATATTGCCACACTCAAGGGGTTTGAATATATGATGTCTAAAGCTTATGAAGACAAGATAGATGTAGATCCTCAAGAAATCAAAAAGTTAATGAAGTTGATGCGTAAAAATTCTGTGGCATTTATTCTTACTCATAAAACCTATTTAGACACGGTAGTTCTTATTAATACCTTATCAAGCTACGGAATACCAATTCCATACTTTTTTGGAGGTATCAATCTGGCAATGCCCGGGATTAAGCAATTGGGCAAAAATTCCGGACTCATTTTTTTACGGCGTAGTTTTCAAGATGATCCTGTTTATAAAGCTTCATTGCGTCACTATATTTCATATTTAATAGAAAACGGAGATCACTTAACATGGAATATAGAAGGTACGCGGTCTAGAACAGGAAAGATTGTTTATCCTAAAATGGGTATCTTAAAATACATAATGGAAGGTGAGCGACAAAGTACAAGAAATATTAAATATGTTCCTGTTTCTATTGTTTATGATCTGATTCCGGATGTTAAGGAAATGACTGAGGAAGGAAAAGGTCGTGGTAAACGATCAGAAGATTTAGCTCAATTCGTAAATTATATTAAAAAACTTGGCCATCATTACGGTCGTGCTGCCATTCGGTTCGGCGACCCTGTTGATGCTTCAGCACACCATGATGCCATCATTCCGGATGATGAAGAACAAAGTTATACTGACAAAAATACGCTACCTCGTTTCGCATTTGAATTGATACATAAAGCTAATACTATTACACCCGTAACTACAGTTTCATTAGTGTGTAATGTATTATTAAACAACTTTGCGCTTACTAAAAATGAGATTGAAGCCAATGTGATCAAGCTCATGAATTACATTGAACAACGTAAAGAAGACGTGCTGTTAGACCGGGGTTATAAAATTGGTGTAACAGTACAAAAAGCCCTGAACTTATTGTTGAGCGCGCATATTATTCAAAAAAGTAAGGCTGGTCGTAAAACACAATACAACTTGGCGTCCAATGAATATTTATCAGCCACTTATTACGCAAATATGTCATCTGGACATCTGTATCATCGCGCTTTTATTGAATTGGCTTTGATTAAGATCAAAGATGATAAATCCTCTAATAGAATTATCCATTTCTGGGAAGAGATCATGCGATTACGTAATTTATTCAAATTTGAATTCTTTTACACAAATAAACCACAATTTAGTAGTGAAATTGAAGAAAAACTAAAACTTTTTGATCCCAACTGGCGTACTATAATTGCTGATCCTGAAGGAGATATTTGTAACTTATTGAAGCAGCAAGAATTATTTGTTTCGAAAGGTCTTTTTTTAATTTACCTTGAAGCGAACAAGGTCGTTTGCCATACCTTGAACTCCTGGGATCTAGAAGATGACTTCATTGATGAAGAATTTATTGATCTATGCTTGTTTAAAGGAAAAGAATTACATTGGCAATCGCGAATTACAAGACTCGACAGTGTTTCTAAACCGTTTTTGATCAGCGCTTTACGCTTTGCAAAAAATAGCAACCTTACTCCTAGTAATAAAAAAATTGACTACGAACATCTAGATAATTGGATGGAGGAACTTGATAAACTGACCAATCGGTTCAATGTGTTACAAAAGCTCGAGATCAAAGCTGCTCGAATAGAAGAAAAAACGGAACAAGATGAAGATGAAAAAGAAACCGTACCGGGTTCTGATATTGAAACCATTTCTGAAAAAGTTTTAAAACAAGAAGAAGGGCCACATATAGCTGCTTTTTTTGACCTTGACAGAACGCTTATTGATGATTTTTCGGCTAAAAAATTCTTACAATCAAGAGTATTCAGCGGTAAGCCTACTTCAAAAGAATTGTTCTCACAGTTTATCACAGCTTTGTTGTATTCTATAGGAAATCGTGATTTTGAAATACTAACAAAAGTTTCTGCTTTGGGAATTAAAGGTGCTAGGGAAAAAGATTTCGAGAAACTAGGTAAAGTAGTTTATGAAGAGCATCTGGCTGATACCATTTATCCTGAATCCCGTAAATTAATTGCTTCACATTTAGAAAAAGGACATCGGGTTGTTATTGTTTCAGCTGCCACAATTTATCAAGTAAAACCAATAGCAGACGAATTGGGAATTGAAGATGTATTCTGCACAGAATTGGAAGTGAAAAAAGGACATTTTACAGGTAAGATTGAAGAAATACGCTGGGGAGAAGGGAAAGCACGCGCTGGAAAAAGCTTTGCCAAAGCAAACAAGGTAGACCTGTCTAAAAGTTTTTTCTATACAGATAGTTTTGATGATTACCCTTTGATGGAAATAGTAGGTAATCCATGTGCCACGAACCCTGATAATAGACTCTCTCAGATAGCTTTTGAAAATGGATGGCCAATTTTAAGGTTTGATGAAACCAAAGATCAGCCTATTGTAAATAGATTTAGAACCGGACTAGCCGCAGCGAGTATTTATCCTTCTGCAATTAAAGGGCTAGTACAAGGTGCCCTAACAATGTCTCGCCAAGAAGCAGTTAACACAACCATAGCCAGTATAGGTGATCTGGGAACCAAATTTGCCGGTTTAGACGTCGCCGTAAAAGGAAAACAAAACCTTGAAGATTATAGACCAGCAGTATTCTGTTTTAATCATCAAAGTTCCGCTGATTTCTTTATTCTGTCAAAATTACTTCGCAAAGACGTAACGGGTGTAGCAAAAAAAGAATTAGAGTTGAGCCCTATGGGACCAATATTCAAAGCATTTGGAGCTATTTTTATTGATCGTTCCAATAAAGAAAAGGCGATTAAGTCAATGAAACATGCCGCCGAAGTCCTAAAAGACGGAATTTCAGTAGCTATAGCTCCGGAAGGTACAAGAAGTGGTAGCAAAGAACTAGGTAGCTTTAAAAAAGGTGCGTTTCATTTGGCAATGTCTGCGGGAGTTCCTATTATTCCAATCGTAATAAAAAATGCCTATTTAGCCTTGCCAAAAGGAAGTTCTGTATTTAAACCTACACATATAGAAGTTGTAGTACTAGATCCGGTTGATACATCTGAATGGAAACGCAAACATATAGATATATATGTGAAAGAAGTTCGGGATTTATACTTAAAAGAATTAGAAGACTAAACAAAATAAATTATGAAACTTAAAGTAGGCATTCTTGGAGGCGGATCTTGGGGTACAACGGTGGCATCCATTGTAGCAAGAAACGCCGAAGCTACTATTTGGGCACGCAATCCAAAAACGGTAAAGGAAATTAACGAAAAACATACCAATAATAAGTATCTCCCCAATGCGAAGTTGACTAAAACCTTAAAGGCCTCCAATTCTATCGAAGAAACCGTAAAAAATGCCGACTTATTAGTCATGGGAGTTCCAGCACAAAGTTTTAGAACAGTTTTACAGGAGGCTAAACCAAATATTCGCCCTTGGATACCAATCGTTAGTTTGGCAAAAGGACTGGAAATAGGTACGAAAATGCGAATGACCGAAGTTATAGAAGAAGAAATGCCCGGACACCCCGCAGGAGTACTCACCGGTCCAAATTTAGCAAAAGAGATTCATTTTGGCAAGGCAGCGGCAGCCGTAATTGCTATGGTAGATGATACGATAGCAAAGGAATTACAACCAATTTTCAGCTCAGGTTTATTTAGAGTCTACACCAACGATGATGTTGTAGGTTGTGAACTCGGTGGTGCATTGAAGAATATCATGGCCATTGCATCCGGAATGGGAGATGGTGCCAATGCCGGAGATAATACAAGGGCTGCCGTTATAACCAGAGGATTATCAGAATTGACACGATTAGGCGTTGCCATGGGTGGAAAACGTAGAACTTTTGCCGGATTAGCAGGAATGGGGGATTTGGTTGCCACTTGTTCCAGTACAAAAAGTAGAAATCATCACGTAGGTTTTCAACTTGGTCAAGGAAAAAACCTTGAGCAAATAATTGATGAAATGAATGAAGTTGCCGAAGGTGTTAAAACTGCCAAAGTAGTTATTGAATTAGCAAAAGATTACGATGTTGAAATGCCTATTTCTATGGAAGTATACAAAGTATTGTATGAAAGTAATACGGTCAATGATGCCTTTAAAGGCCTATTAAAAATTGAAATTGGTTCTGAAAAAGAGCCCGGATAGAAACTAGAAATTATGAGTAAAAAAGCAGATCAAACAGCATCGTTTATGGTGCGTTTCAATCAGAAGATTTTTGAGGAAGATGGTGAGTCAAAAGTTCAATGGAGAGGAAGGATTTCTCATGTGCAAGGTGATGATGAAAAGCGATTTTCAGATTTTAATGATGCCTTAGAATTTATGCAACAAAAATTGGCGCAATTAACCAATGAAGCTACCAAAGATCACTCTTCAGAAGAGCAAGAAAATATTTTACAAAAAAGTCTTTCAATGTGGAAAACCATGAAAGAAGTTGCTCCGAAAATGCTTATGGAAACTATTAAGGATCCTAAAAAACAAATCTCAAATATTCAAGGTCAACTGCAAGACCAGATTACCAATATTGGTGAGGGAATTGGTGAAAAAGTGCATATCGATGAATGGCGGAATGCCTCAAGATCAGATTTTAAAAAAATAAAAAAATCAATTGGCAACTTGTCAGCTGAAATCAAAAAGCTTTCTGAGAAAATAGATAGTATTAGTAAAAAGAAATAATTTTTACATGTCTGAGCCGCTTTATAAACTGAAAGAACTCGTAACCTTTAAAGAGAATGCACCAATATGCGTTCAAACTTTAGGTCAGTTTACAGTTTGGCGAAATAATGAAAAAATAACTACCAAAGAATGGGGCAGAGAAAAAACGATACAACTACTTCAATATTTAATTTCGAATAGACGGCGGCATTCTTTGCACAAAGAAAAAATAATGGATCATCTTTGGGAAGAAGGTGATGATAGAGATTTTAAGGTAGCTCTTCATGGAGTAAATAAAGCCTTAGAACCAAACAGACCATCACGTACTGAAGCTACTTATATTATCCGCCAAGGTGTAAGCTATCAACTTAATTTAGAGAAAATTTGGATAGATGTTGAGGTTTTAGAAAAATATATCATTATTGGTAATGAATATTTCGGTAAAGATAACAGTATTGCAAAAGAAGCATATAAATTAGCGATAGAATTATATGATGGAATTTATTTACCAAATCGTATCTATGAAGACTGGTCTTCAGAAGAACGAGAGAAGATCCAGCTTCTTGTATTAGGGGCTTATATTGCATTAGCCGAAATTTTATTGAAAGAAAATCCACTAGAAAGTATCCGTTTAGCTCAAAATGCCATATCCATAGATCCTACCTGGGAAGATGCTTACCGTTTACAAATGCATGCCTATTTGGCTAAAGGGAACAGGCCTCAAGCTATTAAAGCCTATCAAAAATGTGTCTCCATTCTTGATGAAGAATATGGGATTCAACCGCTTCCTGAAACCAAAAAGCTAATTCGAGAAATCGAAGAGATTAGTTAACATTTAAATCATCTCAGTAAAATCGAAAGATTCATAAATTCATTATTGTAAAATAGTAAGCAATGAATAAATGAGAAATCCCATCAAAATCACCATAAACATTTTTTTGCAACTCATCTGTAACTACCATATAATATGTTTGTAGCATAATTATCAATAAAAAGAAATACAAACAATAAAACATAATTAAAATGGTAACAAAAAATAAAAAAACTGCAAAAGCAACCTTTAATAAAACGATAAATACTGTTAAAGAAGTAGCAACAAAAACGAATGATTTCGCATTAAAATCTACAGAAGATGTGGTAACTGAAATGATCGGTGCAGCGACTAAATGGCAAAACGTTACTTCTAAAGCCGTAAAAGGTGGATTGAAAGTAGCTGATGCTCAGCAAAACATGGTATTTGATACCTTGGAAACAGCTAAAGGTCATCTTTTAAAAGGCTTTAAAAGATCTAAAGCATTATTTAGCAAAAACTAATTCGAAAAATTAAAAGTTAGTTAAGACTAGGTCAAGATATCATTAAGAATCTTGGCCTTTTTTTTACGGAACTAGTTGCTAATGTATATTGTAACTCATTTGTAACTCCGTTAAACTAAGTTTGTAGTATAAATTTTAAATAAGGTATAAACAACATATATTATGGCAAATAAAAAAACAAAAAAAGTGAAGAAATTACAGAAAGCTAAAGCGATCGTTAAAAAAATAAACAACGATTTGATTGATGCATCTTTTAATACTATTGAAAGTACGGTTAAAACCGGAGAAAAATGGCAAAAATTAACTTCTAAACTGATCAAAAAGGCAGAGCCTTTATCAAAACAACAGATCAATATGGTAGTAGATACTGCTGAAACTATTAAAGGTCAATTAGAACATAGTACAGAACGGTTGAAAAGCTTGGTTGGTTACGATCCGAAAATGATCGAAAAAGTAAAAAAAATGTTCTCTGAAAGCCCAATGGCTAAAAAAGCTGAGAAAAAAGCCGATAAGTTAAAGAAAGAATTATCCAAAAATCCTTATGTAAAAAAAGCTGAAAAAATGGCTAATAAGTTGAAAAAGGAATTGAACGAGACTATTGAGGATGTTAAGGATAAAGTAGAGGATGTAGCTGAAGATGTAAAAGAAAAAGTAGAAAAGGTAACAAAACCTGTTGCTAAAAAAGTTCCTGCAAAGAAAAAAGCACCGGTAAAGAAAGCAACGGCAAAAAAAGTTGTGAAAAAAGTGGCAGTTAAGAATGATTTAAAAATAATCAAAGGTATAGGTCCAAAAATGGAAGCTCTTTTGAACGATAGCGCAATCACTTCTTATGAGGATCTTGCAAAAATTACACTAAAGAATCTGGAAAAGATACTTACTGACGCAGGGATGAATACAAAAATGTACAACTCTGCTGATTGGAAAGTACAAGCTAAAGAATTAGCTAAAAATTAAAAATTTTATTTCTAAAAAAAGTTTAAAATGAGCACTAAAAAAACTAAAAAAGTAGCTTTAAAAACAAGAGTTAATTCGGCTTTTAATGCTACAAAGAAAGCGATTAAAAATACAAATGAATTTGCTTTATCTACAACAGAAGGATTCGCGACAGAATCATTAAATGTTGCTGGACAGTGGCAAAATGTTACAAAAAAAGCGATTAATGGTGGATTTAAGTTGGCTTCCGGGCAGCAAGATTTAATGTTTGAAGCACTTAAAGCTGTAAAAGGTCAATTTACATATGGCAGAAAAAGAGTTAAAAAATTACTTGCCTAAATAAACATTTAGAACATATTTGCTTGTAATTAAGAGGATTTATAATCCCTTAAACTACATTATTACACTCTTTAAACCCTTATTTTATAAGGGTTTTTTTATTTTTAAACGTATTGATTCATAATATTTTCAAATAATTCTTGTTTGCCACTTTTCAATTTTAGTTCCCCATTTTCTTGAGCAATTTCATACAAGTCATCTAACTTTAATTTACCCGATTCAAAATCTTTCCCTTTACCTGAATCGAAAGAACTATATCTTTCTTTTCTTAATTTTTCATAAGGAGAAGAAGTGATAATTTTATCTGCAATCAACAAAGCTCTAGCAAAAGTATCTGCACCTCCAATATGGGCATGAAAAACATCATCTAAATCGGTTGAATTCCTTCTTATTTTTGCATCAAAATTTACTCCTCCCCCTTGGAGACCTCCTGCTTGTAAAAACACGAGCATTGCTTCTGTTGTTTCTTGAATATTAATTGGGAACTGATCTGTATCCCAACCATTTTGATAATCACCTCTATTGGCATCGATACTGCCTAATATTCCTGCTTTAGCAGCCACTGCCAATTCATGCTGCATAGTATGCTGAGCTAAAGTTGCGTGGTTTACTTCTATATTCAATTTGAAATCTTTATCTAAACCATATTCTCTTAAAAAACCAATTGTTGTCGCGACATCAAAATCGTATTGGTGCTTTGATGGTTCCATTGGTTTAGGTTCGATAAAAAATGTTCCTTTAAAACCTTGACTTCTCGCATAATCTCTGGCCATGGTTAAGAACTGAGCCATGTGATCCAATTCACGGCCCATATCAGTATTTAATAAAGACATATAGCCTTCTCTACCTCCCCAGAAGACATAATTTTCTCCTTCTAATGTCATCGTTGCATCTAAAGCCAATTTTATTTGTCCTCCGGCCCTGGCAACAACATCAAAGTCGGGATTTGTAGCTGCACCATTCATATATCTTGGATTTGAAAAACAATTTGCAGTCCCCCATAATAATTTGATGCCCGATGCTTCCTTCTTTTCTTTTAAATACTCAGTAATCATTAAAAGACGTTTTTCAGATTCTGCAAATGTTGATCCTTCTTGAATCAAGTCGAAATCATGAAAACAGAAATAATCAAAGCCTATCTTAGAAATAAATTCAAAAGCGGCATCTGCTTTATCTTTTGCTGCTCGAATCGGATCTGACGATTGGTCCCAAGCAAAATTTTGTGTCCCAGGACCGAAAGGATCAGAACCTTGGCCGCAGAATGTATGCCAGTAGGCTATTGCGAATTTGAAATGCTCTCGCATAGTTTTACCGGCAACTAATTGATCTGGATTGTAGTATTTAAATGCTAAAGGATTATCAGAATCTTTGCCTTCAAATATAATTTCACCTATACCTTTATAATACTCTTTATCTCCTAAAACTATCATGACTTTATTATTTATTGCCTATTATAATTTCTAATTCTTTTAACCAAATTTGATATGCCTTTTTGTAAGGTTCTTTATCCTTTAGAGGCTTGAATGTCTTTAGATGATCATTTTTTGTAATATTCTTTCCGAATTTTTCAAAATCACCATCGATCAAACCAACTGCTCTTGCTGCTCCAATAGCACCGGTTGTATCATATATCTCAATTTCGTGACCAATTAAGGTTGACACAGTATTTGAAAAAATCTCAGACCGGAACAGATTGTCATTTCCAGTCCTTATAGTATCAATTTTAGCATTGTCCTTTTTTAATATTTCCATTCCGTATACAAATGAAAAAGCAATACCTTCTAATGCAGCTCGATACATATGTCCGTGACTGTGTGTGTTTAAATTTAAATTCAAAAAATGTGTTCCTACATTTTTTACTATTAAGCATCCTTTCCGCTCCATTACCAAACGGGATCACAATAACTTCGTCAGAACCTATGTGTACTTTCGCAGCTTTTCTATTCATATTTTCATAAGAATCCGCTCCACTATGATTTTTCAACCATCTATATTGAATTCCTGCTCCGTTGATACACAATAATTTTCCTACAACAGTATTTTTATTTGAATAATTTACATGTGCAAAATGATTGATACGTGATGATTCCTTTGATTTTAATATATCTGTAACGGCATAAATAACCCCAGAAGTACCGCCTGTTGCTGCTACTTCGCCAGGCTTTAGGATATTCAAAGACAGCGCATTGTTTGGTTGGTCACCTGCTCTATAAACTACCGGAATTCCTATTGGTAAACCTGTTTCCTTTGATGCGGTTGAATGCAAAACACCTTGATTTTTAAAATTTTCTACAATCTTTGGTGTTAATGAGTGATCAATCTTATAATAATCAAGCAACCAATTTGCTACAGTATCTTTATTATAATCCCATAAGATACCTTCTGAAAGACCACTTTTCGTTGTTGAAATATCTCCTGTTAGTTTATAGGCAATATAATCGCCAGGCAACATAAACTTATATATTTTTTGATAGATTTCAGGTTCATTATCTTTTACCCATTTTAACTTTGAAGCGGTAAAATTACCTGGTGAATTCAACAAATTAGTCGAACATTTTTCCTCGCCAAGTTCCGTAAAAGCCCGATTGCCTATCGTAATAGCTCGACTATCACACCAAATAATTGAATCTCTAAGTGAATTCCCTTTTTTGTCAACAATCACTAATCCATGCATTTGATAAGAAATACCAATTCCGGTAATTTTTGAAGCCTCAATATTCGATTCCTTTATTGCTCGTTTTGATGCTTTACAAATATATTTCCACCAAAGTTCCGGAGCTTGTTCTGCCCAATCTTTATGTAGGACTTTGATTTCCATTTCATTTTCTGGTTCATGTACCAAAATCACTTTTTTGCCTGAATTTGCTTCAACAATTGCTACCTTAACAGAAGAGCTCCCGATGTCAAAACCTATATGATACAAATTGATCTAATTTAATTGATACTCAAATTTAATGTTTTTACCGAAAGCTTACTAATGTAGTAATTATAGTGCAAATGTTGTAAACATATTATAAATGTGGAACTTATTGATATACACGTATATAATCAATAATAAATTCTTGAGGGAAAATTGTATCGTCAACTTCAGGCCCTCCAAAATTACCTCCAATAGCAGTATTTAAAATAAAATAAAAAGGCTGATCAAAAGGCCATGTTTCATTGGTGTCTTCTTTTGGATTGAATGTATAAAGTAAATTACCGTCAACATAAAAATCCATTTTTTCTTTAGTCCAATCTACGGCATATACATGAAAGCCTATTTCTATATTCTCAATTTTTGTCTTTTTGGTATTTATAGTATTTCCATGGCTAGCATTTGTATGCAAGGAATTAAACACCATTTCAGGCTCTTTACCGACATATTCCAAAATATCAATTTCGCCACATAATGGCCAGCCTACTTCAGAAATATTGCTGCCAAGCATCCAGAAAGCCGGCCATATCCCTTTACCAACAGGTAATTTAGCTTTCGTCTCAAAATAACCATACTGAAATTCTTTTTTTGTCTTTGTAGTAATTCTTGTGGAAGTATATATACTATCTGCCTTATTTGCTATTATAATAAGATTGCCATTTTCAATCTTATGATTATTTCTTGTGTAAAATTGTCTCTCATTATTACCCCACCCACAAAGATCGGGACAACCGTCACCTAGTTCGAAATTCCAAACTTTTTCATTGAGCTTTGTGCCCTCAAAATTTTCTTCCCAAACCAATTTTTTTTCTTGAGAACAAGATAAAAAAGCTAATAAAATTGTTATTATGAATATTGTTGACTTTAAATTCGTCATTTAGTTTTCAACATAATTGAATTCTCTCGTTAAATGAGTATATGAACTCCCTCCAACGAACAATTTGAAATTCCCAGGTTCAGTTTCCCATTTACTATTAGCAGAATAAAATTTTAAAGTTCCTTTTGTTATGGTAAAAGTGACTTCTTTCGTTTCTCCAGATTTTAAATGCACTATTTCAAAACCTTTTAACTCTTTTACCGGTCTGGTTGTGCTTGCATACAAGTCTCTAATATAAAGTTGAGCAACTTCTTTACCATCATAATTACCCGTATTTGTCAAATTAAAAGTGGCTTTAATTTCACCTGTTTCATCGAGCGTACTTGTACTTAGTTTAAGGTTTTCATATTTAAATGTGGTATAACTCATCCCATGGCCAAATGGATATAAAGGAGTATTTTTTTCATCACTATAATGAGACCAGAATACTAAGTTTTGACCAGGATTGGCAGGTCTTCCTGTATTTTTATAGTTGTAATAGATAGGTATTTGTCCAACATTTCTTGGAAAAGTCATTGGTAATTTACCACTAGGATTATAATCTCCATATAAAACCTGGGCAATAGCATTTCCACTTTGAGTGCCTAAATGCCACGTTTCTAAAATAGTAGGAATTTTTTCTGCAGCCCAATTAATAGTAAGTGGTCTTCCATTCATTAAAACCAGTACTATATTTTTATTTATTTTATATACTGCCTCAAGCAATTCTTGCTGGACACCTGGCAGGTCTAAATTTACTCTACTTCTACCCTCTCCACTTTGAAAACCATGTTCTCCTAAAACCATGATAACAACATCTGCTTTTTTTGTAATATTTAAGGCTGCTTGAAAACCAGAAGTATCAGTTTCATTGATCTCTGTTTCAAAAACAAATGCTGGATTTCCTTTCACCAAATCTGCGCCTTTTGCGTGTACTAAACTATTGTCTTTATATTGTTGCATCCCCTCCAAAACGGAAACAGCTGTGTTGTCATCCCCTGCAATTCTCCAACTTCCCAATGGACTATTCTTATCGTCCGCCAGCGGGCCAATCAAAGCAATTTTTTGTCCTTTTTTCTTTAATGGAAGCAAATTATTCTCATTCTTTAACAGAACAATTGATTTTTTTGCAATATCCAATACAGCGGCATGATTTTCTTTACTTCCAATTACTAATTTTTCGCGATCTAAATCGCAATATTTATAAGGGGCATCAAATAGACCTAATTCAAATTTTACTTTTAAAATTCGTCTAACAGCATCATTTATTAATGCTTCATCTACTTTACCTTCTTTTACTAATGAATCTAAATGACTAACATATAAATAAGACTCCATATCCATATCTGAACCTGCATTAATAGCTTGCATTGCTGCTTCTTTACCGTCTTTTGAATAACCGTGATCAATCATTTCTCTGATAGATCCCCAATCAGAAACAACAAAACCGTCATAGTTCCATTCTTTTTTTAAAACATCTCTTTGCAAAAATTTATTCCCAGTTGCCGGAATTCCGTTCAGTTCATTGAAAGAGTTCATAAAGGTTTTTACATCTGCTTCAATTGTGGCTTGAAAAGGTGGAAAAACGGTATTATATAATGTTGATGTTCCTACATCAACAGTATTATAATCTTTACCCGCTTCTGAAAATCCATACGCAGCAAAATGTTTCGCACAGGCTGCGATTGTATTTACGGCTGCCAGATCATCTCCTTGAAAACCTTGAACGCGTGCTTTTGCAACTAGACTTCCCAAATAAGGGTCTTCACCAGCACCTTCCATAACTCTTCCCCATCTGGCATCACGTGAAATATCTACCATTGGGGCAAAGGTCCAGTTTATACCACTGGCAGCAGCTTCTGCAGCAGCAACCTCTGCCGATCTTTTTATGGCATTCATATCCCAACTAGCAGACTCTGCCAAAGGAATAGGGCTTATAGTTTTATAACCATGAATTACATCAAATCCAATAATAAGTGGAATCCCCAAACGGGATTCCTCAACGGCTATTTTTTGAACTTTTCTAACTTCTTCAACGCCTCTTACATTTAACATTGAACCGACCATTCCTGTACGAAGATGTTCATATTTTTTTTCTGCATCTCCTTCACTAGGAGCAGGACCAGTTACATTCCAAAAACCATTGTATTGATTCATTTGCCCTATTTTTTCCTGTAGAGTCATTAAGGCTATTAAAGAATCAACTTTTTTATCAATGATATTCGAATCATTTATATTTTCCTTGTTATTAGGGGTTTTACATCCAATTGATAAAAGGCTAATAGTAAGCAGTATGTATAAATTTTTCATATTGTAAGGTTATAGATTAAACAGTTCAAAAGAACAAATTTTCGATTTAAGATATTCATCTCTTAAGTTTATTTATTAGTGAAAAGCAAATTTCTCTATCATTATATGCTAAACAAACCGGTCAATTAGGTAAAAATACGACTCCGCTTGACGAATCATTCTTTGCGCCCGTAACCGAACTTAAAACATTGGTTTTATTTTCCATTCTTAAAACTCCCATCAAGCCAAAAACCAAGGCTTCTTTATATTCAATCAATTCTTTATTTGATTGGACGATATTTGCATTATGTTTAAGCTTGTTTTGAAGTGTTTCCATTAAAAAATCATTCAAAGCCCCGCCACCAGTTACAAAAATGATATTTTCTTTTTTATGAATATGTTCCTTCACTTGTATCGAAATTTGCTCACATAAATGATGAACAGAAGTGTGCAATAGATTTTCAATACTATCTTTCGTTAATTCAACTATTGGAACTACTTTTTCTAAAAACCACTCATACCCAGTAGATTTTGGAAATGGAAGTTTATAATATTCCAAGGCATTTAATTCATCAAACATTTGTTGATTTATAGTTCCTTTTCTTGCTAATTTCCCTCTATCATCAAAAGAGAGTTTAATTCTACCTGTAATGTAATTTAATATCATATTGGCCAAGCCAATATCGTAAGCTATACGCTTTCCTTTTGATTCAAAGGAAATATTACTGATACCTCCTAAATTCAAACAAAAATCATATTCTCTAAAAAATAACTGATCTCCTATTGGTACCAGTGGCGCCCCTTGTCCGCCAAGGGCAACGTCATTTGTTCTAAAATCACAAATCACTTTGCGAACACTAGCGTTTGCGATATGTTGACCGCCTCCTATTTGAAATGTTAGGCCGTTATCGGGTTTATGATGGGTAGTGTGACCATGACTTGAAATAAAGTCAACTTCAAGATTATATTCGTTTATAAATTCTTTGGCTTTTTGACCTAACCATTTTCCGTACTCATTATTTAATATAAGCAACTGGTCTGCAGGTAAATGAATGGCATCCTTTAGCTGAGCTTTCATTTTAGAGTCATAGGAAATACTTTTCGTTTCTTTTAACTCGAAATTCCAACTATCATCCCTCTCCCAAATATGGCAATAAGCTAAGTCTAGCCCGTCGAGTGAAGTACCAGACATTAATCCAATAACCTTATAAACCATCATAAATTTTATTTCAAGTAAATATAATAGGATTAATGAGTTTTAAAAATACATATTTGATTTATTATTATACTTTTATAGAACAACCAATAGCTCTTGTATAATTTACTTCTACCTCCTTACCCTCTAATAAAGCGTCAACGGCATTTTCAACATATTTGATTTTTACCATAGCGGGATTTCGCGAGCTATTATCAATTCCTCCAATATATTTTACTCTTAAGCCTTCTTTTTCTTTTTGTAAAATATACACATGTGGTGTTGCAGAAGCACCATATTGAGGAAATATATTTTGGCCTTCATCGAATAAATATGGAAAAGTGAACCCTTTTTCTTTGGCTCTGACTTTCATTAATTCAAAGCTATCACCAGGCTGCACTACAGGATTGTTTGGATTAATAGCTATAACAGGATAACCCAAACTTTTATACTTTTTATCTAATGCCAAAATTCTATCCTCGTTAGCAACAGAAACAGGACAGGTATTACATGTAAAGATCACAATAAAGCCTTTGGCGTCTTTAAAATCCGACAAGGATACTATTTTGTCGTCAACGTTCATAAGTGAAAAATCAGTTGCTAGGTCGCCTACTTTGTAACCAATTGTAATTGAAGGAGAATTGG
>Ga0209344_10002632_pt1 | contig 19486 bp, 17 predicted proteins | sample Cruoilmetagenom6_FD_187293 | JGI IMG/M metagenome (GOLD analysis project Ga0209344, IMG submission 187293) | Oil polluted marine microbial communities from Coal Oil Point, Santa Barbara, California, USA - Santa Barbara Oil Seep Sample 6 (SPAdes)... | ecosystem: Environmental > Aquatic > Marine... | reverse complement strand
ACATTTCTTTCACATTGCTATCTTTTACAAGATAACCGTTGAACTCGTGTTTAACTAAATCTTTATTTCCATCGCAATTTGTAGCAACAATTGGTTTGCCAATAGCTAAGCTTTCTATTACAGAATATGGTAAGCCTTCATATCGTGAAGTAGAGATATATAACTGACTATTTGCTATTATATGAAATATATCTTGTCTAGATGTCCAATCTAATAAGGTAATATTTTCACCTAAGTTTAGACTCGTTATTTTTTGTTTTACTGTTTCTAAATTAGGTGCATGAAAACCAACCCCCATTAATACCAAATGAATACTATCATTTGTTTTTTTTAGTTCAAAAATAACATCCACCATAAACTCTATATTTTTTTGAAAAGAGGGTCTCCCTACAGAACAGATATATTGCTCTGGCCAAGTTTTTTCTATAGTTAATGGTTCAATACTTTTTATTGGTAAAATTGAATTGTTGAATAGTAAGGCTCTATCTTTTTTATATCCTACTTTTTCTATCCCTTGATTTAATTCCGATTCTGAAGTGGCTAATAAATAAGAATTAGCATGCTTAAAAATTTTCTCGATTATTAAAAAAAGACTTTTTTTAGAATTAGATTCTGCACTTAAAAAAGAATATGCATGAGGTGTATGTAACACATTTACTTTATAAAATAATGAAGCAGCTCTAGCGATAATTCCTCCTTTTGCACTATGAGCATGGATAATGTTTGGTCGTTCTTTTTTTAAAATTTTTACTGTAGAAATAATAGACTTTAAATCTTGAATAAAACTAATTTCTCTTTGAATAGGAATTTTATATTCAGCTATTTGATTGTTATTTTTATCTGTATATGGATTTTTATCTTCATCATTTTGATGGATAATGATGCTTTCTACTTTATTAGGGTCTATATTTTTAGTTACAAGTCTTAAATAAACATCAACGCCTCCTACAGAATGTAATATATGTGCAACTTTTACCTTCATTGATGTTTTATTGATTTTTCTGTTTGAAAATATTTAGAATTATAAAAAATTAAAACTGTCGAAAATAAGAATACTCCTAACTGCCTGTGTAATATATTTTCTATAGTACAGAAAAATATTATTATTAAAATTATAGATAAGCTTTCAATATTTTTTCTAGAAATAATAACTAAGTAAGCAAGTAATATACTAAAAATTAAAAATGCAAATACACCATAACTCAATAATAAATCTAAATATTGATTGTGAGTATTGAAGCCTTTAGTAACAAACCAATTTTTTCGTTTTTCTTTTGTAACAACTTCTGAATAACACTTAATAAGATTTTGTGTGGTGTGCTTAAAACCATGCCCAAAAAGTATGTTGCTATTTGGAGAGTTTAAAATATTTAGACAGCAATTCCAGATAACATATCTGGGTTCCCAAATTTTTATATTTTCTATAAACTCATGTTTTTGGTCTGAGTAAAAAAATCTTTGGGATAAATTTTTATTTACAGAAAAAAATATGACTATAATAACAAACACTGCTAAAATGGAAACAAAGGCTTTTTTAATATTTAATCTAGAAAAAGCTCTAATTAAAAACACAATCATCAATGTTAAAATGGCCATTCTAGCTACGATGGTAAGCGTAAATAACACACAAATAGTTATACTTATAATTAGTGCTCTTTTATACTTGATATTAGTTGTTTCATTAATTAGTTTTAATGAAAAAACAATACTTAAACAACACAGTAATCCAAAATACAACCTTTCGTTAATTAAAATTGAATTTATACCATCTCCTCTGGAAAAATCAAAAGACCCTTGTTCAATTATAAGATTTATAATACTAAAGGAAGAAATTAGAATACTTATAAATACAGCTATTATAAAAGAAATGAAAATTGGTTTATAGTTTTTAATAGGCAAAGAAAGGATTGCCATTGCAACTATTATTAAAAGCTTTTTTATAACATAAAAATCTTCTAAGAAATCATTATATAAAATGGCCCTTAAGAGAATAAAAATAATTAATAAAAATGCAAGTAAATATTTAGTGTCTTTTAGTTTAATAAAATCAGCTTTTTTTACAACAAATGGTAATAAAAAAGCTAATGCTCCAAGTGTTATATTTGGTATTGCCTTAACTAATTCAATTATTGGAAAAGTAAATACTAGCAAGCAAAATAGATAATGGTATATCTGTTTTATATGCAATTTCATTTATTAAAAAGTTTTTTTATTTTATTACTTAAGTCTCTAGAAACAAAATATAAAAGAATACTTCGAAACAAACCAATTATTGGATAATATCCTAAATAAAAATGTTTTAGAATAATTCTAATTCTACTTTTTACTTGAAGTTTACGTTTTGTTGATGAGATAGAGTTCTCATCAACAATATAATCTAACAATATTTCTGAGAAGTTTTCAGATTTAAATTTTTTTATAATATTAAAGAAATAAGCATAATCTTCTGCTGCTTTAAAATTGGTTGGATAATATCCAACTACATCAATAATACTAGTTCTAAATACAACTGAAGGATGCACAAACATACTGTTTAAATACATTTTTTTCTTTAATTCATTATACGTTACCGGGTGTTCTAAAACATATAATAAATTGCCTTTTTCATCGAGTACATTAACCCAAGTACCTAATAAATATATGTCTTCGTTATTATTTAAATATTCTGTTTGTTTAATAAATCTATTTGGCTTACAAAAATCGCCACAATCAAGCCTTCCAATATATTTGTAATCTCTTTTTTGAATTTCTTTTAACCCAACATTTAATGCATTTTCTATCCCTTGATTTTGTTTTAGTACAATAAATTCAATTTTACCAAGAGTAAAAATTTCTTTTAATTTAGTTTGGTTTGGTCTCTGTTCGCTTCCATCATCAACAATAAATACATCTATAGGAATAGATTCAACAATAGATATAATGGTTTTTTCTAACTCTATTGGGTTATTATAATGTGGTATTAATACAGCAATTGTACTATTGTTGTGAAGCATCTAAATTAAGCTTTATTCTGTTTTTTGTTATGACTAATAATAATGCTAAGTTAATCCAAAAATTAAAGGCTCTAAAGGTGTCCATTTTTAACCAATTAAAAAAGACGCCTATTATAGAGACAAAAACAATTATTGCTATTAGAGAGGTTCCTTCGTCTTTATTACGAGACATTTTGTATGCTACGTATAATATGGCAAATAAAATAAAAAGAAAAATAACTAACCCAATAATCCCTAATTCTGCCATTATTCTTAGATAAATATTATATCCAGGTGGAAAGCTTTTAACATCTTCATTTAAGTATTTTAATCTAAATTCCCAATTGTCTTCTGTTGCCCAATCTGGATAAAAATCTTTAGACACAAAAGTCTGTTGTCCTAAACCAACACCAAAAACTGGGTTTTGCAAAAACACTTGGTAAAGGGCATACTGTATTCCAAATCTAGATTTGTTAGAGATAGCATGCGTATCATCTTCTATTTCAAATGAAGTTGCTTTCTCGTATATATAAGTAGTTACTGTTCTTCCCTTAAAAATAAATACTAAGACTAAAAGTATTAACGAATACTTTACAATTCTAACAAATAGAATTTGATATTTTTTTCTTTTTACTAAAAAATACCCAAAGGCTATGGCTTGAATAAAAATTATTAAAAATCCAGCTCTTGAACCTGAAAACAAAGTTAAAACTATAGTCAATAATCCTGGAACATATTTCTTAAGTCCTTTTTCTGTAATGACATAACTAAACATCCATCCTGAAATAAAAAACAAGTAAGTCGCTAATGCTGGAGTCTCAAAAGTAACAGATGAAATTCTAAAATTTCGATCATCAATATAAACATCAACAAATGGAAAATAATTAAATAACTCAACTACTGGACTTAACCAAAACATGTTTAATTTTAGAATTAAAATTTCTAAAAAGGCATAGATGAGAACAACAACAAAAGAATAATATAATATTTTTCTAATTTTAAAAAAAAGCTCCTTTGCTGTAAATTGAATAAATGCATTATAGTACGTAATTAAAAAAACAAGACTAGAAAAAATAAGCACAATGTATTGTCTTATCGTTCTACTAAATCCTGATGTTTGTTTAAAATAATAACCCGCAATACTGATGCTGTTTACAATTGTAGAAATAACCACCCAAATAATTAACAACAAGATTAAATGAAAAAGTGGATTTGAATAAGGAACTTCTATTTTGCCTTTTAATATGGATCTAAAAGCTAGGACCATGGCTGCTAATAAAAAAAATATGGTACAAGAGTCTTGACCAAATTCACCTAAAAAACTTATTCCCATATACGAGTTGAAAGGCAGGAAGAAAATTCCTATAAATACCAACCAGGAAACAATATTTTTTAAGTTATAGCTTATTTTCATGTTATATTTTCCATGAACTTAAATCTTTTGATAAATAAACTTCTAATTGTTCAATATCTTGTTTGAAAAAAGAAATTAATTCATTCTTTAAATCTTCATCAATAGCATCTAAATATGTCGATTGTTTTTCTTTTGTATTTAAATGAATTATTTTCCATCTTAACTTTGCTTTTAAATCATCTGAAATTATTGATTTAAAAACTTTTTTTACTAGAAAATTTCTTAGAGCTCCATTTCCAAAAACTATTTTTTGAAATGTTTTATTTTTAATATCTCCCGTATTATTTAATGACTTAAATTCTGGAATAAAACCTTGATCAATGTTTAAAAAAGCAAAGAGCTCTTTTACTACTTGATTAGAGTTTACTGAAACATCATCGTACAAAACAACTTTTAATTGTTCTTCTTTAAAATATTTTAAAAACATTTGTATTTGCTTATAGTACAAACCATGATGCTTATATGTTAGCTCAGATAATGTACGTACATCAGAATCTTTTAATCGTTCTTCCTCTTTGGCAAAAGCTTCTTTAATTGGTAAGCTTTCATAATTAAATTTTAAAGCATATTGATACGCTGAAATAGCTCTTTCAATTGGATTTCTAACAATAAGTATGAATTTCGAATTTGGATTAAATTCTTGAATTCTTTTTAGTGCTTTTTCGAAAAATATATAATGAACGCTTCCTTGTAAAACTATTTTTTCGTTATTAGACTCGTCTGAATAAAAGTTTGAAAGATGGCTAAATCCTTTAGCGTAAAACTCGTCTCTAGTAAAAAAAGCATAGTCTTTAACTGCCATTGGAGCGCATATCTCTGGATGCTGAGCTAACCAACTATAAACAGAAGTTGTAGCAGCTTTTTGTGCACCAATTAAAAACGTATTTGGTAATGTTAAGTCTTTCATTTTTAATTCTCAGAAAATTTAGAATTCCATAATTCTGTTTTTACATTATAATCCTTTTTTAGCATCATAACATCACCTTTAAATAGATTCACTAAATATTCTTCTGTTTCTTGGTTTATTTGAGGTGTTTCTTTTTTAAAATTTCCAATTACTTTATGCTTTAGGTGTTTCATCCAAGGCGTAATAGGCATTATTTTTTTTATAAAGACCCTAAAGCTACTTTGCTTAAACACTAATCTTGTAATTAAATTATCGCTATAAACACCTCCAGGGTTATAGCGTCTGTCAATATTATTAGGTGAAAACTCTGTGTCTACTTCCAAAAAACGATAGACTTTCTTTACAGTTTCTTCGGTGTTATTATTTAATTCTTCGGTTGTAATTAGCAATACATTTTTAAAAGCTTCCTTATATGCTTTTATTTTATTGTAATAAAAGGAATTAAATGTGTAATACCAAAAATCTGAATAAGTTGCTTTCACTCTATTTGGTTCTTCTTTAATGGCATCTTCAAAACTTAATTCTTCCCTATGTTCTCTAACTAAATGTAAATAATTTGAATAAGCTCTTTTTATTGGATCTCTTAATAAGATTATAATCTTAACATTATCTCCTAACTTTTCTTTCAAATCTGAAATACAGGAATCATAATTAATATAAGAAGGTGAAGCTTCACCTATAGCTATTTCATTTTTTACATCATGATAGCATTTTTGGTATTCACTAAAGGAATTAATATGAAATTTATTAACTTCAGTATCTTTTGGTCCAGCAGTCATGCTAGATAAAATGTTATATGTAAAATAGTGAAGTTCTTTTTGCTTTGGCATAAAGATTTCAGGATGCTCTTCTAAATAATAATGCAATGACGTTGACCCACATTTAGGAAACCCTGCAATAATAAAATTAGGTAATGCCATTAATTATTAATTTAAAAATGTTTTTATTTTATCTGTTTTTAAGAGATATATAGTTCCTGTTATATTCCATAAAACCATACTAATACTTGTTGCAATAGCTGCACCAATCATTCCATATAGAGGAATAAGCAGCCAGTTTAAGACTAGGTTTAATAAAAATGAACTTAATAATATAATTTGTAATGAATTTTGTTTCCCTGTCATATTCATATAAACTCCAACAGAGCCACATAATGCATTTACAGTTTGCCCTAATAATAATATAATCAAGGCGTTTTTTGCCTGTATATATCCTTCTCCAAAAAAAGATAAAAATACTGTAGAAAACACTGCTAGCAAAACGATTCCGGGAATAGTTAAAATAAAAATAAGTCTCGTTGCTTTTTTTAAACTTAAATTCAGATTTAAAAAATCTCTGCTACTATATAATTCAGCAATTTTTGGAGCAAAGACTGCATTTACTGATGTAAGCACTAAAGATATTATTGTTGTTAATTTTATTGCTGCTGAATAATATGCTACTGTTTCGAAATTAGTAAATTTTCCCAATAGAATAACATCTACACTCTGCATTAAAACTAATGCTATTGTGCTTATTGCCATTGGCCAAGATCGTTTAATTATTGTTTTATATGAAAAATTAAACGTACTATTATTTAATTTAATTTTATTAAAATAAAACAATAAAACACTAGTAGAAACAATTGCTAGGAGTAAAAAATTTAATAAAAATACATCTACTAACCAATTACTATTATTGGTGTAATAAACACCTATTACTGCAAGAAAAAAGAAAACAAACCTAAAAACATTTCTATATAATTCAGAAATATAGATTTTGTTTATCGCTCTAAATACATCTATATTAAGCATGGTTAAGCCATAAAAAAAGATGGTTGCTACAGCCTTTAAGATTAAATTTGAAACTTGCTTGTCAAAGAACGAGTTTATAATATCTTCATTAATTAAAAGGTATAACAAACCTAAAATCAAAGAGATACTAAAAATGATGATGATCATTTTTGTATATAATTGTTTTAAGTGATTGAATGCGTTTTTTGAAACTAAATATCCAGAATAATATATTATAGACTGATTCATGCCTATAACACTTAATCCCCCTAAAATAATAAGTGTTGATCTTGTAAAATCATACTTCCCAACTGTTTCTGGGTCGAAGAAATTTGTAATAAAAAGGGTTGTTGAAAAAAATAATAAAACCCCTAAAACTCTTAATAAAAGAACTCTAACACTTTTACTAACTAGATCGTTATTAGATAGTTCTTTTACTATATTTTTTATTTTATGCATAAAAATTATACAATGCTAGATTTATATATAGATTCAAAATAATTTAAATTACTTTAATTCTTCAATTTTTATACTTGAAAAATCTATAAAAGAATTTGCTTTATTTGAAGTTGGACTGACCCACTTTAATAATTCGGTGTCTATATTTGTAGGTCCAAATACAAGCTTAATAATATCTGTGTTTGGTTTTACATTTACAGTTATTTTGTACCAACCATCATCTTGTTTTTTTATTGTAGCGCCTTCATTAATAAAGCTTCCAATATTAGCTATGTCCTTTAAAGTTCCTTTCTCTAGATTAAAAACAGCATCTGTTCTATTTGGAAAAACACCTTGAACCCTAAGTCCGAATGCATTTCCAATATCGCCTTTTTTAATTAACATAGAGACTTTATAAGTTGTATTTAAATATGTTTTTAAGCTATCTAAAATAACATAAGAGGCTTCTTTTGTGCTAATTCTTTCTAACTTGAAAACATTCTTGTCTTGGCTATTCTGGCTAACTTTTAAATTTTTCTTTTGCCATGTATTTGGCTTAGATATCTTGATTTCGTCAAATCTCTCCACCTCATCATTTTTAATAGATAAGTCGATATCTTCTAATTTATATAAATTTTTAAGTCTTAATAATTCATCTCTTAAAACAGTTTGATTTTGAGTAATATTGTCAACTTTTAAAAGTTTCCATCTATATTCTTTCTTCAATTCTTTTTTGTAAAATGATAATTCTTTTTTATATGTATTCAACAAATTAGTTAGAAACTCTGGTTTAGACACTTTGTTTAAAGCATACGCAAGTTCTTTAAGGTAAACAGAATCTCTTTCTTGATCAACAATTGATAAATGGTTGTAATACTCTAATAAGTGCCCTGAGTTGCCATCAAAAGCAATGGGTTCTAACTTACTTGTTATTGGGTTGTAATAAAATCTAACATTAATTATTGGTAGTCCATGTGTTGCGCCAAATAAATTTAATATAGCATTTTGTAAAGCAAGTTCTTTAACATCAAAAACCTGGTCCATTGATTTATTTCCAGAATACAAGTCGCCAAGTAAGTTTTTACTTAGACTAAAATATTTATGCATGTTTTCGTCTTGCAAAACCTTGTCTTCTCCAAAAACTGTTATTGGATAATCTACTTCAAAGTCCATAAATCTTTTCCATAAAATACCCGAAGGATCTCCAATAGCTTTATTGCTTTTTACTTTTGCCCAGAAGCCTTCTTCAGAGAATTTTAAAATAATACTTTCTTTCCTTCCATTGCTTTCTATGGTTCTTTTATCAAAAGATTCTTCAATGGCATAAACACCCACTTCTTTGGTTATATGCTTTGAAGAATTATCCATTTTTATATGAATCATGCCTTCCAGAAAACCATACCTTAACCCTATTAGCTTTTCAGACTTAATTGCTTTATGATAAAGCCATTCATTAATAAAACCTCTAGCCTCAGGTCTATGCACAGAAAATTTACGCATTCCTAAAATGGTTTTATTATCTTTTAATTTTATTCTAAAAGACCATTTATCGTCTTTTAAGTGGTCTGTCCAATCTCCTTTTAATCTTATTTCTGCCCTGTAGTTTATTCCACCATAAGTAATAGTAGCTGGAACATAATCTGAATCTTTAGTCTCTAAAACACCAACACTTAAAGCCTTATCTCTTTTTTTCTTAAGTTTTAGGTAACTTTTCTCACTTAGAGAAATTTGAATTAAATCTAATTCGGTTTTTTTCTTTTCTACTTTGGGTGGCTCAGGGTATTTAGTTGCTTTTTTAACCATTGTAGTTTTAAAAGCATACAACAAAGCAACAAATAATATTAAACTACCTAAAAACAGATATGTTTTTTTGTTTGAAGATTTAAGCTTCATTAATTTTAATAATTTTCAATAAAACTAAACTGCACATCTCCTAAAGCTTTAAGATCGTTTTTAGCACTTAAAATGCTATTTAGATCTTTAAATTCCACATTTAAAGATAGTTCTGTATTGTTATTAATATTATCTAACCTTCTTAAGTCTAATTTTGTTGTGTGATTCTTTAAAAGCTCTAAAATTTTGTTCTCGTCTAAACCTATTTCAGATGTATTAGAAATGGTAATAATTAGGTTTTGTAGTTTTTGTTTCTTATCAGCTTTAAAATTTTGTAATACAACATATAGAATTATTATAATAGCTCCAATTAATGTTACAATACGTTGGTTTGCTCCCATACCTAAGCCCATTGCTATAGCAACAAAAAAGTAAGCTAGTTCTTCTGGTTCTTTAATTGCTGTTCTAAATCTTACAATGGATAAAGCACCAACCAACCCTAAAGATAAAGCTAAAGAAGATTTTACTATTGAAATTACCAACATAACCGTTACGGCAAGTAATACGAATGTTTGTATTAATTTTTTCCGGTTTGACAAGGAGTTGCCATATCTAGAATATATTAAACCAATAATGTAAGCCAAAATAATGGTTATGAATATGTTTATTATAAAATCTAAAATAGATGATTCCCCTGAACCAAATTGGTTGGCGATGTCGTTTAAAATTGAATTGTCTTGCATTATAATTACTCTTTAAATTGTTAGTTTTTTATTGTGGAAATTGTTTTATGGTGTTAACACCATTTACGTATTTAGAATTTTTATTTAATCTAAATGGGAATTCTGTTGAAATTTTATTTGCTAAATCATCTTCTTGCAATTCATATTTAAGTTCGATGATTTTATTTTCGTCTTGTGCTGGTTTTTTTACACTAAAATTGTTGAAGCGCTTATCTATTTTATAATAAAGTAAGTCAAAATCTATTGTAATTCTAAATTTATTGTCAGCAGATAAAAAATATCTTCTGTTGTATGAATTTAATAATGTTGGTGACACTATTTTAACAGATTCCAAAATTGGAATAGGTAAATTTGAGTCTTTAAAAATATCTTGAATGTAATTACTTGTAAAAGCGTTGTCAAGTGTAAAAGAGTTTAGTTTATAAGACCATTTGTCTCCAACTAACCCTTTTTTAATTTTAATCTCTAAAACGGGGTTTTTAATCTCGCCAAAAATATCTCCGTACCATCTAATTCTAATTTTTTTTCTATCTGAAACCCCTAAAACATTATCAAAATAATCGTTATATGCTTCTGTATCGAAATAAATATTGTTGACTTGCCTTAAATGAAAAACCTCTCTAAATAGATGCGTGTTTCTTTTTACAAACTGCTCTACAGTTTTAACAGTAAAACTTGTTGGCACAGTAAATTTACGCTCAAAACGATAATTGTTTTTAGCATCTATTAAATGAATGTCTTTATCTTGTTTTATGTCTAGCAAAGTCATTTATAAAGAATTCTAATTAATTATATTGTTTGTTTCTAGTTTCATCACTACTTATGCCAAATTCAGCTCCATACATTCTATCTTTTACGTTTTGCGATGTCTCCACTTTTACGCCTTCAATTGATAGACTTGAAGTACTTTCTACTAAGTACTTAATCTCAACGTTTTCCATTTTCACATCTATGGCTGTAATATTAGATGGTCCAAATTCTGGCTTTTTTTGGAAGGCTGTAAAAGCAAGTTTTGTGTTTTCAATGGTTAAATTATTAATGTCTATGGTAGATAAATCTTTTCCTGCTACGGCAATTTCACTTGTAGAGATGTTTACATTTCTAACTGTCATATTGCTATTTTCTCCTGCACTTAACCCCTTATCTCCCGCTTGAGTTATTTGAACTCCAATAATTTTCAATTTTGAACCTGAAACATCAATAGCATCATTTCCTAAATTAATAAACTTTGAATATTTTATTGTGCCTTCTACAAAATCGCCATCAAAAGCATCAGACTGTGTATTTAATAAGGTACAGTTATTTATAACAAAATTGGTTCGAATAATATTTAATGCATCTTCACATCGATTATTACTAATCGTTACATAATTTAAAACCACTGGAGATTCATAAAATGAAACAGCTCCAGTAACGTTCCAAAAATCATGTTCTAAATTACTTAAATAATCGAAAGTTGTATGGTTTATTATATTGTCTTTCCCTTCACTTAAAACTAGAATACCTTGCCCTTTTTTATCTGAAGATTTAATCGTAATTGGTTTCTCTATGGTGCCTTTAAAACTAATTGGTGAATGAGATATTATTTTACCTCCTTCTACAATATCTATGGTAGTGCCTTGAGTTAAAACGAATGTATAGTTTTTTGGGATAATTAGGGGTTCGCTAATAACTATATTTTTTGTTTTAAAAGTTATTATCTTTTTGTTTTTATAAACAACTATATCCTCTCTTGTTTCTATGGTTGATGGAATTCTAAACAAATCTTCGCCTACGTCCACTTTTGTTTGGTAAGGTATTATTGAAGCATAGAAAATATCATCGAGATTTAATACTGAGTATGATATATAAAGTTCATAAATATGTTTATAAAGTATAAACCCTGTTTGCCTGTTTTTTTTGCTTACAAATAAGTTTTCAAAACTACGTGGTAAATTAATTTCTATAGTGTCTGTTTCTCCACTTAAAATCTGGTTTTTAGGGCTTATTGTTAAAATGTCTTTAGTCGTTTCATGATTAAGGCTTTTAAGCTGAATTGGAAATTTACTGAGATTCTTAACCGATACGGTCATTTTATTATCTTGAAAACTTATAAGCTCTGGTTTTATAGCTTTTCTGTCTCTTAAGTTTTCAAAAATCATTCTTTGGTTAATATTTAACACTTCAAAATCAAAGATTTTATTTGGATAGAATTTATTGATTAATGCTAATTCGTTTTCTAAAGATTTGTTATTTAAAATAAGATCTTGGTATAAATTTTTTTGAGTAAATTGATTTAATGTGCTTATGTAAGTATTTATAAATTTTAAGTTATCTAACTTAGGCTTAATAAGATAATCTGAAATGTTGCCCAAACAATTTGAATGGACAAAAAATGGTTCTAATAACTGGCTATCTAAATTATAAACAAAATATAAATATTCATCGCATATAGACATATAGAGGTCTCTTAGAGCAAAAAAGACCGCCATTTTATCTAAATCAAAAACATTATCTAAAGTTTTTGTTCCGTTTTCAAAACTCTCAATTAAGTTTGCCACTTCAGTACTTTGCTTGCCCTTTATAATTACTAGATCTTTTAAAGGTAATTTACTGTTTAAGTTTTCTAAAAATAAAACTGGTTTTTCTGTTTTTAAAAAAGTAAGCTTTTTATTAATAAAATTCTTCTCGTAATCTTCTTTGGTTTCATATAAAGAATCTTTAATAATTGTATAAGCATATGGCAAATACAAAATTTCATTATCAATAAGTTCTTGAACAAATATAGACTTATAAGGGTTTGGCGCTTTATTAAACTGATTGCTTAAAGAATTTGTTATTTCTACTTTAATGGGCTTAAAAGGATTTCGAATTGTTTTTGACCATTTTTTTTGCCATTTATTTAAGACCTTCCGTTTTATTGCTATAGAATCTATATTTATATATGGCATTGCCAACCTAAAAACAGCATAGGTTTTAGCATTATAATTGTATAATACACCACTATTATCTATTACTTTTTCTAAAGGCTTTTTTGTGTCTTTGGAATATATTGTAACTAAAAAATCTGTTGTTATATCTCGATCTTTTGGAAATGCTTTAAACACAAACAACTCTCTATTGCCATAGGATGACATTGTAGAACTAAAAAAAGTTGAATCGTTAAGTTTGTTATTAAATACTGATTTTTCTAGTTTTTGTGGCAGAGAATTTAAATAGGTATTAAATTCAGCTTTGTTTTCTGATAGTAATTTAATTTCAGACTCTGGTCTTAAGAAATAAGAAAGCAGTAGAAGTAAAATTAAAACACCTCCTATTAGTATTAGAGAAAACTTGTTTATTATCTTAATCAAAGTTGTAATAAATAGATTATTGGTTAACTGCAAATATAAACTAATTTTGTTTTTTAAGGTTTTTCAACACATACTATTATTATTACTAATTAGGAGCTTTTTTTAGTATTAAAATAGAGAACTACAAATTGGTTGTAGCTATGTATTTGTAGGTTAATTTCTTGTTTTCAACATCATGCTCAAACACTAATCCTTTATTTTCAGAATCATCAAACTCTATTCCTGAAGCAAGAAATTGAATACCTTCCGGAGTTTTAAATTCGAATTCTTTTGCCTTAACACCTATGTCTCCTCCAATGCAAATTACATCGATCCCTCTTTGCTTCACTTTCAACAATAAAGGATAGATTTCTGAATAAAAGTTATTAGGATTGATACAATGAAAACAATTTCCTAACTTTCCATTTGCTGTTTTCTTAATTTTAGTTTCTAATTCTGGGTTATTATACATCCAAATTAGTTTGTGATGCAAAATTATTAAATGTGAAGATTGATTAATTGTATCTATAACTTTCTTAACTAATTGTTTTTGTTTACCTATTATATTGCTAAGACTATCTTGTGTGTCTAGGACTAAAAAGGTAATTCCATTTTTATGATGGGAATAATAGGGCAATCTTTTGGTGTGCTTTTTAACTAAATTTAAATTCCTATAATCGTGGTTTCCTAAGGACCATAGTGTATTTTGACTCCCTAAATTAAAAATTGAATCTACATGTATAATAGTTTTTTTACTAATAGAAGTTGATTTAGCTAAATCGCCACCAAGCCATAACATATTATACTTTTTATAATCAATAGTTTCAATAACACTATCCATTTTAGGATTCTTATTCGTTCTAGTGTGAGAAATATGCAAGTATTTTTTGGGAGAACTCTGTTTTAACTGTGATTTACTTTTATTGTTACATGAACATATTAAAATAACAAGTAAGAAGTATATGGTTTTATTCATATAATTTAATTTTAAAAAAATACCCTGTTTAATAAAGTAATAATTATAGTTTGCTGTTTTCAATTTCTAAAAGAGCTTCTTGCTCATTTCCCCACCCATTAATTGAAGCTGGATCTTCTTTATTATAACTTAAAAACCAACTTTCAATAATGCCTTTTGCTTTTGGGTATTTTATTAAAAATTCATGATATGTTTTTACTTTTATAATTTGCATTTTACTATTTGCAGGAATGGCAATAATTTTAGAGTCAATTTCACCATCATCAATGAGTTTTAAAACACCTATTGGTATAATTTCTATGACAGTTCCAGTAAAAACACTTTCAGATAATACTAATACATCTAATGCATCACCATCTCCTCCTTTTTCAGGATTAGAATAGGTAGAAGGAATATAACCATAATTTCCTGGGTATGGCAAAAATTGAATTACTCTTTCTACGCCATTTTTTTTGTCAATCTCAAATGTATTAGATTCGCTGTTGTACTCATATTTTTTGTTAGTACCTGCAGGAATTTCAATAACAGCTTGAATGATATTATTTGAAGAATATGTAGGTAAATGATAATAGTCTTTTGCTTCTTTACATGAAAATAAACACATGAAAATGACAAATAATATGCCTGCTTTTTTATACATAATCTTTACAAAATTCTAAAAATTATTAATTAACATATTATATGGAGTTTCTATATTAGACGATCATTCCAGCTGCAACAGTTTCGTTTGTTGAGTCATCTACAAGAATAATACTTCCAGTAGTTCTATTCTCTCTATAAGAGTCAACCATTAAGGGTTTTGTGGTACGAATTTTTACTTTACAAATATCATTCATATTAAGCTCGTTATCATCATGTATGCGATCTAGAGTATTAATGTTGTATTTGTACACTACTTCTTTAATCATGGCCTTTTGTTCGTTAGACGTATGCTTAATCGTGTATTTGGCTCTGGGTTTTGCTGAGCTATTATTCAGCCAACATAACATGACTTCTACATCCTGTTGAGCTTCTGGTTTATTATTAGAACGAACAATCATATCTCCTCTGCTAATATCTATATCGTCTTCAAGAGTAATAGAGACAGACATTGGAGCATAAGCTTCTTCTAATTCTCCTTTTAAAGTATCTATAGTTTTTATTTTACTTGTAAATCCAGAAGGCATAACTGTAATTTCATCTCCTTTTCTAAAAATTCCACTTGCAACTCGTCCAGCATATCCTCTATAATCTATAAAACCTTCGCTTTGAGGTCTTAATACAGTTTGTACAGGAAAACGAGCGTCTACTTTATTAATATCACTACTAATATGCATGGTCTCTAATGTGTGAAGCATTGGTGCTCCTTGATACCAAGGCATGTTTTCAGATTTGTTTACAACATTGTCTCCATTCAATGCACTCATGGGAATAAAACGGACATCTGTTACTAACATTTTCGAAGAAATATTTTCAAATTGTGTAACGATATTGTTATACACCTCTTCTGAATAATCTACTAAGTCCATTTTGTTAATACAAACTATTATATGTGGTATTTGTAATAAAGAGGCTATAAAAGCATGCCTTTTAGTTTGTTCTATCACACCATGTCTTGCGTCAATTAATATTGTTGCAACATTTGCTGTTGAAGCTCCTGTAACCATATTACGAGTGTACTGTATATGTCCAGGTGTATCGGCAATAATAAACTTTCGTTTTGGTGTTGTAAAATATCTATAAGCTACATCAATGGTAATTCCTTGCTCTCTTTCGTCACGAAGTCCGTCTGTAAACAAAGCTAAATCTACTCCATCATGTCCTTTTTTCTTACTGGTTTTTTCAATAGCTTGTAATTGATCTTCAAAAATAGATTTCGAATCGTATAGCAATCGTCCAATTAAGGTACTTTTCCCATCATCAACACTTCCTGCTGTTGTAAAACGTAATAATTGATTATTATCTATCATGTTTTATATTTTTTATTATTCTTGAAAAACAAGAACTAAAAATTAAATTTTAAAAATATCCTTGACGTTTTCTGTCTTCCATCGCAGATTCTGAGCGCTTATCATCACTTCTGTTTCCTCGCTCAGTATTTCTCATTCCTGCAACTTCTGCAGCAATTTTCTCTAATGTATCTGCTTCAGACTCATCTCCACCAGTAATGGTAATATCGCCTAAAGTTCTAAAACGAATTTTTTTAACAACTACTTCCTCGTGGTCTTCTAATACCAAAAATTCAGAATTTGGTATCCAAGTGTCTTGTCTCCAAACCACTTCTCTTTCATGTGCGAAATATAATGAAGGTATGGCTATGTTTTCTCTTTTTATATAATTCCATACATCCATTTCAGTCCAATTACTAATTGGAAAGGCTCTAAAATGTTCACCTTGAAAATGTTTTCCATTGAATATATTCCATAATTCTGGGCGTTGATTTTTTGGGTCCCATTGACCAAAATCATCTCTATGTGAAAAGAATCGTTCTTTTGCTCTGGCTTTCTCTTCATCACGTCTTCCTCCACCGATAGCGCAATCTACTTTATTAGCTTCTATGGCATCTAACAATGTTGTTATTTGAAGTGCATTTCTTGTAGCATTTTTACCTTTTTCTTCAGCTACACGACCATCATCAATAGATTCCTGAACAGACCCAACGATTAGATTAACACCTAATTCTTTTATAATATCATCTCTAAATTGAATGGTTTCAGGGAAATTATGTCCTGTATCCACATGCATTAAAGGAAACGGAATTTTAGCCGGATAAAATGCTTTTTTAGCTAAATGTGTTACTAAGATAGAATCTTTCCCTCCAGAAAATAAGATAACTGGATTTTGAAACTGAGCCCAAACCTCTCTTAAAATAAAAATGGCTTCGCTTTCTAATTCGTCTAAATAATTTAAATAATATTTACTCATGATTGAGTTTTAATTTTGGTGTTATATATTCTAAAATCTGTTTTACAGCTTGTTCTACAGATGCATTTTCTGTTTTAATCTCTACATCAGGGTTTTCTGGTGCTTCATACGGAGCAGAAATTCCTGTCATATTTTTTATTTCTCCAGCTCTAGCTTTTTTATAGAGATCTTTTACATCTCTACGTTCGCATTCTTCAACACTGGTATTCACATAAATTTCAACAAAATTAACATCTTTAACGATATTTTTGATGTTCTCTCTATCTTTTTTATAAGGTGAAACAAAAGCTGCCAAAACTACAAGTCCAGAATCAACCATTAAATTAGCTACTTCTGCTATTCTCCTGATGTTTTCTGTGCGATCTTCTGGTGAAAACGTAAGGTCGCTATTTATGCCTTTTCTAATGTTATCTCCATCTAAAATATAAGTCTTAATTCCAAGCTTAAAGAGTTCCTGTTCAACGACATTAGCAATTGTAGATTTTCCTGAACCAGAAAGTCCAGTAAACCACATTAGAAAAGAGTTGTGATTATTTGCCTCTTTTCTATCCTGTCTTGAAATTTGATATGAATGTGGAATAATGTTCTCTTTCATTTTTTTATTTTCTTCCTAAGAAAAAATTTCTAATTCTCCCTAAAGGTAATTTTAACCAAGCTTTTTCATGTAAATAATAAAGCACAAATTTCGTAAATAATTCTGTAAGAGCAATATATAATGCTACTTCGTTAAACGATTTTAATACGATTCCTGAAATAATAAATGTGGTTGAAGTAGCTACAAATCTCCAAGAAATCGATTTATAAACTATTTCTTTATTTGTTGTCGCCTGTTTTTTTAATATGTTTAACCATACTCTTTCATGGAAATAATAAATTGCTAGTTTTATAAAAAATTCAAAAAAGCCGATTTTTAAAGCATTCTCTATACTACATTCTCCAGTTAGACAAGTTACTAAAAGTACAACTAAAATGGTGTCTGTAGTGGCAACAACTCTCCAAGAGATGCCTTTAATTATACTACGAAAATGAGATTCCTTTTTATATGGAGACATACTAATTACTTTTAGAAACTATAAACCATGGGTTTAAGAGGTTTTCTTTGTTATATAAAAGTGGTTTATTAGTTTCTTTAGATATCACTACTATACCAACTGCATTACAAATAGCTTGTCCTGCAGCAGTATCCCATTCCATAGTTGGAGCAAAACGAGGGTAAATATCAGCGTTCCCTTCTGAAACAAGGCAGAATTTTAAAGAGCTTCCTTTTGATACTACTTCAACTTGAGTTCCATTTACTTTTAGTGTCTCCATAAAATCTAAAGTTTCCTGACTCATATGAGAACGACTACCAACAACTTGAACTAGATCTGTGTTTCTAGCCTTAGGCTCTAGTGGTATGCCACTTTCTATAATTTTATTGATACTTACTTCATGAGATTCTAAAGTAACTTTATAGCCTTTTTTAGCTTCAACATCTCCATAATATAAGACTTTAGTGGCAGGCACATAAATAACTCCTAATATTGGGCTTCCATTACTTACTAAGGCAATATTTACTGTAAACTCGCCATTACGTTTAATAAATTCTTTAGTTCCATCTACTGGATCTACAACCCAACAAAGATTCCAGTTTTTTCTAACTGAATAATCTGTTTGTTTGTTTTCCTCGCTAATAATTGGTATTTGAGTTGGAATTAAAAAGGAATTAATAATATCATTCGCTTTTTTATCTGCTTCAGTTAAGGGAGATTTGTCATCTTTTAATTCTACATTAAAAGCAGTATTATAAACTTCCATAATAACTTGGCCAGCTTTTAAAGAAGCTTCTATAGCTGTTTGAAGATTTTTATTCATTTGATTCGTTTAAAGCAATACATTTTATATCATTCATCATAATTCTATTTTCAAGAAATTAATGCTACTCTATTGTTAGCAAGAAGTTTCTAAAAAACAAAGTTCTTTTAGCTATATTCTTAACGCGTAAAATTACCACAAAAAAAACGCTTTAAAAAGTATAATGATGTATTAATTTATTGGTGTTGAGCAAATTCAATTAATGCCGTTTTCCAGCCTTTAATATCTATTTGAAACTTGGTAGTTATATTATTGGTATCTAATACAGAATATCTAGGTCTTTTTGCCAATGTTTTAAATTGACTAGAAGGTATTGGATGAACATTTATCTTTCTATTAAAAACATTAAAGATGGCTGTAGC